>ERZ724504.344-NODE-344-length-26479-cov-5.185400_pt1 | contig 26479 bp, 23 predicted proteins | sample MGYA00376037_ERZ724504 | MGnify/ENA primary metagenome ERZ724504 (study PRJEB28724, sample SAMN07190888) | wastewater metagenome | isolation source: influent of sewage treatment plant in Hong Hong | place: USA: Christiansburg, Virginia | collected 2016-03-01 ... | reverse complement strand
CGGCCCCTTGCAGGTACTCCCAGATTTCATCAACCTTTTCAGCAAAACGTGGCTTGTCTTTCAGAAACTCTGTCGTGATGCCGTGCACACGCAAAGCATCAGGATGGCTGTCGCGGCCAGCATTGAAGTACAGATGCAGATTGTTGCCGGTGAGCTTTCGGTTGACCATCTCCACACAGCCAAGCTCAATCAGGCGGTCGCCATCGATGGCCGACAGACCCGTGGTTTCTGTATCCAGGAAAATTTGGCGCGACATTCAATTTTTCTCCATTAACTGTGGCGCTCGCATCGCCCTACTCTCAAAAACTGGCGCTAAACATACCAGAGGACGGCAAGCAAGCGCCGCCGCGCGTCAAAGTCATCATCCCTTCCTACCGCATTGCGAAACAAAGCGAGAGATGGGAAAGGCGCAAAGCGCCTCAGGGGTTAGTGATTTTCTTTCGCGTGATTGATGGAGTACTTAGGAATCTCCACCGTCACATTCTCACGCGACAAAATGGCCTGGCAAGACAGGCGCGACTGAGGCTGCAGGCCCCAGGCACGATCCAGCAAGTCTTCTTCTTCTTCTTCCGCCTCATTCAGCGAGTTGAAGCCTTCCTTGATGATGACGTGACAAGTCGTGCAGGCACAGCTCATATCGCAGGCGTGCTCGATATTGACGCCGTTGTCCAGCATGGCTTCGCAGATCGATGTACCAACGGGCGCATCGATTTCCTTGCCATTGGGGCAGTACTCAGCGTGGGGAAGAATTTTGATGATGGGCATTGTTCTGCTTGTGAATTAAATGGAGTTGAGGTTTTTGCCCGCCAGCGCCTTCTGGATGCTGCGGTTCATACGCTCGGCGGCAAACGCCTCTGTACCCTTGGCCAGCTCCTGTGTCGCAGCTTCCACCACCGCAGGGTCTTCGCTGGAGACAGCGGCATGCAAAGCAGCCATCAGCGCATCAATATGCTCGCGCTCTGCGCTGCTGAGCACATCGCCATCGGCATCCAGTGCGCTGTTGGTAGCCAAGATCATGCGATCGGCATCCACACGCGCCTCAACCAGTGCGCGGGCCTTCATGTCTTGCTGGGCAGTGGCAAAACCCTCTTGCAGCATCTGAGCGATCTGATCGTCAGACAGGCCATAGGATGGCTTGACGTTGATGTGCGCTTCCACGCCGCTGAGTTGCTCCTTGGCGCTGACGGCAAGCAGACCATCGGCATCGACCGTGAAGGTCACGCGAATGCGCGCTGCACCGGCGGCCATGGGGGGGATGCCGCGCAGCTCAAAGCGCGCCAAGCTGCGGCAGTCCGCCACCAGATCACGCTCGCCCTGCACCACGTGAATGGCCAGCGCGGTCTGACCGTCTTTGTACGTGGTGAAGTCCTGCGCACGTGCGCTGGGAATGGTTTCGTTACGGGTAATGATGCGCTCGACCAGGCCGCCCATCGTTTCCACACCCAGCGAGAGTGGAATCACGTCCAGCAGCAGCAAATCACCAGCGGTACTGTTACCAGCCAGCTGATTGGCCTGAATGGCGGCGCCCAGCGCCACCACTTCATCGGGGTTGAGATTGGTCAGTGGCTCGCTGCCAAAGAAGTCGGCCACAGCCTGACGGATCTGCGGCATGCGGGTGGAGCCGCCGACCAGAACCACGCCCTGCACTTCATCGCGGCTCAGCTCAGCATCTTTGAGCGCACGGCGCACGGCAGACAGGCTCTTATTGGTTAAGTGAGCAGTCAGCGCACTGAATTCATCACGTTTGACATCAAAAGTGACTGAACCCGAGGATAGATAAGCGGTAAACGCTACGATTTCTGCATCAGTCAAAGCCTGCTTGCAGTTACGTGCGGCAATGCGCCAGATGGTTTTGTCTGCGGCGCTTTGCAGTTGCGTGCCGGTTTTTTCAGCCACCCACGCGGCCAAGGCATCGTCGTAGTCATCTCCGCCCAGTGCCGAATCACCGCCGGTGGCAATGACTTCAAACACGCCTTGCGACAGGCGCAGCACGGAGATATCAAAGGTGCCACCACCCAGGTCGTACACGGCGTAAACGCCCTCTGCCGCGTTGTCCAGACCGTAGGCAATGGCAGCCGCAGTGGGCTCATTAATCAAGCGCAGCAGGTTGATGCCCGCAAGCTTGGCCGCATCTTTCGTGGCCTGACGCTGGGCATCATCAAAGTACGCTGGCACGGTGATGACAGCGCCGTAGAGCTCGTCATCAAACGTGTCTTCAGCACGGAAACGCAAGGTAGCCAGAATCTCGGCGCTGATTTCGATGGGCGTCTTGGCACCATCCACCGTCTCGATGGAGATAACGCTGCCGTCGCCATCCGTCTTGAAGTGGTAGGGCAGGTTTTCAGGCGATTCGATATCGGCCAGACTGCGGCCCATAAAGCGCTTGGCAGAACTGATCGTGTTGGCGGCATCCGCAGCCTGCGCGGCCTTGGCGTCAAAACCGATCTGGCGACGGCCCATTTCCATGTAGCGCACCACGGATGGCAGCAGCACGCGGCCCTGATCGTCGGGCAAGCACTCGGCCACGCCATTGCGCACGGAAGCGACCAGAGAATGCGTAGTGCCAAGGTCGATACCTACGGCAATGCGTCGCTGGTGAGGATCGGGGGATTGGCCGGGCTCGGAAATCTGCAAAAGCGCCATGAAATTCTTCTTTTGAAATGTCAGAGGCCAGCAGGGCTGGCCTTTTCAAGATGGATACGTCCTCTGGACAATGCCACGAACGGTGCTCTGGGTCTTATTGTCCCAGTTGCTCGCGGCGGCGCTCCACATCCTGCGCAAATCGCGCAACAAACATGAGGGCTCTCACCTGCTGAACAGCTGCGGAAGGGTCATTCGCCTCGTCCAGCAAACGGCCGCATTCAGCCAGCATCTGTTTTTTGGCGCTCAGCACTTCGTCATCCAGTGCATCAAGCGCTGATTCAGAAGAAGCGTCGTCCAGAGATTCGCGCCACTCCATCTGCTGCATCAGAAATGCGGTGGGCATGGATGTGTTGTCTTCAGCCCGTACGGGCGCACCCAGTAACTCGCACAAGTACGCCGCGCGTTTGAGCGGGTCCTTCAGGCGTTGATAGGCCTCGTTGATGCGCACAGACCACTGCATGGCCACGCGCTGCGCGGCGGTGCCCTGTGCAGCAAAGCGATCAGGATGCGCTTCGCGCTGGAGCTCTTTCCAGCGTGCATCAATCTGGCTGCGCTCTTGGGCAAACTTGCGCGGCAGACCAAACAATTCAAAGTCGTCAGATTGCAGATTCATGGCATTAAAAAACCGCCTGCAGCGGGGCTGAGGCGGCTTCCTTTACTCAAAACCAGGGAGCTGACCAAGGCCAGAACACCAAACAAAAGCCTAGCGGCGAAGGTGTCACCCCCTCGGGGAGAAGCCGCAAAGCGGCTCAGGGGGAGCTTAAATTCGAAAGCTCTCGCCGCAACCACAGCGATCACGCTCGTTGGGGTTGCCGAACTTGAAGCCTTCGTTCAGGCCTTCACGCACGAAGTCGAGCACGGTACCGTCGATATAAGCCAAGCTTTTGGGATCAACCAGCACCTTGATGCCGTGGTCTTCAAACACCACGTCATCGGGCAGTATCTCGTCCACATACTCCAGCTTGTAAGCCAAGCCGGAGCAGCCTGTAGTCTTGACGCCCAGACGAACGCCAACACCCTTACCGCGACGCGAGAGGTAGCGATTCACATGACGGGCGGCCGCCTCGGTCATTGAAATAGCCATGGCCTCAAGCTTCCGTCGTGGTGCGCTTTGCGCGGTAGTCGTTCACCGCCGCCTTGATGGCGTCTTCAGCCAGGATGGAGCAGTGAACCTTGACAGGAGGCAGTGCCAACTCTTCAGCAATCTGGCTGTTCTTCAGGGCAGCAGCCTCATCCAGCGTCTTGCCCTTGACCCATTCGGTCACCAGAGAAGACGAAGCAATGGCAGAGCCACAGCCGTAGGTCTTGAAACGCGCATCTTCAATCACGCCAGTGGCGGGGTTGACCTTGATCTGCAATTTCATCACGTCGCCGCAAGCGGGCGCGCCCACCATACCCGTGCCCACGGAGTCATCGCTCTTGTCGAACGAGCCTACGTTGCGGGGGTTTTCATAGTGATCAACAACTTTTTCGGAGTAAGCCATGGTGTCTACCTCTTGAACTCTTTGTAATCTGTACTTAGTGTGCAGCCCATTGAATAGTGCTGAGGTCGATGCCGTCTTTGTACATCTCCCACAGAGGGCTCAGCTCGCGCAGCTTCAATACGTTTTCACGAATTGTTTTGATCGCGTAGTCAATTTCTTCTTCGGTCGTGAAGCGACCAAAAGTCATGCGCAGCGAGCTGTGAGCCAGCTCGTCGCTACGACCCAGGGCGCGCAGCACATAGCTGGGCTCCAGGCTGGCAGACGTGCAGGCAGAACCAGAGGACACAGCCAGACCCTTGATACCCATGATCAGCGACTCGCCTTCGACGTAGTTGAAGCTCATATTCAGGTAGTGGGGGACGCCATTTTCCATGTCGCCGTTCACAAAGACTTGTTCCAGATCCTTGAGGCCGTCAAGCAGACGCTGACGCAGGCCACGTGCGTGGTCCATGTCCTTAGCCATCTCTTCTTTGGCAATGCGGAAGGCTTCGCCCATGCCCACTATCTGGTGGGTGGCCAGCGTGCCAGAACGCATACCGCGCTCGTGGCCACCACCGTGCATTTGCGCTTCAAGGCGCACGCGAGGCTTACGGCGCACGTACAGAGCACCGATGCCCTTGGGGCCGTAGGTCTTGTGCGAAGCCAGGCTCATCAGATCGATGGGCATACTCTGCATGTCCAGAACCATCTTGCCGGAGGCCTGAGCGGCATCCACGTGGAAGATGATGCCCTTTTCACGACACAGAGCACCGATGGCGTTCAGATCCTGAACCACACCGATTTCATTGTTCACGGCCATCACGCTGGCGAGGATGGTGTCAGGGCGAATTGCCGCCTTGAACACTTCCAGATCCAGCAGACCGTTTTCATTGACGTCCAGATAAGAGACTTCAAAGCCCTGACGCTCCAGCTCACGCATGGTGTCCAGCACAGCCTTGTGCTCGGTCTTCACCGTGATCAGGTGCTTGCCCTTGCCCTGGTAGAAGTGCGCAGCACCCTTGATCGCCAGGTTGTCGGACTCTGTCGCACCGCTGGTCCACACGATTTCGCGAGGGTCAGCATTGATCAGCTCGGCCACTTGCTTGCGGGCATTCTCGATAGCTTCTTCAGCTTCCCAGCCCCAGGCATGACTACGCGAGGCAGCATTACCAAAATGCTCACGCAACCAAGGAATCATCGCGTCTACCACGCGGGGGTCCATGGGAGTCGTTGCGCCGTAATCGAGATAAATGGGAAAGTGCGGGGTCATGTCCATGACTGGCTCGTCTTGTTTTTGGCTGACAAATCGTGAGGAAATCGATGCACCCAAAGGTGCCGCCCGAGCGAAAGAGCATGCCGCACAGCCATGCATGCCTCTCCGCCCTGACAATCGGAATCAGGCTTCGTACTGGTCAAGTTGCCGCACAAGCCAAGCTTGAGCGGCACCTGGATCAGGATTTAGCGAAGGCGTTACCCAGCGCAAACACCGAATTCGGTGCATTCACGCGGATAGGCTTGACCACTGGAGCAGTGGAGATAGCGCGGCGCACCACGGGCTTATCCTCAATCTGGATGCCCTTGGCCAGTTGCTCGTCCACCAGCTTTTGCAGCGTGACGGAATCAAGGAACTCCACCATGCGCTGGTTCAGTGCTGCCCACAGTTCATGGGTCATGCAGCGACCTGCTTCGCCCAGACAGTTTTCTTTGCCACCGCATTGGGTGGCATCAATCGGTTCATCCACCGAAACGATGATGTCTGCCACAGTGATATCTGTTGCCTTGCGGGCCAAGGTATAGCCGCCGCCGGGGCCACGGGTGGATTCCACCAGCTCGTGACGACGTAGCTTGCCAAACAACTGTTCCAGATAAGACAGCGAAATCTGCTGACGCTGGCTGATGGCTGCCAGCGTGACAGGGCCGTTGTTCTGGCGCAGGGCCAAGTCAATCATCGCGGTGACCGCAAAGCGGCCTTTGGTCGTGAGACGCATATGAGCTCCTTCAGTCAGGATTGTTAGTTACAGAAACGCCCGCCTGGCCACAGCTACCTAGACGAGCACAGTCTCCGCCCTTACTCCGTCCTGCAATTAGGTTCAGAGCCCTTCTGTGAGGGAAGTTTGTTGTTGAGTGTTTGATCGAAGTATATCACATTCCCCATCAATTTTGTCGGGTAACAGCGCGCACTCGCGTAATAACCCTGACAAAACCGAAGGCTCCGTCCTACGGAGTTGCCCCAAACAACTGCTGTTTGAGCAGTGATAGCTGATCGCGCACCCGGGCCGCCTGCTCGAACTCCAGATTTTTGGCGTGCTCAAGCATCAGCTTCTCCAAGCGTTTGATTTCTTTGGCAATATCTTTTTCAGACATGTCCTCGACACGCGCCTTCTGCAGGGCTTGATCCTGTAAACGCTCAGCCTCTTTGCCACTTTTTTCACTGTAAACACCATCAATCAGGTCTTTTACCCTCTTGACAATCTGTTTTGGCACAATTCCGTTCGCCTCATTGAAAAGCTTCTGCTTTTCCCGGCGCCGCTCCGTCTCGCCCATGGCCTTTTTCATCGATTCCGTAATGCGGTCGCCATACAAAATCGCCTTGCCATTCACATTGCGCGCCGCGCGGCCTATGGTCTGAATCAGGCTGCGCTCGGCCCGCAAAAAGCCTTCTTTGTCAGCATCCAGAATCGCAACCAGTGATACTTCGGGAATATCCAGCCCTTCGCGCAGCAGGTTGATGCCGACCAGCACATCAAAAGCACCCAGACGCAGGTCGCGGATGATTTCCACACGCTCCACCGTATCCACATCGGAATGCAGATAGCGCACCTTGACGCCGTTGTCCGTCAGATACTCCGTCAGCTGCTCGGCCATGCGCTTAGTCAACGTGGTGATGAGCACGCGTTCTTCTTTTACTACGCGCAGGCGAATTTCCTGCAGCACATCGTCCACCTGATGAGTGGCGGGGCGCACCTCGATCAGCGGATCCAGCAAGCCCGTAGGGCGCACCACCTGCTCGACCACTTGACCGGCATGGGTCTTTTCATAATCAGCAGGCGTGGCAGACACGAACACCACCTGACGCATGCGCTGCTCAAACTCTTCAAACTTGAGCGGGCGGTTGTCCAGCGCCGAAGGTAGACGGAAGCCATATTCAACCAATGTGGTCTTGCGCGCCCGGTCGCCGTTGTACATGGCGTTGAGCTGACCAATCATCTGGTGGCTTTCGTCCAGAAACATGATGGAGTCGCGCGGCATGTAGTCCGTCAGCGTGCTGGGCGGATCACCGGGGTTGGATGCGGAGAGATGGCGGGTATAGTTCTCAATACCCTTGCAATGCCCTACTTCGCTGAGCATTTCAAGGTCGAATCTGGTGCGCTGCTCAAGCCGCTGGGCTTCGACCAGCTTGCCCATGCCCACCAGTTGCTTCAAGCGCTCAGACAGCTCTTCCTTGATGGTTTCCACCGCTGCCAACACCTTGTCGCGCGGCGTGACGTAATGGCTGCTGGGGTAAACGGTAAAGCGCGGAATGCTCTGGCGCACGCGACCCGTCAACGGGTCAAACAGCTGCAGGCTTTCAACCTCATCGTCAAACAGTTCAATGCGCACAGCCAGCTCCGAATGCTCGGCCGGGAAGATATCAATCGTGTCACCACGCACGCGAAAAGTGCCGCGTGAAAAATCCTGATCGTTGCGCTGATATTGCATGCGAATCAGCTGCGCAATCGCATCGCGCTGGTTCAGTGTGTCACCGGTACGCAGCGTCATGATCATGCGGTGGTAGCTCTCGGGTTCGCCAATGCCGTAAATGGCTGAAACCGTAGCCACGATGATCACATCGCGCCGCTCCATGATGCTTTTGGTACAAGACAGACGCATCTGTTCGATGTGCTCATTAATAGCGCTGTCTTTTTCAATGAACAGATCACGCTGGGGCACATAGGCTTCGGGCTGGTAGTAGTCGTAGTAGCTGACAAAGTACTCGACCGCATTTTTTGGGAAAAACTCTCTGAACTCAGAGTACAGCTGCGCCGCCAGCGTTTTGTTAGGCGCAAACACAATGGCCGGGCGGCCCAGCCGCGCAATCACATTGGCCATGGTGAAGGTCTTGCCTGAGCCGGTCACCCCCAGCAGCGTCTGGTAGGTTTCGCCGTCATTGACGCCTTCCACCAGTTGCTCAATCGCCGTCGGCTGATCTCCCGCAGGCGGATAAGGCTGAAACAGCTCAAATGGCGAGTCTGGATATTGCACAAAACGGCCTTGTGGCTCAGCTGTCATATTTTCTTCTTGCATGATGTCATGTCCATGGCGCATAGGGTTAGCGCGGAGTAGAATGGCAGACCAACCCTCAAGCCTAACCTAGGCTGGTGCGTTTTTTCGAGGTTCCCGCGTATCGAACTCGTCAACACGCTACCGCAGGCAATAGCTGGGGGTGACCTGACTTATTTCTATCCCTCAAGGATTTTTTCATGTCTCTGTTTACCGCCGTCGAAATGGCCCCCCGCGACCCCATCCTGGGTCTGAACGAGCAATTCAATGCTGACACCAACCCCAGCAAAGTGAACCTGGGCGTGGGCGTGTATTTTGACGACAACGGCAAGCTGCCTTTGCTGCAGTGCGTGCAGGCCGCTGAAAAGGCCATGATGGAAAAGCCCAGCGCCCGCGGCTACCTGCCCATCGACGGTATCGCTGCTTATGACAACGGCGTCAAGGCGCTGGTGTTTGGTGCTGAGTCCGACGTGGTCAAGTCCGGTCGCGTTTCCACCGTGCAAGCCATCGGCGGCACTGGCGGCCTGAAGATTGGAGCTGACTTCCTCAAGAAGCTCAACCCCAATGCCAAGGTTCTGATCTCCAACCCCAGTTGGGAAAACCACAAGGCCATCTTCACTAACGCTGGTTTCGAAGTCGGCACCTATTCTTACTACGATGCAGCCACTCGCTCCATCGACTTCGCCGGCATGCTAGCCGACCTGAACGCTGCCCCTGCTGGCACCGTGGTCGTGCTGCACGCCTGCTGCCACAACCCCACCGGCTATGACATCACTGCCGCTCAGTGGGATGAAGTGATTGCAGTCGTCAAGGCCAAGGGTCTGGTTCCCTTCCTGGACATGGCCTACCAAGGCTTTGGCCACGGTATCGCCGAAGACGGCGCCGTGATCGGCAAGTTTGTGGTCGCTGGTCTGGACATTTTTGTGTCCACCTCCTTCTCCAAGAGCTTCAGCCTGTATGGCGAGCGCGTGGGCGCCCTGTCCGTAGTCGCAGCGGACAAGGACGAAGCGACTCGCGTGCTGTCGCAGCTGAAGATCGTCATCCGCACCAACTACTCCAACCCGCCGACACACGGTGGCGCTGTGGTCGCTGCAGTTCTGAACAACCCCGAGCTGCACGCCCTGTGGGAAAAGGAACTGGGCGAGATGCGCGTGCGCATCAAGGCCATGCGCCAGAAGCTGGTGGACGGCCTGAAGGCTGCTGGCGTTCAGCAAGACATGTCGTTCATCACCACCCAGATCGGCATGTTCTCGTACTCCGGCCTGTCCAAGGAACAGATGATTCGCCTGCGCTCCGAATTCGGCGTGTACGGCACTGACACCGGCCGCATGTGCGTGGCTGCGCTGAACAGCAAGAACATCGACTATGTCTGCAAGGCCATTGCCGCTGTGATCTAAAGTCGCACCCCAGGGCTGCTGAAGCAGCCCTGAAAAACAAAGAGCAACGGACTTTTGACCTGATTCGCCAGTCTTAATGCTCGCTCGATACAAAAAGCCCCGATAACAATCAAGGTGTCGGGGCTTTTTCTATGTGTGATGTTAGACGCCTTCCTTTTCCTCATAGTCAGCATCTCGGACGGCGGCACCCCTACGGTCCTCTGTCAACAGCTTGGCAAGTCGGACAAGTCAAAGCGAAGCTACAGGGCATTGATGTCCCTGAGCGCAATCATCCATTCGGAGAGCGCTCCCAACAAGCGCTGGCCGAGCGGCCATTTCAGAAAAAGACTGAGCTGCGCTGCACAAATACAGACAGGTGCAAGCGACAGGTCTGCTCTGTCTGAGTTGCACCAACGATTGCTCCCAGTGGGCCTCGTACTCTGGATGCAGGTTTGACCATAGTCACTCAGGGCATGGTCTGGTGGTATCGAGCCTATACCCGAGAGCAGCCACCCCAAAAGCGCGGACAGTATGAGTTCGCCGAGCAGGAAGCTGCGCCGCGCAAAGTCGGCTTGTGGTGCAATTTCCGAATCAATCTAAATCAGTAAGCTACCCATTGAAGCCCTTCAGAGGGCCAATCATCGCCACTCGGGAAATCTTATTTCTGGATGATAGTTGAGCATGTAGACTGACTTTTTTGCACATCCCATGCAACAAACGCAAGGGCTAAATAGCTTCAGGCATGAATAAAAAACTCACTTCTAAAGTGGCGATAGTCACTGGGGCAGCCCAAGGAATCGGCGAATCGATTGCACGAATGTTCGTACAAGATGATTGCTTCGTCTATGTCACAGATATCAACGATGAACTGGGCAGATCCGTTACAAGCTCGCTCGGTGACAACGCATGCTATTTAACTCTTGATGTACGGCAGGAAAACGACTGGCAGCGAGTCACCTCGCAAATCCTGAAGGAGCACGGAAGACTAGACGTATTGGTGAACAACGCTGGCATTACCGGGTTCGAGGAAGGTGCTGTGGCACATGATCCAGAACATGCGAGTTTGGTGGATTGGCATGCCGTGCATCGGACCAATCTTGACGGTGTGTTTCTCGGCTGCAAGTACGCTATTCGCTCTATGCGGCATCACGGGACCGGCTCCATCATCAACATTTCCTCTCGCTCAGGCCTGGTCGGCATTCCAAGTGCCTCAGCCTATGCCTCGTCCAAGGCTGCTGTGCGTAACCACACAAAGACAGTAGCACTCTATTGCGCCGAACAAGGACTCAAAATTCGGTGCAATTCAATTCATCCTGCGGCCATTCTCACCCCTATTTGGGAACCCATGCTGGGCGCAGGTATGGACCGGGAGCAGCGCATGGCGGCGCTCGTTCGAGATACCCCACTTCGTAGATTTGGCATGCCCGAAGAGGTTGCATCCATTGCATTGCTGCTGGCTTCAGACGACGCAACGTATATAACTGGCAGTGAGTTCAATATTGATGGTGGCTTGCTGGCAGGCTCTGCTGCCACACCTGCCGTAGTGAGTGACCGCGAAACTCAGCCCAAGTAGAGGTTGATTCACAGGGTTGCTTATGGCTTCATAGTGCCATCGCTGCTCGACCTAGTCCAACTGTTCAGGTCAAAGCCGCAAAGCGATGCTTTGGTGATGTACGGCACGCATTGTCGACAGAGCCGCTCAGTACGAGGGCTATAGTGCTTACACCGACTTCCGTCATGGGCGAGGTCCAGTATCACTTCAACGCCCTCGGTTAGAAGTCATTTGCACATTACTTTTCCATGCTAATCATTAGACAAGCACTTTTCCCGACCGAGTGTGAGGACGTTATTTCGATCTTCCGTGAATATGTGAGCAGCCCGACTGTAAGCCTCGGCTTTCAGGAGTACGAAGCTGAGTTTGCAGCACTTCCTGGCAAGTATGCAGACCCTGAAGGCCGCCTTCTCTTGGCGCGCGAAGGGCACGCAGTTCTTGGCTGCGCAGCGCTGCGCCGCGTGGATAGTTCAACGTGCGAAATGAAGCGTGTTTATGTCCGCCCTGCCGCACGAGGAAGAAACCTTGGTCGCTTGCTCGTTGAAGCGATATTGAGTGAAGCTAAGCTTGCTGGCTACTCGCGCATCTGTTTGGACGTTCTGCCTGAGTTCACTGCTGCGCAAAAGCTCTACGAATCAATGGGCTTTGAGCATGCGGAGCCTGTGAGCTTCAACCCCGTTCCAGGCACAAAATTTCTTGCACTCGCTTTGTAGCGCTCAGTGATTAGGCAGGACTTTTCGGTCAAGCTGACCAACCCAATGCCGCCTTTGCCTCCTAGCGATTGAGGATCGCTAATGGCGTTGGTGGTCACTTTTCGCCAAGTGGCTCAGGACTTCTTATTGCCGCGCAGTTTGCGCTTAGGGACGAGTGCCCGCTGTAGCCACTGATTTGTCTCGGAAACCATGCTTTTTTGCGCCCATCGTTGATGGTTGGAATCAGGACACAGCAGGCAACGCCCATTCAGCCGCAGCGGCCGCATGGATCCCAGTGGTGTCGAACAGTGGCACGCTCGCATCCAGTTCGCCCACCAACAGCGAAATTTCCGTGCAGCCCAAGATGATCCCTTGGGCACCACGCTCGACGAGGCGTCGCATCACGTCGCGGTAGGCCAGGCGCGAAGCGTCTTCAACGCGGCCGAGGCAGAGCTCTTCGTAGATCACGCGATGCACCAGATTGCGGTCTTCCTGATCGGGGACGAGCACCTCGATGCCGTGCCGCTCCGCAAGGCGGCCGCGATAGAAGTCCTGCTCCATCGTAAAGCTCGTGCCGAGCAGCCCGATACGGGACAAACCGACTTTGCGGATCTGCGCGGCAGTCGGGTCGGCGATGTGCAGCAGCGGAATAGTCACCGCAGCCTCTATGGCCGGCGCCACCTTGTGCATGGTGTTGGTACACAACACGATGAAATCCGCCCCTGCATGCTCAAGCGCCTGCGCTGCATTGGCGAGCACGACGCCCGCCGCCTCCCAGTTGCCGTGGTGCTGCAGGCGCTCGATCTCTGCGAAATCGACGCTGTACAGCACGATCTTCGCCGAGTGCAGCCCGCCCAGCCGCGCCTTCACAACCTGGTTGATATGGCGGTAATAGGGGATGGTGGATTCCCAGCTCATGCCGCCGAGTAGACCGATAGTTTTCATGAGGGTTTAGATCGAAAAGACATAGGACGACGCTTGGTACGGCAGCACCAATCAAACGAACGCTTGTCTGAATGCTATCACTGCTGCATCGAATCACCGGCTCGGGAAACGACCCTCTGTGTCCGCTTCTGGCTGGCAGGCAGCCATCTCAGAGCACCCCAATGGCGAGCTGAGCAGTTCATATCCAGCGGCTAAGCGACTATTTTTGCCTTGCATCTATTTGCGAATGAGTTTTATTATTGTTGTTATGATTTAGGGAATCATGAGCACATCCGCGTCGTCAAAAGGCGTTCTTCTTTCTTTGTTCGAGCAGCACTATGGCGACCTGGTTCGTTACATCGCGCGGCGTACTGGCAATGTGGAAGAGGCACGCGGCCTGGCCCATGACACCTGGTTGCGCATTGCTGAGCGCGATGCTGAAAAGAAGGAAGATATGGTGCCGGATGATCCCCGCGCCTATCTCTTCACCATCTCCCACAACCTGACCATGAGCCACCTGCAACGCGGAAGCTGGATGCAAAGGTATCTGGCGGAATGCGAGCAGATGGAAGGTGCACTGCCGGCTCAGACCCCTGATGTGGCTGAAGGAATAATGTACCGACAGGCCGTGACCAGGGTGGAAGCCGCGCTGAAGGATCTGCCAGGCCGGGCCCGTGAAATCTATTTGGCCCATGGCTTGCATGGGGAAAAACAGGTCGACATTGCTGCGCGGATGGGTGTCTCCATCGATACCGTCAAGCGTGATGTGGCACAGGCCACACGCCGCATTGAAGAGTGCCTACATGTCTGGCGCTGCACGTCGCCAGTCGAGGCCAAAGCCGTCAATGCCGAGGGCGGCAATTCGTCCGGGCGCAGCCGTCGCAAATCGCTGACGGCCTTACTGAGCGTCTTCACACTGAGCATGACAGGCACGGCAGTCTGGCGGCACCTTGAGAGCGAGGCATTGCGCTTTAAGACCACACTGGCCACGCTACGCGGCAAGCAGTTGCACCAAAACCTACCCGATGGATCTGTACTGACGCTGGATGCGCAAAGTCACATTGACGTGGACTTCACAGCCGACCGCCGACTTACCCGCTTGCTGGCGGGTGCTGCATTCTTTGAGGTCAAACGTGATGAAAATCGCCCCTTCGTCGTGCAGGCGCGCGATGTACAGGTCACTGTGCTTGGAACACGTTTTGGTGTTGAGATAGATGCCTCAGAAGGCATCATCGTGCAGGTAGAGTCGGGCCATGTGCGGGTGGATGCCCCCGGACAGTGTCATGTGCTGACAGCCGGACAGAGCTTGCGAGTGCAGCCCGAAGGCGCATCGTTGACACGGGTGCTCCATCCGTCTTCATGGCGAGACGGGAGGCTGGAGTTCGATACCGTACCGCTGGCCCAGGTGCTGGCCCGCATTCAGCGCTACTCGGCCGCGTCTTTGCAGGCGACACCCGCGGCAGCGTCGCTTCCTATCAGCGGCACCGTTCATGTGGCGCAGGCGCAAGGCTGGTTGAAGTCCTTACCCGGTGTGCTGCCCGTGCGCATCAACGCGCTGGCCGACGGCAGCATTGAAGTAGCACGACGATAGCCGCAATTATTTTCAAGCAACCCTGCCCTGTTTCTGCATCTCACTAGTCCTATTGGTTGTGAACCCGAAACAATCAACTCAGGTATTTGTCATGCAGAAGAAACCCCAGGCACGCCGCACACGTTTGGCGCAGGCTGTCTCACTCCTCGGCTTTGTGTGGTGTGTCCAGGCCGCGCAGGCACAGAACGTTCAGATCGACATTCCTGCCCAGCCGCTGAATACGGCACTCAGGGTGCTTGCGGATCGGTTCGGCTTGCAACTGGCCTTCTCGCCTGCGCAGGTGCAGGGCAAGCAGGCACGGCCTGTGCATGGGCTGCGCGATCCGCGTGCTGCGCTCAACGACATGTTGCAGGGTACAGGTCTGCACGGTCAGCTTGAAGGCTCGACTCTGAGCATTCGGCCATTGCCTGCGGCCACCCACTCGGGCGAGGCCATGCTGGCCCCGGTCGTCGTGACCGAGCAGGCAGACCGCTCCGGCACAACCGAAGGCACGGGCTCCTACACCACCCGTACAAGCGCCGCTGCGACCGGGCTTGCGCTCTCGCTCAAGGACACGCCGCAGTCCATCACCGTGGTCACGCAGCAGCGCATGGAAGACCAACGCATGCAAAGCCTGAACGACGTACTGCTAAACACCACAGGCATTTCGGCCAGCATTCAGGATGGCAACCGCGTTTCTTACTACTCACGCGATTTCCATTACCAACTTCCAGTACGACGGTATTCCCACTGCAGGCACATCGAACTGGTACGCGGGCGAGACCGAACTGGATGCCGCCCTATATGACCGTGTGGAAGTGGTGCGCGGCGCTACAGGTCTGCTGACGGGCGCGGGCAATCCTGCAGCTTCCATCAACCTGGTACGCAAGCATGCGGACAGCAAGGAGCTGACCGGAGAGGTCTCGCTGGGTGCTGGCTCATGGAACAACTATCGTGGATCAGTCGACCTGTCCACACCGATCACCGCCGACGGACGTGTGCGTGGCCGTTTTGTGGCGGCGCTGCAGGACAGAGATTCCTTCACCAACTTCAGTAGCGTGAAAAAGCAGGTCTTCTATGGTGTGGTGGATGCTGACCTGACGCCGTCCACCAAGCTCAGCATTGGCGCGGACTATCAGAACAACGACCCCAAGGGCACCCCCTGGGGCGGATTTCCGTTGTGGTATGCCGATGGAACGCGCACCAACTGGGATCGCTCGGCCACCCCCGCGCCCAAATGGGCTTACTGGGCTAGCCAGACCGAGACTGCCTTTGCCACGCTGGAGCACCGCTTTGACAACGCCTGGAAAGCCAATGTGGGCTTGACCCACAGCAAGCAGGCACTGGATACCAAGTTGCTGTTTCTGATCGGCTGGCCCGATGCCACCACAGGCCAGGGTATGCGGGCCATCGGAAATAAGTATCAGGGCGACCGCGCGCAGAACAGCGTGACAGCACAGCTGAGTGGGCCATTTGAAATGCTGGGCCGCAAGCACGAAGCAACCTTCGGTTTCCTTGGCAGTGAGCAGAAGTACAAATACGACTTCAGCACCGCGCAGAATATGGCGCCCGTGATCTTTACCGACCAATGGGACGGCAACTACCCTGATCCCCAGTGGAATGCATCCAGCACGCTGGATGAGGGCCGCGTCAGCCAGAAAGGCGTGTACGGCGCATCGCGCTTTTCGCTCAATGATCGCGCGAATCTGATCATTGGTGGCCGCTACAGCACCTGGCGTGACCGCAATGTGGACTATCTGCGCAAGGACTCCAAGTTCGTGCCCTATGCAGGTCTGACCTTCGACATCACCCCGAGCGTGACAGCCTACGCCAGCTACACCAGCATCTTCAATCCGCAGGAGTACCGCGATCACAACGGGCGCTATCTGGATCCGCTCATCGGCAAGAACTTCGAGTTAGGCGTCAAGAACAGTATTAACGAAGGCAAGCTCAATACTTCATTCTCAGTGTTCAGGATTCAGCAGGAAAATCTTGCACAGGCCGATGGCGACCTGACCACGCCGGACGGCATGGACCAGGCGTACTACGGTGCCAAGGGCGTCAAGAGCACAGGCTTTGAAATCGATGTTTCCGGCGAAATACTGCCGGGCTGGAAGCTGTTCGGCGGCTTGACCCACTACACCGCCAAGGATGCCCTGCATGCGGCGGTCAGCACCAACCAGCCGCGCTCCTTGATACGCCTGTTCTCGACCTATCGGTTCAACGGCGCACTGGGCGGGCTGACACTGGGCGGTGGCGTCAACTGGCAAAGCAGCAACTACACCTTGGCCAACGGACCCAAGGGACAAGAACGCGTGCAGCAGGACGCCTATGCCCTGGTCGGGCTGATGGCACGCTATCAATTCAATCAGCGCACGTCGTTGCAGGTCAATGTGAACAATCTCTTCGACAAGAAGTACTACAGCCAGATCGGCTACTACAGCCACGGCGCTTGGGGTGCGCCACGTAGCTTCATGGCGACCTTGAACCACAAGTTCTGAGCGGTCGCCAATGCCTTTGCTCGCCGGTTACTACGATTAGCTAGCACCATTTACCAGAGATCAGCCTGAAGCAGCGATGTTTCAGGCCCTCTTGGCAACACGAACCATTAGCAAAGAACTGGGGCTGTAACTGCAGCCCTTATCCCTGTCTTCGCACCCTCCTCCAAAGGCGGTGCGCGCAAGCTTGTCGTGAGCGATGAGTCCGCTCTCTATTTTGATAGCTGCTTGCGCCTTATCGGTCTTAATCCCAAGCCATTAAGACCACCAAACCTTATAGATTCATGCGCTAACAGCTATCAAATCCTGAGCATCAGGTGTTCAAACCCCAGATCGCAGAACGCATGGACAGTGCTGCGAACTGGTAAGAGTCGTTAAAGACACGCGGCACTTCGCCTTCCTGCACCGCACCAGCGGCATAGAGCAAGGGCAGATAGTGGTCATGCGTGGGATGGGCCAGTCGTGCCTGCGGGCCCCAGTCCAGAAACGTACTCAGATCCGCCAGATTACCGCTGTCAAAGCGCTGCTGAACCTCGGTGTCGAACTGAACCGTCCAGTCGTACGCCTGATTGTCCGCCGCACCGCGCTGCATGGCACGCAGGTTGTGCACCACATTGCCACTGCCCACAATCAACACGCCGCGCTCGCGCAGCGCGCGCAGCTGGCGACCCATCTCGAAGTGCTTATCAGGCGGCAGGCCATAGGGCATGCTTAGCTGCATCACCGGAATCTTCGCCTCGGGGAACATGGGCAGCAACACCGACCAGGTGCCATGGTCAAAGCCCCATTTGTGATCTATCAGCAGAGCCGATTCATCGAGCGGCGAATGCAGCTCGGCCGCCAGCTGCTTGGCCACCTCGGGTGCACCGGGGGCGGGATACTGCTGCTCAAACAGCTCTTGCGGAAAACCGCCAAAGTCATGAATGGTGCGCGGCTGAGCCATGCCAGTCAGCGACCAGTCGGACTCCGTCAGCCAATGGGCCGATACGCAAAGAATCAGTTGCGGCGCAATGCCCTTGGCACCCAGCTCCTGGCCCAGCGCCTTCCAGCTCTGACGCCAGTGCGTGTCCTCAATCACATTCATGGGGCTGCCATGACCGATGAACATTACCGGCATGCGGGGCGAAGGTTTGAGTTGCTGCAGCAAATGCTCTGGCAGCACCGAAGAAGAAACAGAATTCATGGAATAGGCCTTCCAGCTCCCGGCGGTCACCACCGCAGTGGCAGCGCTCAGGGACAAAAGCGTACGTCTACGCATCACAGTCAATCGATCGCGCCCAATACCGGCGCTTTTTTGCAGATAGGACGAGCTTGCCACAGCGCAAAAGCCTTTTACAGCGCCAATTCCGCAACAGACTGTCCTGAAAGTGCCAGCGCTTGAGCCGCGCTTGCACTACAACGACACAAGAGACGCAAACACCACCCTGCAAATCGCAGACTTTTGGCTGAAACGAGGCGTGAAGCCGAAAGCAGTTAACGCCGTACGCCAAGGCGAATTAACGACGCATCAAGGGCGGTGTTAGCGACTCCAAACACAAGGAAATTTGCAAGCCATGTCCACTGCCGCCATTCAGCCCCTTCAAGGGGTTCGCATTCTCAGCCTCGCCCTCAACCTGCCCGGCCCCGCCGCCCTGTGGCGCTGTGCCGATATGGGGGCTGACTGTAAAAAGCTCGAACCACTGGCTCCCGGCGGCGGTGGTGCCGACCCCATGGGCCTGTATTGCCCCAGCGCCTATGCGCAAATGCATGAGCGCGTTCAGACCCAGCAGGCCGACCTCAAAGCCGAAGCCGGCCAGCAAGCGCTGCATGCGCTCCTGGCAGAAACCGATGTGTTGCTGACCTCGTTTCGTCCCTCTGCCTTGACCAAGCTGGGTCTGGGCTGGGAAGCCTTGCAGCAGCGCTACCCCCAACTATCGCTGGTGCGCGTAGTCGGCAGCACAGGCGAGCTGGCCGATGTGCCCGGCCATGACCTCACCTATCAGGCCGAAGCCGGGCTGGTGCACAGCACCCAGTTGCCACCCAGCCTGTTTGCCGACATGGCAGGCGCACTCATGGCCAGCGAAGCAGTACTGAAAGCCATGCTGATCAGTAGCCGCAGCGGACGCGGCGTTTTTCAGGAAATTGGCCTGGCGCAGGCTGCGCAATGGCTGTCTCTGCCGTGGCACTGGGGGCTGACCCAGCCCGAAGGCGACGTAGGCGGCGCCCATGCGGGCTACCAAATTTACCCCTGCGCGGACGGCATTGTGGCCGTGGCCGCGCTGGAGCCGCACTTTGCCCTTCGCTTGTGCGAAGCCGCTGGCCTGCCATTCAACCACCCCACCGATATGCGCAAACCCGAAATCCACGCAGGTGTGGCCCAGTTTCTAGCCGCCCTCAGCAGCTTGCAACTCACGCAACTGGCGCAAAAAAACGATATCCCTTTATTCGCCATCCATTCAAATAATTAAAAATATCAGAGCATTCCAAAGATAGAAGCGTGATTAACGGCTTGCGCTCTCGATCTAACCTGCAGTTTTCGATAAATATTTTTGACATGGGTATTCACTGTCAGAGCACTTATATTGAGTCGTTTTCCAACTTCTACGCTGGTATGGCCACTGGCAACCATGCGCAGAATATCTTTTTCACGGTCTGATAATCGCTCTGCCATTTTTGGCTTTTCGCCCATGCGTCCGCGCAGTTCAGATATTTTGGTATCAAAATTTTTGATCAACCTTTTGGCTACATGCGGCGCAAATGCAGCGCCGCCGTTGGCGACTTGCAGAACGGATTGCGCCGAATTTCCAAACCAGGAATGCTTGACCAAATAGCCAGACGCACCGAGCTCCAACGCCTTGATCACATTCTCATCCTGATCCATAGAAGTAATCACAATGCTTTGGCAGCTCGCTCTGTGCAACTGCAAATAGCTGAGCAACTGAAAGCCGGATCCATCTGCCAGATTGACATCCACCAGAAGCACATCGAACTCCAGACCACGGCACAGCCGCTTACCCTCCTTGAGCCCCTGTGCTTGGCCCACGATCTGAATGCGTTCGTCCTGACATAACTCCTGATGCAGAACTTTCAAAAAGTGGGAGTCTGCATCCACGATGGCTGTGCGCACGGGCCGACTTCGCTGCCCCACCAGGAATGAGGGCCAGATTGACGGGGGATTTTGAAAGACATCAAAAATTTCGCGCCCTCCCTCACCCAATTCATCACTTTTACTTTTAGCAGCAACAGAGCTTGCTCCTAATTTAAATAAATCCATGATCACGCCCTTCGAGAAAAGCAGAAATCGAATGTAAACAATAGTCTTCGATGGGGGAACAGTACGAGATAGATAGGAAAAATGAATTGCAAATTACAAATATTGCAAAGGTTACAACTAGTAGCTACCACTTAAAAAAAACGCCAATATTTCATTTTGAAACAGACGGCTCTTGTAGGCACTTCAGAAATTGAGGGTTCCCGCCTGCTACTGGTTGGGTAGCTGCTGAAGGTGATATCGAAGATGGAACTTCGGCCAGAAACTGGAATTGAGCAAACACAAGCAAGTAGCCAAAGGGTTGGTTGCAATGCCAGTGGTGCTCTGTCTCTAGCCATCACGGCTAGAGGTACTTTCAAACTTGCTGGGGAGCCTTCTCATGAAATCGATTGCAATCTTTGCTCTTAGTCTTGTAGCAACCGCAGCCATGGCTGCGAGCTCTTATGGCACTGCCACTATCAACATTACGGGTAGCTCTACGCAAACCGCCAGTGTCAATGGCAGCCGGGTAGAAAATACGGCGCAATCCAAGGCCTACGCCAATCAGAACATCGCCTCCAACAAAGGCTCCATCACTGTCAGCGGTACTTCGACCCAAACGTCGATCATTGACAATGCAATGGTCACCAACAAGGCCCAATCTGCTGGCGACGTCGCAGTACAAAACCTGGCTTCAAATGTCGGGACCGTGAGTGTTGATAAGAGCATCCATTTCACGGGCACCTCCAATCAAACGGCCAATGTCGTGGGCGCAACGCTGAAAAACGAGGCCAACAGCAGCAGCAACAGCTGTTCTGGACCAGATTGCCGGGATGGAGCGCTCGCCTATCAGAATGCTGCAAGCAATATGGGTGAAGTGAACATCAGCGGTATCAGCACCCAGGTCGTTGGCATCAGCGGCTCAGGCACTACGGTCAGCAACACTGCCAAGGGCGCCAACACTGTAGCGGTGCAGAACATGTCATCGAACTACGGCAAGGTGAACATCTCTGGCAGCTCGAGCCAGACCACATCCATCTACGGTGCATCAGTTGTGGCGAATCTGGCCAACGGTGCTTTTGCACATGCCTACCAGAACATCGCGTCGAACGACTCCTGCGATCCACCCCCAGTGGTCTGCGTAGGCCCAGCCTGCGGCCCATACGCAATGCGCTAAGCAAGCTAACTCAGCCAGCCCAGCCAAGGGCTGGCTGAACATGCATCCGTACTTGCGCACGCGATACGGCCATCCACTGCAACTGCCTGGAGGCTTGTCATGACTTCCTCTATCCGAACTCTTTGCACTTTCATGGCGGCCCTGCTGTCCGCGCATGCCAGCTCCTGGGCCGCTCCCGGGGAAGACCCGGTCGCGATTACCGGACGCGTCAATTATCTGCAGCTGCCTCTTGCGCCCGTCACACGCTCCACCAGCGTTCAGTATCTGCAGCAGATGCCCGACGACGCCGCCGCCAAAATCAGCCGCTATACCGCCAAGGCCTATAGCAACAACCTCGGTGAGATCAAAACAGAAAAAGATGTTGTGCATTCCGTGCAGACCAAGGGCATGCAGACCAATTGCTATCAATCCATTGGAAGCGTTGTCGCGCCTAAAGGCATGGGAAATAACGAGCAAGTCGTGGTGTTGCGTGGCGATGTCATCAATATCTGCAATTGAATAGGCAGCGGCAGCCAGCGCTCCGTCATGACTCATTCAGGGCTGAATGAATCTCACAAAACAGATCCACTCCATAAAAGCAAATTCAAGAGGTCATCATGGAACGCACTGAAGTGGGGACAGTGACATTCAAAGCTGGGGAAGGCCTGCAAAAAGGCCGCATCACCAAACTCTGGTACTGGCTGGGATCGGCGCTGATACTGGCCAATACAGGCTGCGGCCAACTGGATGCCCGCCGCCATATTGACGCTCACGAAATGGCCACCACGGTGAACCGGCCTGTGGTTCGCCCGGTTCGCTCCATCTCCAGCTTCTCCGAATCGCTCAGCTGCATGGATCACATGCTGAGAGCGGCTGAGCTGCCTACGACCTTGATCAGCAGCAAGCAATTCCCGGACTTCTCAGGCAAGGTACCTGTCGCCGTCAAGGACATGGTGGTGACATCGCTCTCGCAGATGTCGCATCTGAGCAATGCCTTCCGATATGTGGATTACGAAGTAGACATCGCCCGTCAGGACACCGTTCAGAACCTGACCACTATTTTGCTCAATAACAACCAAATGCAGCTGCAGCGCCCTGCCCTGTACGTCTCAGGCGCCATCGCGTTTGTGGATCAGAACGTGATCAGTCAACGCAGAACTGCAGGGATTTCTGGCGACCGCGTGGATCTGGGGCACAGCAAAAGCAACACCGCCACCGTCGTCGCACTCGAAGCCCATCTGGGAGATTTCCGTACCCGTACCATCATTCCGGGGCTAGACTCCGCCAATGAGGTGGTGATCGGCGGCGCTGGCGACGGGCTTGATCTCGCCGGCCGCATCGGCAGCTACGGCGTGCGGTTCAATGTGGGGCGCGACTATGCCATGGGAACCGGGGGCGCTTTGCGCACTCTGGTGGACCTGGCCATGATCGAGCTGGTGGGCAAATGGGCTCGCGTGCCCTACTGGCAATGTCTGATGCTCGATCAGACCAACCCCAGTTTTCAGCGCCAGATGCGCGACTGGTTTGACGCAAGCGGCCCCGAGGGCCAGTTGCGCCTGGTGCGCTCCTCCTTGATCAGCCGCGGCTACCTGCCCAATAACCAGGAAAACCTGAGCGCCAACGCGCCCGCCTTGCGCGAGGCCCTTGCCCAATTTCAAGCAGACAAAGGTGTGATTGTCAGCGGCACCATCACTTTTCCCACCTACGAAGCCGCGCTGCGCAACTTTGTAGGGCTCGATCAAGATGGAACGCTGACGCGCATCGGCTGGAACAATGACAGCATGCAGCCCAGCACGGCATCTCGCTCGCCTTGGCCATCCTGGAACATCAACCTGCAGCTGGAAAATCCCCAGCCCGCAGGCGCCCGCCCGGCCTTCACCGAAGGCGAGCAGATCTTCCTGTCAGCCACGGTTTCAAAGGCATCGCACCTTTATTGCTACTACGTTGACCACGCCGGTACCGTCACGCGTCTGCTGCCCAATGCACTGCAGACCAGCACGCTGCTATCGGCAGACCAAGCCGTACGCATTCCAGACTGGATGAGCCCCAGCCCCGGCTTCATTCTGGATGCAGGCAAGCCAGGTAGCGAAAACGTGATCTGCATCGCAACAGCCCACGACGCCATGCCAAGACTATCTGCGGACATGCAAGGCCCGGCGCTCACAGTGATAAAGGATGTGCGCGGTACGCAGGGTGTTCTGGATCGATTCCAGCAAGCGCTGGGCAGCGAGGGACATGTCGTGCAAAACATCAACTGGAACGTGATCGCCCGCAAGACCCCGCCCGCTGAAGCCCCTGAAAAAGGAGCGAAGTAATGACCCGGCAACAGCCTGAACTTTGTTGCCTCGCAGCAGTCGGGCACGGGCTCGCGCTGTTGATTTTGGTCTTGGCCTGTGCAGAGGCCGCAGAGGCTCGCACCCGCTCTGCCGAGACTGCCCACTGGGGCGTTGTTCAAGCTCAGCCAGTCCCCATAGCAAGCACCCCATTGCCTGCGCAGAGCATCCCGCCTCTCACCGCCGATAGCCCTCGCATCGAGGCACCGGCCACGTCTCTGACACCCGGCATCATCGCCCCTCCGCTCCGCTCCCCGGGCGAGACGCTAATGCCACAGGCCGCCCCAGACATGGTGCTGAAGAGAGAGGTTGAGCAGCTGCAAAAAACGGCCTCGCCTGCCAGCGGTTACGGCAGCAGCAGCGCCAGCGCGCAGGCCGCATGGCTGCTGGGCCTGATCTATCTGCATGGAACGGGCGTGCGCATCGACCAGCCACTCGCTCTGCAATGGTTTGAACGCGCAGCGCGCAAAGGGCGCGAGCCTTGGGCTTTTGCCGGCTTGGCCTGGTGCGCCATTGATGGCTGTGGCACCGCCGCCAACCCAGCAGCAGCCACTCAAGCCATCAGCCGCTTGCGTGCCGCGCATCCTGCGCGTGCAGATTTTTTGGCCTGGCTTCAGGCCACACGGCTCAAGCCCTTGCAGCTCAACACGGCATCGGCGGGTGCAAGCCCCGCCACGCCCGAGCGACAGCTGCTGGAGCGCGCTGCTGCCGCTGGTGACGTTCAGGCCAATATCGAGCTGGGGATTCAAGCGTTCGCCAGCAAGCAACCCTCACAGGCTGTGACTTACTTTCGCCGGGTGGCTGCACGCTCTTCTGTAGCTGCAGAAAATCTGCGCATTGTCCAGTCGAGTGGTGGTCAAGCCTCTGAAGCGGTCGCACCCTCGGCCCCCCCGGGATCGGCACAGTTCGCACTCGATATGGCCCGCATGTACCACCGCGGGCAAGGCGTGCCCGCCAACTATGCAGAAGCTTTGCGCTTTTATCGTCTGGCTGAGCAGCGTGGCAGCTCAGAGGCCCACAAAATGATTGAACTCATTTTCTCCAGACCCATGCCCAACGGCAGCTTTGACCCGGGCTGGATGCAGCAACTCGCCAGAGTCGACCTCAGCCACGCCACCCCGCAGATTGCCAGCAGTGTCACGGCTTTACAGCTGCAGCGTGAACCGACTCCTTTGTTCGATCTTCTGCCTGCCGTCTGGCAAAAAAGGCAGCAAGCGATTGCGCCGTAACGCCCGCTGCTGCCTTGATCACATGAGAAGCCGAAACCGGGCGATCAGCCCGGGCGCTTTTCAAACGCATACTTTTCAGTATCCACTTCGCCCTGGCCTTGCAGCGCATAGCGGTCACCGGCAATGGCTTCAGGCCTGAAGATGTCATTCAGCTCGGCCAGCAACTCAGCGCTCAGCTTCACGCTGCCGCCGCGCACATCTTCGTGCAGGTGCTCCACCTTGGTGGTGCCGGGCAGTGCGATCACATGCTCGCCCTGCGCCAGCACCCAGGCAATGGCCAGCTCAGCCAGCGTGCAATCGGCTTTTTCAGCCACCGTCTGCATGGGGGCCAGCAGGCGCAGGTTTTGTGCATAGGCCTCTGCCGCAAAACGCGGCATGGTGGCGCGGATATCACCTTTGACGAGATCGTCCACCTGCTGCAGCTTGCCACCCAAAAAGGCGCGGCCCATGGGGCTGAAGGCCACATAGGCAATGCCTAGCTCTTTGCAGGCGGCTAGCGTGCCCAGCTCTGCATTGCGCGACCACAGCGAATATTCGCTTTGCAGGGCCGCAATCGGGTGTTCCTTATGGGCACGGCGCAAAGCATCGACACCGACTTCGGACAGACCCAGTGCACGAATCTTGCCCTCGTCCTTCAGGCGCGCCATCTCGCCCACCGATTCCTCGATGGGCACGTTCTTGTCCCAGCGGTGGAGGTAGTAAAGGTCGATCACATCCGTGCCCAGACGCTGCAGACTGTCTTCGCAGTTCTGGCGCAGAGTCTTGGGACGACCGTCAATCACGCGGCGCATCACGCCATCGTCGCCTCGCACACCGGCCATGCCGCCTTTACTGGCCAGCGTGATACGGTCCCGGTGGGGCTGGAGCACGGGGCCGACCAGCGATTCGCTGGCACCAAAGCCATAAAGCGCAGCGGTGTCGAACATCGTCACGCCGGCATCAAGGGCCGCGTGCAGCACAGAGTGAGACTGCTCAGTGGAGACAGGGCTGCCATAGGCGTGGCAGAAATTCATGCAGCCCAGCGCGACGTTCGCCACGCTGAATGGGCCTAGTGCTCGGTTTTGCACGGATGCTCCTTGGAAATTAAAAACTTAAAGCATTTATAGCCGATAGCCCAATGGATTAAAGCGCTGGCAGCTATCAACATGGAAGCAAAAAAGGCCGGAGCGAGCCCCGGCCTTTGTCTGCATCAATCCATCGCCAGAGCTTACTCGGCGTTCAGTTGCTGCTCCAGGTCATGCAAGACCTTGTAGCAGTTGAACACTTGCTGCACGCTGGAGTTGGGCTCGCGCCCTTCGCGGATGGCGGCGAAGAATTCGCGGTCCTGCAGCTCGATGCCGTTCATGGACACATCGACGTTGGAGACATCAATCTTCTCTTCCTTGCCGGTGTACAGGTCGTCGTAACGGGCCAGATAGGTGCCGGTATCGCCGATGTAGCGGAAGAAAGTACCCAGAGGGCCGTCGTTGTTGAACGACAGGCTCAGCGTGCAGATGGCACCGTTGGCGGCCTTGAGCTGGATGCTCATGTCCATGGCGATGCCCAGCGTCGGGT
>ERZ724504.340-NODE-340-length-26604-cov-7.606087_pt1 | contig 26604 bp, 23 predicted proteins | sample MGYA00376037_ERZ724504 | MGnify/ENA primary metagenome ERZ724504 (study PRJEB28724, sample SAMN07190888) | wastewater metagenome | isolation source: influent of sewage treatment plant in Hong Hong | place: USA: Christiansburg, Virginia | collected 2016-03-01 ... | reverse complement strand
CGTCGCGCAGCTCGCCGAGGGTGCCGGGGCCGAGGGTGGCAATCCACAACTGGCCACCAGGGCGCAAGCTGCGGGCGAGTTCAGGGAAAGCCTTGCGCGGGTTACACCACTGCAGGGCGTAGCTGGACCACAGGGCGTCGAGGCTGTGGCTGGCGATCGGCAGTTGTTCGAGGTCGGCACACAGGGGTAGCGCAAGGCCGGGTGGGTGCTGGCGCAGCATGGCTGGTGCGAAGTCGAGGGCCAGCAGCTCGGCCTTGGGAAAGCTGCGCTGCAGGCCGGCCAGGGCGTAGCCGGTGCCGCAGCCGGCATCCAGGATGCGCTCGGGTGCAAAACCCTGTTCGCGGGCAAGTGTCAGCAACTGGTCGCAGGCGGCCCGCTGCACCGAGGCGACGGCGTCGTAGCTGCCGGCGGCCTTGTCAAAGGCGGCGCGTACGGCGCGCTTGGGGGCAGGCGCGTCAGTCAAGAGCGAAACTTTCGATGAGGGCTGCGCATTCCTGCGCACGCGAGACGAAGGGGGCGTGGCCGGCATCGCCAAAGACGCTGAGGCGGGCATTCGGCAGCGTGTCGGCCAGCCATTCGGCGGCGGCGACGGGCATCAGCTTGTCCGCGCCGCCGTGGAGCAGGCGCACTGGCTGGGTGATGGCGGGTATGAGATCGCGCAGGTCGGTTTCGGCGAGCAGACGCAGGCCTGTCGCCAGGGCGGGCTGCTTGTCGTGTGCTGCGGTGAGGCCGGCTGCCAGGCTTGCCGAGACGTTTTTGCGGGCGGTGTCGCCGAGGCTTTGCAGGGCGACGAAGCGGCGTTGGGTGGCGGCTGGGTCGGCGTCGAAGTTGCGCCGGAAGTCGGCCAGGGTTTCGGCGGACAGGGCCGGCAGCCAGTCGTCGGCCTGCACAAAGCGCGGCGTCGTGTCGATAAGGACCAGCCGCGCCACCTTTTGCGGGTAGTGGCGGGCGATGTGCAGGGCGAGCATGCCGCCGAGGGACCAGCCGACCACGAGGGCCTTATCGGGCAGGGTGGCGACAAGGGCATCGGCCCAGCTTTCCAGCGTGTCCCCGGCTGGTGCGGCGCTGCCGTGGCCGGGGAGGTCGGGGGCATGGATGGCGTGCGCCGGGCTGAAGTGATCGCGCAGCGGCGCCCACACCGCGGCAGACAATCCCCAGCCGTGCAGCAGGACGATGGGCGGCGTCATGCTTGCGCGGCCTCCAGCCGGTTGAGGGCGTCGACGAGGCGGTCGACCTGTTCAAAACTGTGGGCGGCGGACAGCGTGATGCGCAGACGGGCCGCGCCCTTCGGCACCGTGGGTGGGCGGATCGCCGGTACCCACAGGCCTTCGGCGTCGAGCGCCCGGGACACGGCAAGGGTTTCGTGGTTGTCGCCGATCACGACTGGCTGGATCGGCGTGTCGGACGGCAGCAGCTGCCAGCGTGCAAGGCGCAGGCCGTTCTTGAGGCGGGCGATGAGGGCGGCCAGATGCGCGCGGCGGGCGTCGCCCTGTTCGATCAGATCCACCGCGGTGAGCAGGGCGTCGGCAAGCAGCGGCGGGGAACCGGTGGTGAAGATGTAGCTGCGCGACTTGCTGATCAGCCATTCGATCACGTCGTGCTGGCCGGCGACGAAGGCACCGGAAACACCGGCGGCTTTGCCGAGGGTGCCCATGAGGATCAGGCGCGGCGACGTGAGGCCGAAGTGGGCCAGGGCGCCGCGGCCCTGCGGCCCGAGTACGCCAAAGCCGTGGGCGTCATCGACCAGCAGCCACGCCTTGTGAGCTTCGGCGAGGGCGAGGAGTTCGGCCAGCGGGGCGATGTCGCCGTCCATGCTGAAGATGCTGTCGGTGACGATCAGCTTGCGCGGGGCATTCGATGCGGCGAGCCGTGCGGCGAGGGCGGCGATATCGCAGTGGGGGTAGCGGATCAGCTCGGCACGGGACAGGAGGGCGCCATCCACCAGCGAGGCGTGGTTCACCCTGTCGGCGAAGATGGCGTCACCGCGCCCAACCAGCGCCGGCATGACGCCGATGTTGGCCATGTAGCCGGTGCAGAAGTAGAGCGCGTCCTCCATGCCGGTGAAGGCGGCGAGGCGCGCTTCGAGGGCTTCGTGGGCGGCGTAGTGGCCGCTGACCAGGTGCGAGGCGCCGGAGCCGACGCCCCAGCGTTCGGTGCCGCGATGGATGGCTTCGGCCAGCGCGGGCTCGGCGGCGAGGCCCAGGTAGTCGTTGGCGCAGAAGGCGGTGACGGGTTGCTCACGGTCGGCCAGGCGCGTGTCGGGGCTGCACGGCGTGGTGACGACGCGGCGGCGGCGGCGCAGGCCGGCGGCGTCCAGTTCGGCCAGGCCGGCGTGGATTTCGTCGAGGGGGTCGATGGCCTCAGCCAAGGCTGGCCTCCAGGGCGGCGGCGGTCTGGCTGGCGAGGAAGGTGATCTCCTCGTCGCTCAGGATGTAGGGCGGCAGGGTGTAGACGGTGTTGCCGATGGGGCGCAGCAGCAGTTCCCGGTCGAGGGCCGCGGTGAAGAAGCGTCGGGAGAAGCCGGCCGGGGCATCGGCCACGTCGAAGGCCAGGATCATGCCCTGCTGACGCAGGTTGCGTACGGCCGGGTGGGCGCCGAGGGCAGCCTGGAAGGCGTCGCCAAGGCGTCGGGCGCGTTGGCGGTTGGTGGCGATCACGTCGTCCTGCTCGAAGATGTCGAGGGTCGCCAGGGCCGCCCGGCAGGCCAGCGGGTTGCCGGTGTAGGAGTGCGAATGCAGGAAACCGCGGGCGGTGTCGTCGTCGTAGAAGGCGGCGAACATGTCATCGGTGGTGAGCACGATGGACAGGGGCAGGTAGCCGCCGGAGATGCCCTTCGAGAGGAGCAGAAAGTCTGGCCAGATGCCGGCTTGCTGGCAGGCGAAGAAGCTGCCGCTGCGGCCGCAGCCGACGGCGATTTCGTCGGCGATCAGGTGCACCTGGTAGCGGTCGCACAGGGCACGGGCCAGGCGCAGGTATTCGGGGTCGTACATGACCATGCCGGAGGCACATTGCACCAGCGGTTCGACGATCAGGGCGGCGGTGTGCCGGGCGTGTTCGGCGAGGTGGGCTTCGAGCGCGGCGGCGGCACGGCGGGCCACGTCGGCGGCACTTTCGCCGGGTGCGGCGTGGCGGGCGTCGGGGCTGGGCACGCAGGCACCGGCGCGAACCAGCGGGGCGTAGGCGTCACGAAAGATCGCCACGTCGGTGACGGCCAGTGCGCCAACGGTTTCGCCGTGGTAGCTGCCGGCCAGGCTGAGGAAGCGGTTCTTGTCGGGCTGGCCGTGGTTGCGCCAGTAGTGGGCGCTCATCTTGAGGGCGATCTCGGTGGCCGAGGCGCCATCCGAAGCGTAGAAGGCATGGCCCAGATTGTGGCCGGTGAGGGCGGCGAGGCGTTCGGAGAGTTCGACCACCGGCTCGTGCGTAAAGCCGGCGAGCATCACGTGTTCAAGGGTGTCGAGCTGGGCCTTGAGGGCGTTGCCGATACGCGGATTGGCGTGGCCGAAGAGATTGACCCACCACGAGCTGATACCGTCCAGGTAGCGGCGTCCGTCCATGTCGTAGAGCCACGCGCCTTCGCCGCGGGCAATGGGGATGAGCGGCAGCTGCTCGTGATGCTTCATCTGCGTGCAGGGGTGCCAGACGGCGGCCAGGGAGCGGGACAGGAGGTTTGCGTTGGCGGGAGTGGACGGCATGGGACAGGATTCTGTGACAGGTCGGTGCAGCGATGGTGCTGAAAGTGCAAAGTGGAGCGACCCGGGTTTGGGCGCTCCACTTTGCAGACTGACTGAACGGGTTTTCGTTCAGTCGGGTCCGGGGTCAGGATCAGTAGGCGTAGATGCTGGAACCACCCGCGCCGACGGCGGTATAGATGTTGGCTGCATGGATCAGGCCGTACATCGTTGTGCCGGTCGGGCTACTGCGCTGCGTCCAGGTGACGGCGTCGTCGCTGGTGTAGATGGCACCACTGGCGCCTGCCGCCACAAAACGGGTCGAGGCGTAAACCGCGTTCAGATCGGCGCTGCCGAGGGTCTGGGCGGTCCAGGTGCTGCCGTTGGTGCTGGTGAGCAGCGTGCCGTTCGCGCCGACCGCCACGATGGTGTAGGTGGTGACGCTGTTGGTTGTGCTGGCTACGGCGGAGACGCTCTTGAGGGTTGCGCTCGTGCCCGAGGTGCCGGCGCTCCAGGTGCTGCCGTCGGTGCTGGTCAGCAGCGTGCCGTTGGCTCCCACGGCAATCCACAGGCCCTGGGTGGAATAGCTGACGCCGTAGAGTTCAGTGCTGACGGGCACCGAGGCGGCGGCGGTCCAGGTGATGCCGTCGCCGGAGCTGATGATGGTGCCCCCTGCGCCGACGGCAACCACGATGGAGCCGTTGGTGGCAATTGCATTCAGGTTGGCGGTGGTTGCCGAGGTGGCAGCGGTCCAGCCGCTGATGTCGGTGCCGTAAGCCACTTTGCCGCCGGCGCCGACGACGATGTATTTGCCGAGTGCGTAAAGGGCGCCATTGAGGGCCGTCGCTTCGAGCGGCGTTCCGGTGGTGGTGACGGGCGTCCAGGAAAGCGGGCTGGTGCTCGTGTAGGCCACGCTCTTGTAAAGGGCGCCGCCGTCGCCGACCGCAACGTAGGAATAGGTGGTGGCGCTGCTGGTGGTGAGGCCGTAGGCGATGCTGCGGATGTTGGAGGTGCCGCCGATGGTGCCGTTGGTGTACCAGTTGGCGCCGGCGAGGCCGGGTGTGGCTGTCTGGGAGGGGGAGCCGGGGCCGCCTGCGCCGCCGTCTGTCCGGCCATTGATCGAGAAGGCGTATTGGGTGCCGTTGGTCAGGCCAGTCAGGATGTACGGGGGCGAAACATTGAGCTTGAAGCTGGCGGTCTTGTCGCCTGGGGCAATGCTTGAGCCGGCCTTGTACCACAGCCAGTAGTCGACGCCGGGTTCGGCGGTCCAGCTGATGATGGTCTGGGTGTCGCCAGCGACGACGCTGACGTTGGCCGGGGCCGAGGCGGAACTCCCGCCGCCACCGCATGCGGAAACGAGGGCGGCGCTGAGGAGGCCGGTGAGGACCAGGCGGATGCGGTGCAGGTACATGGGATTTGCCATCGATAAACGGATCGAGGCTGGATTCTACAACAGCAGGAGGCCCGCGATTCCCTCCCTTGCGCGCTTGTGGCAGGCAAGGAAGGGTAAAGGAGGGCTTATGTCAGCCGATGGACGTGCCGGTAAATTCCTTGAGCAGGATTTCCTGCGCCGAACGACGGGTTGTGCGGGGATTTTTCCGTCGATAGTGGTTATCGGCATCCAGTTCCCACGCCTGGCAGTTGTCCCCCAGGTAGGGGCGCAGGCCTTCCTTCATGACGCGGCGCTTGATCTTCGGATCGAGAATGGGAAAGGCCACCTCGATGCGCTTGAAGAAATTGCGCTCCATCCAGTCGGCGCTCGACAGGTAGAGCTTTTCGGCCCCGTCGGCGTGGAAGTAGAAAATCCGGTGATGTTCCAGGAAGCGTCCGACCACGGAGCGCACCCGGATGTTGTCCGACAGGCCGGGCACGCCGGGCTTGAGGGCGCACACGCTGCGGGCGATCACTTCGATCTCGACACCGGCCTGGGAGGCTGCGTAGAGGGCTTCGATGGTTTCGGGCTCCAGCAGCGCGTTCATCTTGATGACGATGCGACCCTTGCGGCCGGCGCGGGCGATCTCGGCTTCCTCGTGGATGGCAGCGACCACGTTGGGTTGCAGGGTAAAAGGCGCCTGCCACAGGTGCTTGAGCTTGCCCGCCTGGCCGAGACCGGTGAGCTGCTTGAAGACCTCGGCGACGTCGGCTCCGATTTCCTCGTTGGCCGTGAGGAGGCCGAAGTCGGTGTAGAAGCGCGTCGTGCGGGCGTGGTAGTTGCCGGTGCCGAGATGGGCGTAACGCTTCAGCCCGCCTTCTTCGCGACGTACCAGCAGGAGCAGCTTGGAGTGGGTCTTGTAGCCGAACACGCCATACACCACGTGGGCACCGACTTCCTCGAGGCGGGCTGCCCAGTTGATGTTGGCTTCCTCGTCGAAGCGGGCCATCAGTTCCAGCACGACGGTGACTTCCTTGCCTTTCTGGGCGGCGCGGATCAGGTGCTCCATCAGTACCGAGTCGGTGCCGGTGCGATAGACGGTCATCTTGACGGCAACCACCTTGGGATCGTCAGCCGCCGCCTTGAGCAGTTCGATGACCGGCTCGAAGCTCTGGAAGGGGTGGTGCAGAAGGATGTCGTTGCGCCGGATCGCGGAGAAAATGTTCTCCTGCTTGTCGAGGCCCTTGGGGCGGGCCGGCAGGAAAGGGCGGTACTTCAGGTCGGGGCGCTCGACCCAGTCGGGGACCTGGTTGAGGCGCACCGGGTTGACCATGCCGGGAACGCGATAGACATCTTCCCGGCACAGGGCGAACTGTTTCATCAGGAAGGACGCCATGGCTTCCGAGCAGTTGTCGGCGATTTCCAGGCGTACGGCGTCACCGAAGTGGCGTTGCTGCAGCTCGCCCTTGAGGGTCGCGCGCAGATCCTTCACTTCTTCTTCGTCCACGAACATGTCCGAGTTGCGGGTGACCCGGAACTGGTAGCAGCCGAGGACGTTCATGCCTTCGAAAAGCTCGCCGACGTGGGCGTGCAGCATGGACGACAGGAACACGAAGCCGTAGTCGACGCCGGTCAGCTCTTCCGGCAGGCGGATCACCCGGGGCAGGGCACGCGGGGCCTGCACGATGGCGGCCCCCGAGTTGCGTCCGAAGGCGTCGCGGCCTTCCAGTTCGACCGCGAAGTTGAGACTCTTGTTGAGCACCCGCGGGAAGGGATGGGCCGGGTCGAGACCGATGGGGGTGAGGACGGGCATCACCTCGCGCATGAAGTAGTCTCGCGCCCACTGGTGCTGGGCGTCGGTCCAGACGCTGCGGCGCAGGAAAACGATGCCTTCTGCGGCGAGCGCCGGCAGGATGGTGTTGTTGAGCAGGTTGTACTGCTCGGTGATGATGCTGTGCACTTCACGGCTGATGACCCGGTGCAAGGCACTCGGGTTCAGGCCATCGGTGGTGAGGGTGACGCTGCCGAGGCGTTGTTGTTCCTTGATGCCGGCGACGCGTACCTCGAAAAATTCGTCCAGGTTGCTCGATACGATGCACAGAAAGCGCAGGCGCTCAAGCAGCGGCACGGCCGGATCGGCTGCCTGGGCGAGGACGCGGCGCTGGAACTGGAGCAGGGAGAGCTCCCGATTGATGAAGTGCTCGGAGCTGAATTGGCGGTTGGCGTGGATGTGGGGCATGGGCTCTCCTGGCAATCCTCTAATTAGGCATCAAGTATGTGACATTTTTGTTGCATTCAGATGACGAGGAGCGCACGGGCGGATTCCCGCAGGGCACGCATCGGCGGGTGCTAGAATTCCGGGCCTCTGCGCCGGTTGGCGTGTCTCTTTGTACCTGATTCATGAATCGTGAGTTGATCGCAGCCATCGATCTGGGTTCCAACAGTTTCCGTCTGCAGGTAGGGCGGATCGTCAATGACCAGATCTACCCCCTCGATGGCATCAAGGAATCCGTGCGGCTTGCCGCCGGCCTGTCTTCCGACCGGATGCTCGATGCTCCGGCCCAGTTTCGCGGCATCAGCGCGCTGCGCTGCTTCAACGAGCGGCTGCGCGATTACCCTCCGGAAGCGGTTCGGGCGGTGGCTACCAACACCCTGCGGGTTGCCAAGAATGCGCCCCACTTTCTGGTGCAGGCCGAAGCCGCGCTGGGTTTTCCCATCGAAGTCATTGCCGGTCGTGAGGAAGCGCGCCTGATTTACGTCGGCGTGGCCCATACCCTGGCCAATCCTCATCGGCAGCAACTGGTGGTGGATATCGGCGGTGGGTCCACCGAGTTCGTGATCGGCAAGAGTTTTGCACCCATCGCGCTGGAGTCCCTTTACATGGGCTGCGTGGGCTATTCGCTGCGTTTTTTCCCGGAAGGGCGGATCGACAAGCGCGGCATGCGCGAGGCCGAAATGGCTGCCCAGAAAGAGATCCAGACCATCTCCCATGCTTACCGGGAGGTGGGTTGGGATGAGGCGGTCGGGTCCAGCGGCTCGGCCAAGGCGCTGGTGGATATTCTCGAACTGAACGGTCTGTCCGATGGCGGCATCACCCGCAGCGGTCTGGAGAAGCTGCGTGCGCTGATGCTCAAGGCCGGCCACCTCGACAACCTGCATCTGGAGGGTTTGCGCCCGGATCGCCTGCCGGTGCTGAGCGGCGGCCTGGCCATCATGTGGGCAGTGTTCCAGGAATTCGGGCTGGAACGGATGACCTTTTCCGAAGGCGCCCTGCGCCTCGGCGTGCTCTACGATCTGCTCGGGCGCTACCACCACCACGATCTGCGCGATGCCACGGTGTCGGCCTTTGTCGAGCGCTATGACGTGGACGGAGCCCAGTCGCGGCAGGTCACCGAAACGGCCCGGGCCTTCCTGTTGCAACTGGAGCCCGCTGCTGCGGAAGAGGAAAACGCGGATCGCCGCTTCCTTGAATGGGCGGCCAAGCTGCATGAGGTGGGCGTTTCCGTGGCCCACTCCAGCTACCACAAGCACAGCGCCTACATTCTCGGCAACGCCGACATGCCCGGTTTTTCGCGCATGGACCAGGGCCGGCTGGCGCGCATGGTGCTCGCTCACCGGGGCAAGCTCTCGCGGGTTGGCTCGCTCGATCCGGAAAGTCCGGAATGGCGTTTGATTCTGTGCCTGCGTCTGGCTGCCGTCGTGCATCGGGCCCGCGACGGGCGTGGTGTGCCACCCCTGCGCCTGAAGCGCGAAGGCAAGGGTTACGTCGGCATCGCCGATGCGGAATGGCTGCGCAATCTGCCTCTCACTGCGGCGGCTCTGGATGAAGAGGAGCGTCAGTGGCAGTCCATCGGCATGCCCCTGAAAATTCGCGTCGAGCGCGCCGCCGCCCGCAGCCCGGTCGCCAGCTAGGTTCCGGCCATGGATGCGCTTGGCCGTCCGCCGCCGGAGATCCGGATTGAAGGGAAGGGCGAGCAGGTGCGGGTGGCGCTGTCCGGTGACTGGACGCTGCGCCTGCTGAGCCCCTTGCTGGCGGACATCCGTCAGCGCCTGGCGCAGGTGCCGCAAACTTGTGTCTGGGATCTGGGCGAGATTTCCCGCCTGGACAGCTTCGGCTCCCTGTTGCTGTGGCAGCACTGGGGGCGCCGCCGTCCGCCGCAGTTGGCCCTGCCGGATGCGCTGGAGCCAGTTTTTGCCAGGCTGGCGGCCCTCGGCGATGCGAGCCTGCCGGCAACGCCGCCATACCGTTTTCTCGACGGCACGGCCCAGCTGGGCCGCATGGTGTTTGCCATTGGCCACCACCTGATCGGCTTCACGGCGTTGGTGGGGCAGATCCTGCTCGATCTGGCGTACTTGCTGCGCTATCGGGGCCACTGGCCCTTCCTCGAAATGTCGGCCAACTTCTACAAAGTCGGCGTCCAGGCCATGCCAGTGACGGCCCTGGTCGGATTCCTGATCGGCGTCGTGATGTCCTACCTGTCAGCCTTGCAGTTGCGGGCTTTTGGTGCCGACGTCTTCATCGTGAACATCCTGGGTCTCGGCATCATCCGCGAGCTGGGGCCGGTGCTGGTTTCGGTGCTGGTGGCGGGGCGCTCGGGTTCGGCGATGACCGCGCAGATCGGCGTGATGCGGGTCACCGAGGAAATCGATGCGCTGACCACCATGGGTATTTCCCGTCATGTGCGGCTGGTGCTGCCCAAGGTGGTGGCCCTGACCCTGGCCATGCCGCTGCTCACCTTGTGGGGTTCTGCGGTGGCCATTTTTGGCGGGATGGTGTCGGCCAATCTGCAGCTCGATCTGAGTTTCGATTACTTCCTCAACGCCCTGCCGCGGGCGGTACCGGTGGCCAACGTGGTGATCGGCCTGGCGAAAGGGGCTGTGTTCGGCTTGCTGATCGCGCTGGTGGCCTGTTACTTCGGGTTGCGGGTCAAGCCGAATACCGAGAGCCTGTCGGCCAACACCACGGCTTCGGTGGTCAGCTCGATCACCGTCGTGATTCTGGTGGATGCGGTCTTCGCCATCGCCACCCGGTCCATCGGGCTTCCCTACCGATGAGTACCTTTCCGGTCGAGCTGAAGGGCTTGTCCACCCGTTTCGGGCAAACCTGGGTCCATCGTCAGATCGACCTGGCCGTCCCGGCGGGCGAGGTGGTGGCGCTGGTCGGTGGGTCGGGCAGCGGCAAGACAACCCTGCTGCGCCAGATGGTCGGCCTGCTGCGCCCGACTGAAGGGACGGTCCACCTCTTCGGCGAGCCGCTGTTTGCCGGCAGCCGTCGCGATCAACTTGAGCGGCGTCGGCGGTTTGGCATGCTGTTTCAGCAAGGAGCGCTTTTTTCGGCGCTGGATGTGTATTCCAACGTCGCCTTTCCGCTGCGGGAGTTTGGCGTGACCGACGAGGCCATGCTGCGCGATCTGGTCCTGCTCAAGCTGGCGATGGTCGAACTGGAGCCGGAGATCGCCCTGCGCATGCCGGCCGAACTGTCCGGCGGCATGGTCAAGCGGGTTGCCCTGGCGCGGGCGCTGGCGCTGGAACCGGAGTTGCTGCTTCTCGATGAGCCGACAGCCGGCCTCGATCCGGACCGCAGCGCCGGCTTTGTCGACCTGATTTGCGCGCTGCACAAGGCGCTGGGCCTGACGGTGATCCTTGTGACCCACGATCTGGACACGCTGGCGGCGCTGGCTACCCGCGTGGCCGTGCTATCCGAAGGGCGTATACTGGCCTTCGGCCCCCTCGACGAGATCATGAACGTGCAGGATCCCTTCATTGAACGCTTCTTTCACAGCGAGCGCAGCCAGGCCGCCCTGGCCCAGGGCCGCGCGGAGCGCTGATGGAAAGCCGTTCGCATGCCATCGCGGCAGGTCTTTTTGCGCTGTTGCTCAGCGCCTGCATCGTGTTGGCCCTGTGGTGGTTTTCGGACAAGCGGGAGGTGACCCGCGACGTCGTGCTGGTGACCACCGGCAGTGTCAACGGGCTCAATCCGCAAGCCACAGTTCGCTATCGGGGCATCGTTGCCGGCAAGGTGGCAGGCATCGCCCTTGACCCCGCCAATCCGCGGGACCTGCTTGTTACTGCCCGGATCCGGGCCGATCTGCCGATTACCAGGGGGACCCGGGCGCGCATGGCCAGCCAAGGCGTCACCGGGCTGGCCTTCATTGCCCTCGATGATGCGGGCGATCAGCCGGAACCCCTGCCTGGTGATGCCGCCAACCCGCCACGCATCCGGCTGGCGCCCGGGCTGATGGAGGAGGTGGCCGACGCTTCGCTGCAAACCCTCAACCGGGTGCGCGAGATGGCCGAACGGCTGGCCACTCTGACCCGTGCCGAGAACCTTGCACGCATCGAAAAGATGCTCGTCAATCTCGAATCCTCCAGCCAGGGTCTCGACCGCACCCTGAAAGAAGCCCCTCAGGCACTGGCCTCCGTGCGGCAGGTTTTCAGCAAGGACAATCTGGCGCGCATCCAGCGTTCCCTCGACAACCTAGAGCGCCTCAGTGGGGAAGCCGTCCCGATGGCGACCGAAGGCCGCAATCTGTTGGTGAAGCTGCAAACGGTGACCGAGCGCATCGACAGCATCGCCGGAGCAACCGGCGAGGGCTTTGCCACCAGTACGCTGCCACGCCTCAATGTGTTGCTGCAGGAATTGACAAGCACTTCGCGACAGCTTTCCGACTTGCTCGACGAGATCGACAATTCTCCGCAGCTGCTGATCCTCGGCCGTGGCAAGCCGCCCCCGGGGCCGGGCGAGGCCGGATTCCGGACCCGTCCGGCTCATTGAACGACCCGAACCGAAACGGCCTAACCATGTCGCCTGCGTACTTTCTCTGGAAAACCATGCCCGTTGTGGGCATCTGTGTGCTGGCGGCTTGCGGCAGCCTGCCGAAGGCGGCCACGACCTATTCCGTGCATGACTTCGGGCCGCTCGATTCGGCCGTTCTGCGACCCGTTCCGTTCCCGATCCGCAATCTGGAAGTGGTGCCGGCCCCGTGGCTGGCGTCCAACGCCATTCAATACCGGCTCACCTACACGCAGCCGACCCGCCGCCAGTTCTTCCTCGAAAGCCGTTGGGCCGCCCAGCCGGCCCAACTGATGGAGGTGGCCCTCAAGCGCTCGATGAAAGCCAACCAGACGGCGGTGGCCTCCAGTGGCTGCCGCCTGCGCATCGATCTCGATGAGTTCGCCCAGATCTTCGACGCAGAAGGGGTGAGCCGGGGGGTGGTCGAAGCCCGCGCTGTGCTGCTTGCACCACGCACCGATCAGCTTATTGCCAGTCACGCTTTTACCGTCACCCGTCCGGCCTTGTCGGCCGATGCGGTCGGCGGCGTTGGGGCCTTGCGGGAGGACGTGCTGCAATTGAGCCGCGAATTGCTCGACTGGCTCGATGCACTCGACGCTGAAGGCGCCAGCCGGCTCGCTGGCGGCGTGCGTGCACGCTGCGGAGCCTGAGTCATTTTTTCCAACCGGCAGGTACGTGCCGGCTTTTATAAACCAGGAGGAGAACACCATGAATGCAGTCGTCGAAACCAGCCAGGAACCCATGTTGCTGCGCCAGGATACCCATGGCGTGAGCACGCTTACGCTGAACCGGCCCGGCCAGTTCAATGCCCTTTCGCAGGCCATGCTTGAAACCCTGCTGACCGAGCTTGAAGCCATTGCCGCCGACACGTCGGTGCGCGTGGTGGTGCTGGCAGGCGCCGGCAAGGCTTTCTGTGCTGGCCACGACCTGAAGGAAATGCGTGGCAATTACAACAAGGCATTCCAGCAGGCCCTGTTCCGCCTGTGCGGCAAGGTCATGATGCAGATTGTGAATATGCCCCAGCCGGTGGTTGCCCGTATCCACGGCATCGCCACGGCGGCAGGTTGCCAACTGGTGTCCATGTGCGATCTGGCAGTGGCTTCGGATGTGGCCCGTTTCGCGGTTTCCGGCATCAATGTCGGGCTTTTCTGTGCCACGCCGAGTGTCGGCTTGTCGCGCAACATGGGGCGCAAGCAAGCTTTCGAGATGCTGGTGACCGGTGATTTCATCGATGCCACCGAGGCGCAACGCCGCGGACTGGTGAATCGGGTGGTGCCGCTTGATGCGCTGGATGACGAGGTGGCCAAGCTGACTGCCTCCATCTGCGCCAAGTCCCCGGCGGCCATCGCCATGGGCAAGCAGATGTTCTACTCGCAGCTCGAAATGGGCCTTGATGCGGCCTATCAGCATGCCGCCGAGGTGATGGCTTGCAACATGATGTGTGAGGACGCCGCCGAAGGCATCGACGCCTTCATGAGCAAGCGCAAGCCGGTATGGACCGGCAAATAAGCCTGGCTGGCCGGTTGCCGTGCTGATCGACACCCACTGCCATCTGGACGCTGCCGAATTCGACGGCGATCGGGTTGCCGTTATCGACGCGGCGCGGCTTGCCGGCGTTGGCGGCTTCCTGGTGCCGGCAGTGGGAACGATGAATTTCGACGGAGTGGCAGCCCTCACTGCCGCCAATCCCGACTGTCGGCACGCCTTCGGGATTCATCCCATGTACGTCGCCCAAGCCCGCGAGGCGCATCTGGATGTGTTGCGTCAGCGTCTGACCAATGGTTCGGCGGTGGCGGTAGGGGAAATCGGGCTGGACGGCTTTGTGCCGGACGGCGACATGCCGCTGCAGCAGCATTACTTTGAAGCTCAGCTGAAGCTGGCGCGGGAATTCGATTTGCCGGTGCTGCTGCACATCCGCCGGGCCCAGGACGAGATTCTGAGATCGTTGCGCCGGCATCCGGTGCGGGGGGGCATCGCCCATGCCTTCAACGGTAGCCGGCAGCAGGCCGAGTTTTTCATCAAGCTGGGATTCAAACTCGGTTTTGGCGGTGCGATGACCTACAGCGGGTCGCGCCGAATCCGCGAACTGGCGGCGAACCTGCCACTGTCGGCCATCGTGCTTGAAACCGATGCGCCGGACATTCCGCCTGCCTGGTGTTCCGGTCGGCGCAATGATCCGGAAAATCTGGCCCGTTTTGCGCGGGAACTGGCGGACTTGCGAGGCATGACGGTGGAGGAGGTGATTGCCGCGACGGGGCGTAACGCTGTCGCCGCGATTCCCGGGCTGGCGGATCTGCCTGGGGTCGCGCTCAGCTTGCCGCCGGCGTTACCGGCGGCGGGCGGCGGGCAATGAGATCGCGGATGTCATCCTTCATGCGGGCGATGTCACCGTCGAATTTTTCGCAGTTCATCATCGAAACGCCAAACACATAGGCGTACAGCAGCATGCTGCGGGTCGAGGCTTCGTGCATCGGTATGCCACAGGCCAGGAACAGCTCGCGCGCGCAGCGCAGGCGCCAGGCGTCTACTTCTTCGACGATGGCGGCAGCGGCCGGATCGCGGCGCGCCCATTCGCGCATGGCCAGTTCGATCAGGATGCCCTTGCGGTTGCGGCTGGCACTGTAGATGTCAATGACGCGGAAGATCAGTGTTTCCTCGCCACCGGGTTCCGGCCGGGTCTGCTTGATGATGTCGCGGATGCGGCCGTCTTTCCAGGTTTCGAGCACGCCTGAGAGCAAATCCTGTCGATCCTTGAAATGCCAGTAAAAACTGCCTTTGGTGACATGCAGGCGCTTGGCCAGAACTTCGACACGCACCCCGGTGACGCCCTCGTCGGCAAGGGTGTCGAGAGCGGTTTGAATCCATGCGCTGCGGTCCAGTTGAAGGCGGGGTGTCTTTTCCATACGGGGTAGTATTGACGGTTTTGTGTCCATACGCTACCGTACGGAAAGTGACAAAGCAAGATGCCTGTGAGAAGCTGGCAGCTGCTGCTCCGCCTTCGTGTTCTCGCGTAATCGCAACCGGAGCGCGGCAGTCAAAAAACAGGGTTGCGGGCCGGTATTATCGTATGTCTGCCGTTTGCCGCAATCCCAGAAAATGGTGGAGAACCTCTAAATTTTAAGGAGCGCAGCATTGAAGATTCTGGTTCCCGTTAAACGCGTCGTCGACTACAACGTCAAGGTGCGTGTGAAGAGTGATGGTTCCGGCGTAGATATCGCCAACGTCAAGATGTCCATGAACCCCTTCGACGAAATTGCCGTCGAAGAAGCCGTACGCCTCAAGGAAGCCGGCGTGGCAACCGAAGTGGTGGCCGTGTCCTGCGGCGTTGGCGCCTGCCAGGAAACTCTGCGCACCGCCATGGCCATCGGCGCCGACCGCGGCATTCTCGTCGAAACCGACGCCGATCTGCAGCCTTTGGCCGTTGCCAAGCTGCTCAAGGCCCTGTGCGACCGCGAACAGCCCCAAGTGGTGATCTGCGGCAAGCAGGCCATCGATGACGACGCCAACCAGACCGGCCAGATGTTGTCCGCACTGATGGGCTGGCCTCAGGCGACTTTTGCCTCCAAGGTAGCGGTTGGCGATGGCAAGGCCACCGTAACCCGCGAAATCGACGGCGGCCTCGAAACGCTCGAGATTTCCCTGCCGGCGGTGGTGACCACCGACCTGCGCCTCAATGAGCCGCGTTACGCAACGCTGCCGAACATCATGAAGGCGAAGAAGAAGCCCCTGGAAACCGTCAAGCCGGCGGATCTGGGTGTCGACGTGACGCCGCGCCTGACGACCCTCAAGGTTGTCGAGCCTGCCAAGCGCAGCGCGGGCGTGATGGTGGCTGACGTGGCGCAGCTGGTCGAAAAACTCAAGAACGAAGCGAAGGTGCTGTAATGACGATTCTGGTTATTGCCGAGCACGACAATGCGTCCCTGAAGGGCGCTACCCTCAATACCGTGTCCGCTGCAGCCAAGCTGGGCGGCGACGTTGCCGTTCTCGTGGTGGGCGCCGGTTCCGGCGCTGCTGCCGAAGCGGCCGCCAAGGTTGCCGGTGTTGCCAAGGTGCTGGTGGCCGACTCCGCTGCCTTTGCCGAACAGCAAGCCGAGAACGTGGCTGCCCAGATTGTGGCTGTGGTTCAGGCCTCCGGTGGTGCAATCAGCCATGTCCTGGCTGCCGCCACCACCTTCGGCAAGAACGTGCTGCCCCGCGTAGCCGCTCTGCTGGATGTGGCGCAAATCTCCGAGATCGTCGGCATTGAATCCCCCGACACCTTCGTGCGCCCGATCTACGCCGGCAACGCGCTGGCGACGGTCAAGTCGTCCGACAGCGTCAAGGTCATCACCGTGCGTACCACCGCTTTTGAGGCGGCAGGCGAGGGCGGTGCCGCCGCTGTCGAACAGGTGGCTGCCGTGGCCGATCTGGGCTTGTCGAAGCTGGTTGGCCGCGAGCTGACCAAGTCGGCGCGCCCCGAGCTGGGCGCCGCCAAAATCATCGTTTCCGGTGGTCGCGGCATGGGCAGCAGCGAAAACTACCATCGCGTGCTGGAACCCCTCGCCGACAAGCTGGGCGCTGCCATGGGCGCCAGCCGGGCAGCAGTCGATGCCGGCTACGTGCCGAACGATTATCAGGTCGGCCAGACCGGCAAGATCGTCGCTCCGCAGCTGTACGTCGCGGTGGGGATTTCCGGTGCCATCCAGCATCTGGCGGGCATGAAGGATTCCAAGGTGATCGTGGCGATCAACAAGGATCCGGAAGCACCGATCTTCCAGGTGGCTGATTACGGCCTCGTGGCTGATCTGTTCGAAGCCGTTCCCCAGCTCACCTCCGCAGTCTGAGGAACAGCGTTCGATCCGGGGCCGGTTGAATGAACTTTGCGCCCGATCTCTTTTCCTTTGTGTGGCATGCCTGTGCTGCGCTTGGTGGATTGGGGGTCGGGGCATGGTGCATCTTGTCGGCCCCCTGGCGACGTCTTCTCGACGGGCATCAACTTAATGCCCTTCTCGGCGCCGCCGTCATTCTGACTCTGCTGTGGAGCCTGAATGCCGGTGTCTCTCCCGGACTCAATCTTCATTTGCTTGGCGCCATGGCGACCACGCTGATTTTCGGTCCCCAGCTTGCACTGCTTGTGCTGGCAATGGCTCTGGCTGGCGTGACGCTCAATGGCAGCGTCGAGTGGGCGGCTTATCCGATCAATTTCCTGGTGATGGGAATTGTGCCGGTGCTGGTCAGCTCGCTGTACTTTCGGGTGGTGGAGCGCTGGCTGCCCAGGAATTTCTTCGTTTACATCTTCATCAACGCTTTTCTCGGTGCTGCGCTGATTGTCCTCGTGCAGGGCGCCGTCGCGTCGCTGAGCCTGTTTGTCGCCGGCGCCTACCCGGCGGACAAGCTCTTGTCCGAGTACTTGCCTTTCTTCCTGCTGCTGGGCTTTGCCGAAGCCTGGTTGTCGGGAATGGCCCTCACCCTGCTGGTGGTATATCGCCCGGAGTGGGTGGCGAGTTTCGATGACAAGAGTTACTTGTTGAACAAGTAGGCCGGCCCGCCAGGTCGTAAAACCTAAAACAACATTCCGTGGAGAAAAAACAATGAGCAGTTACAACGCACCCATTCGCGACATGCAGTTTGTCATGCAGGAACTGGCCGGCCTTGAGGCCGTGTCGGCCCTGCCGGGTTGTGAAGACGCATCCGCCGACCTGGTTGACGCGGTTCTGGAAGAAGCCAACAAGTTCGCCAGCGGCGTCATTGCCCCGCTGAACTGGACCGGCGACCAGGAAGGCGCCCGCTGGGACAACGGTGTGGTGCATACCGCGACCGGCTGGAAAGAAGCCTACAAGCAGTTCGCCGAAGCCGGCTGGACAGCCCTGGCCTGCGAACCCGAATTCGGCGGCCAGGGCCTGCCGAAGCTCGTCTCCACTGCGGTGATGGAAATGTGGAAGTCGGCCAACATGGCCTTCTCCCTGTGTCCGATGCTGACCACCGGCGCCATCGAATCCATCAAGCTGCGTGGTAGCGACGAGCAGAAGGCTGCCTTCCTGCCCAAGATGGTGAGCGGCGAATGGACCGGCACCATGAACCTGACCGAGCCGTCCGCCGGCTCAGACCTCGCTGCCGTGCGCACCCGCGCCGTGCCCGAGGGTGATGGCACCTACAAGATCTTCGGCCAGAAGATCTTCATCACCTACGGCGAGCACGACATGACCGACAACATCATCCACCTGGTGCTGGCCCGCCTGCCGGATGCACCGGAAGGGGTGAAGGGCATTTCCCTGTTCGTCGTGCCGAAGTTCCTGCTCAAGGCCGACGGTACGCCGGGCGAGCGCAACGACGTGCATTGCGTGTCGATCGAACACAAGCTGGGCATCCACGCCAGCCCGACGGCCGTGCTGGCCTTCGGCGACAATGGCGGTGCCATCGGTACTCTGGTGGGCGAAGCCAACCGCGGCCTCGAGTACATGTTCATCATGATGAACGAAGCCCGCTTTGCCGTCGGCATGGAAGGCCTGGCCCTCTCCGAGCGCGCTTACCAGCTGGCGCTAGCTTATGCCAAGGACCGCGTCCAGGGCACCGAAGCCGGCGTTCGCGGCGGCCCGAAGGTGAGCATCATTCACCACGCCGATGTGCGCCGCATGCTGATGAGCATGAAGTCGCAAATCGAGGCCCAGCGTGCGCTGGCCTACGTGGTTGGTGCGGCCACCGACATGGCCCATCACCATCCGGACGAAGCCGTGCGGGCGCAGAACCAGGCCTTCATGGATCTGATGATCCCGGTCGTCAAGGGCTGGCTGACCGAGTCGTCCATCGAGATCACCTCCACCGGCGTGCAGGTGCATGGCGGCATGGGCTTCATCGAGGAAACCGGTGCGGCCCAGCACTTCCGCGATGCGCGTATCACCGCCATCTACGAAGGCACCACGGCCATCCAGGCGAATGACCTTATCGGTCGCAAGATCGCCCGCGAGAGTGGCCTGACCATCAAGGGTGTGATCGGTGAAATGCGCAAGGTTGAGGCCCAGCTGGCCGAGGCTAGCGGCGACGAGTTTGCGGCCATCCGCAAGTCCCTGTCGTCCGGCGTAACCGCGCTGGAAGAGGCCGTGGCCTACATCGTGGCCACCTATGGTGGCGATATCAAGGCCGCATCGGTAGGCTCGGTGCCCTTCCTGAAGCTGCTCGGCATCGTGGCCGGTGGCTGGCAGATGGGTCGTGCGGCGCTGGTGTCGGCACGTCGTTTGGCCGAAGGCAGCGGTGACGCGTCCTTCTACAAGGCCAAGATCACCACTGCACGTTTCTATGCCGATCACGTGCTGTCGCAGGCCCCCGGCCTGGCCTACTCGGTAGTCAATGGTGCCGCTGGTGCGCTGGCGCTGGAAGAAGATCAGTTCTGATTGTCTTCCGTGTCGCTTGAATGAAAAAGGGGCCTTCGGGCCCCTTTTTTTGCGCTTCAACCCGGACCTGTAATCAGGAACCCGGATCCATCTGTGATTGCAGGTAGTTCTGGATGCCGACCTTGTCGACGAGGTCGAGCTGGGTTTCCAGGTAGTCGATGTGTTCTTCGGTATCTTCTAGGATCTCCTGGAAGATGTCGCGGCTGACGTAGTCCTTGACGGACTCACAGTAGGCGATGGCGTCCTTGAGGTGCGCGTGCCCGCCCAGTTCCAGCTTGAGATCGCCCTGCAGGCATTCCGGAACGTTCTCGCCGATCATCAGCTTGTCGAGGTTCTGCAGGTTGGGCAGGCCTTCCAGAAAGAGGACGCGCTCGATCAGCAGGTCAGCGTGCTTCATCTCTTCGATGGACTCTTCGTACTCGTGCTTGCCAAGCTTGCTGAGGCCCCAGTTCTTGTACATCCGGGCATGCAGGAAGTACTGGTTGATGGCCGTCAGTTCGATGGTGAGTTGTTTGTTGAGGTGTTGCAGGACTTTCTTGTCGCCTTTCATGCTGCCTCCTGGATCAGGTGAAATGGAGTGGGGCTACACGCCGGGCGAAGAGATGCGCTACAGGCCTGATCGATAGCACCGTCCAGGCATTGCTTGGCGCACTTGGCGCAGCGCCCGCACTCTTCGGTAACACCTAACTGTACCCGAAGATCCCGGAGCCGACGAGCGCCGCCGAGCACGGCCGTTTCGATGTGCTTTTCGGTAACCGCACGACAGACGCAAACGTACATTGTCCTGTTTCCTTCAAGCCTGGATGGTTGTGCTGCTGTTACTTGGTCAGTATCAGTTTTCCCGCACGTGTTGTGCGGAGTGCGTAAATCATGCCTTCATGCTCGATAAACACGCATGAGCGCCCGTTGAACAGATCCTTGCTCCGGATCGGAGACTCAAGCTGGCCGCAAGCGGGCTTGTCGGCATGGTCGCTACAGAGTGGTGGCGCAGAAGTTTTATCCACGAAACAGTAAACAGAATGAGATTGATTCGTATTTGATCAGATAGCCCCGGCTGCCGTCAACAACTGTTTTGGCGCTCTAGCAGAGTAGAATCGCGGCCTTCCCGCCAGTCCGCCTGTCTGAACCATGCCCCTGATTACCCTCGACGATGCCTGCCTTGCCTTTGGTCACGTAGCCCTGCTGGACAAGGCTTCCTTCCAGCTCGACCCTGGCGAACGCGTCGCCCTTATCGGCCGCAACGGCAGTGGTAAGTCCAGCCTGCTGAAGACCCTTGCCCGGCAGGCGTCCCTCGACGACGGTCGTCTGTGGCTGCAGCCAGGCGCCAGGATCGCCTATGTGCCACAGGAGGCCGAGTTCCCGATGGAGCGCAGTGTCTTTGCGACGGTCGCCGACGGCCTTGGCAATGTCGCGCAGTTGCTGGTCGATTACCACGCGGCGATGTCGGCGCTGGCCGACGATGCCAGTGAGGCCGCGCTGGCCCGCCTGGAGGAAGTCCAGCATCGGGTCGAGGAGGCGCAGGCCTGGCGCATGGAGCAGAAGGTCGAGCAGGTCCTGGCCCAGCTCCGGCTGGATGGCGATGCGGTGGTGGGCAGCCTTTCGGGTGGTGGTATCAAGCGCGTGGCGCTGGCCCGGGCGCTCGTCGGCGAGCCGGAAATCCTGCTGCTGGATGAGCCGACCAACCATCTGGATATCGACGGCATCCTGTGGCTTGAAGAATTGATCCGCGATTTTCCCGGCGCGGTGGTGGTGATTACCCACGACCGGGTGTTCCTCGATCACGTGGCAACCCGCATCGTTGAACTCGATCGGGGCATCCTGAGCAGCTTTCCCGGGCGCTTCAGCGAATATCTGGCCCGCAAGGCTGAACAGCTGGAGTCCGAAGAAAAGGCCAACGCGCGTTTTGACAAGCTGCTGGCCCAGGAGGAAGTGTGGATCCGCAAGGGCGTCGAAGCCCGCCGGACCCGCAACGAAGGCCGTGTTCGTCGCCTGGAAGCCCTGCGCGGAGAACGTGGCGCGCGTCGTGAGCGCTTTGGCAACGTCAAGCTGTCTCTCGATCGGGGTGATGGCAGCGGCCAGATGGTGGCGGAGCTGGATCACGTGGACAAGTATTTCGGCGAGCGTCGCATCGTGAACGACTTTTCCACCCGCATCCTGCGCGGCGACCGTATTGGCCTGATCGGCCCCAATGGTGCCGGCAAGACGACCCTGCTCAAGCTGATTCTCGGCGAGCTGGGGCCGGATGCGGGCGTGGTGCGCCGTGGAACCCGCCAGACCGTTGCCTATTTCGACCAGTTGCGGGCCCAGCTCGATCCCGAAGCGCCGCTCACCGAAGTCATCAGTCCGGGTTCGGATTTTGTGGAGATTGCCGGCCACCGCACGCACATCATCGGCTACCTCGGCGATTTCCTGTTCTCGCCGCAACGGGCCCGTTCGCCGGTCAAGTCCCTGTCGGGTGGCGAACGCAACCGGCTGCTGCTGGCCCGCCTGTTTGCCCGTCCGGCCAACGTGCTGGTGCTCGATGAGCCGACCAACGACCTGGATATCGAAACTCTCGATCTGCTTGAAGACCTGCTCGCCCAGTACGACGGCACGGTTTTCCTGGTCAGTCACGACCGGGCCTTCCTCGACAACGTGGTGACCCAGGTCATCGCCTCCGAAGGAGATGGTCACTGGAAGGAATACGTGGGTGGCTACGAAGACTGGCTGCGGGTCCGCAAGACCGCGGTGTCAAGCTCTCAGGCAACTGCCGTGAAGGCGTCGGCACCGAAGAAGGACGTTCCGGCCGCAGCACCGGCGCCGGTTGCTGCCAAGCCGGCCAAGTTGAGCTGGAAGGAGCAACGGGAACTGGAAGCGCTGCCGGACCTGATTGCCAGGCTGGAGGCGGAGCAGGGCAGTCTGCAGGCCAAGCTCAACGATCCGGCGATTTACCGCGATGCTCCTCAGGATGCGCTGCAATTCAATACGCGCCTGCAGGTGCTGGAGAGCGAAATCGACGCGTCGATGGTGCGCTGGGAATTGCTGGAAGCCCGCGCTGCGGGCAAATAACGCGCGTCAGGGTGGTGGCAGTGCCCCATCGGCGCTGCCACCGGCATTGAGCAGGCTCTCTATGGCTTCGTGGGGGGCCGACAGCCGGTTGAGCAGGTTTTCCCGGCCGATGTGCAGCAGGGCTTCGATGGCGCTCAGGTCATCGGGAATCGCCGCATTGTCCCAGCCCTGGCCCGTGTGGCGTGCCAGGCTGTTGGCCAGTTGCACCGTACGCACCCGCGGATTTTCGATCTGCCGCTCATCCATCATCGATACCAGCAAGTCCGGCAGGTGCCAGTGACGCACCAGGGCGAGCTGCAATTCCCTGGCCGAGAAGTTGAACGCGGCTTTCTGGGCAACGACAGAACGCAAATTGCGGTCGATGCGCTGCATCTCGTAAACCTGGTAGGTCAGTGCCGGGGCAAAGCTCCAGCACAGGATGTCGGTGACTTCGGTGAGCAGGGCTGCGACGGTGATTTCATCCACATCCAGGTCATGACGCAGGATGGCCCAGTCGCGGGCGTAGCGGGCTGCGCGGCGGGCACGGCTGATCACCTTGAGGACGCCGACCAGGGCTTTGGGGTGGCTTGCAAGCTGCCCCTCGATCGTCGGCAGGTCGGCAAACTCGCGCAGGAAGGGCGAGATGCCCATCATCATGATTGCCCGCTCGATGGTGGTGATGTCATGGTTTTGCCGGGCACGCCGATGCTCTTCCATGTAGATCAGCACTTTCAGCGTCATCATTGGGTCACTTAGCACCAGCGCAGCGACCGTGCGGCCGTTGATGCTGTCTTCGTGTTCGCGCATGGCCTGCAGTTCCTTGACCGTGTGTTTCAGGACAGGCAGAGGCTCCTGGCTGAAGAAGGCGGTGTATGAATCGAGGCTGTCGAAGGCTTGCGTGATGAGGGCCATGATGGTCTTCCGGCGGGCGATGAACCCATTTACGGCAATTCGGCGCGGGTATTGAGGCTGGGGCGGAATTGGCGCCGATGTAGCGTGGAATGCGTGCCGTGGGGCGAGGCTATAATCGTGCGACAAACACAAAAGGTGCCGTCCGCGCACCGCTTCACGAGGAGAAAAGCATGTCCGGCAATATCCCCCCCTTTCAGGCCTACCTCATCCGCCAGGACGAAAACCGCAAGGTTTCCGCCGCCATGGAAGAACTCACCGTCGACGGACTCGACGCCGGTGAGGTGCTCATCAAGGTGGCTTACTCCAGCGTGAATTACAAGGATGCGCTGGCTGCCACCGGCGCCGGCAAGATCATCCGCCGCTTCCCCTGCGCAGGCGGTATTGATCTGTCCGGTACGGTCGTCGAGAGCAGCGATCCGCGTTTCAAGACTGGCGATCCGGTGATCGCCACCAGCTTCGACATCGGCGTGGCGCATCACGGTGGTTACGCCGAGTACGCCCGGATTCCGGCCGGCTGGGTGGTGCCGCTGCCGGCCGGCTTGTCGCTGTTCGATGCGATGGCGCTGGGTACGGCGGGCTTTACGGCGGCGCTGGGCATCGTGCGCATGGAAGACAACGGCCTGCGTCCCGAAAATGGCCCGGTGATCGTCACTGGCGCCAGCGGCGGTGTTGGCGGGCTGGCCATCGACATGCTGGCCGGGCTCGGCTATCACGTGGTCGCCCTGACCGGCAAAGCCCACGAAGAGGACTACCTGAAGAATCTCGGTGCCGCCGAGATCAAGCTGCGCGACACCATCGACCCGGCCAAAACGCGCCCCCTCGACGTCGGCTTGTGGGCGGGTGCCGTGGACAACGTCGGCGGTGACATTCTGGCCTGGGTGCTGTCTACCATGAAGCAGGCCGGCACGGTGGCCAGCATCGGCAACGCCCAGAGCATCAATCTGCCGACTACCGTGTTCCCGTTCATCCTGCGCGGCGTGAGCCTGCTTGGGGTGGACTCCGGCTACATGGGTTTCCCGACCCGGGCGAAGGTGTGGGAGCGTCTGGCGACGGACCTCAAGCCCCGTCACCTGGGCGAGATGACCCGCACCGTGCCTTTTGCCGATTTACCGGGCGTATTCCACGACTTCATCGCCGGCCGGGTCAAGGGGCGCACGGTAATTGCCGTTAGCACCTGAAGTCCCTACCTAACCAGCGAGCCGAGCATGAGCGACGAAAGCGATCAGACCCTTCCACGGATCCTGATCATTGATGATTCAAGGATGGTGCGTCTTTCCATCCTCAGGCAGGTTCGCGATCGCTTCGAGGTGCGTGAAGAGGCCGACGGGGAAGCCGGCTGGCAGACCCTGATGGTGGATCCGACCATCCAGGCGGTGATTACCGATATCGGCATGCCACGCCTGGATGGCTACGGGTTGCTGCAGCGCATCCGCAGTTCGCGCATCTCGCGCATCAACACGCTGCCGGTGGTGGTCATTTCCGGAGATGACGAGCCGGATGTGCGGGTCAAGGCGAAGAGTGCGGGGGCGACAGACTTCATCGCCAAGGGCATCGGCAACATCGAGCTGCTGGCGCGTCTGGAGTCGTTGACCCAGCTCGCCCGCACGCAGCGGGATCTCGAAGAGAGTCGGGCGGCGCTGGCCAACGCGAGTCCCGTCGATCCGGCCTCGGGTCTCGCAACACCGTCCTACCTGCACCACCACGCCGCGCAGGAGCTGTCCCTCGCCCAGCGGCGCCATGGCGACCTGTCGGTGATGGTCATCGAGATCGACCACTTCGACACCCTGGTTGCCAAGTACGGCGCCCACGTGGCCCAATTGGTCAATCGCAAGCTGTCCAAGATCCTCGCCACCAAGCTGCGCCAGGAGGACACCGTCGCCGAGCTGGCCGCCGCGCGCTTTGCGGTGGTCTCGCCCAGCACCAACATGGACGGCGCCTGTGCCTTTGCCATGCGCCTGCGCTCGGCCATCGAGCACATCGTGATGACCTATCGCGAGGAGCGCATCCGCATCCAGATCACCGTCGGCCTGTCAGCCGCCGAGCCTGGCAAGGTGCAGACAGTCAGCCAGCTGGTGGGCATCGCGATGCAGCGCATCGCCATCGGCCGGGCGGCCGGCGGCAACAAGGTCATCGGCGCCAAGGGTGAAGTGACGCCGGAAATGGTCGAGCGCCCGGTACGCGCACCGGTGAGCATCGACCAGATGCTGCAGCAACTGCGTATCGCCGGTCTCGATGCCAATCTGCGCAAACAGCTGCCGGATGCCATACGGACACTCTTGCCTCTGCTGGAATTGATAGAATCCGAACTCCCGTCCGGTCTGCCGCTTGCCACCCTCGCACGCCTCGCAGAAACCGGTCTGGTTGGTGCTGTGCAGCAAAACGAATAAAAAGGCGAGCGCCATATCGGACGCATCGCTGTCATCGGCAGTAGCGGTTTTACTATTCGAAAAAAGGGAGAGGAACCCATGGCGTCATACAAAGAATTTCACAAGCGTTCCATTGAGGACCGGAATGGTTTCTGGGGCGAACAGGCCCAGCTGATCCACTGGAACAAGCAACCCGAACAGATCTACGATTTCTCCAATCCGCCCTTTGTAAAATGGTTCGTCGGCGGTGAAACCAACCTCTGCTACAACGCAGTCGACCGCCACGCGGAAACCAACCCGAACGGCAAGGCGCTGGTCTACATCTCCACCGAGACCAACGAAGAGAAGATCTACTCCTTCACCGAACTGCGCGCCGAAGTCATGCGCATGGCGGCCATCTACCAGGACCTCGGTGTCAAGAAGGGCGACCGCGTCCTGATCTACATGCCGATGATCGCCGAAGCGGCCTTCGCCATGCTGGCCTGCGCCCGCATCGGTGCGATCCACTCGGTGGTGTTTGGCGGCTTTGCCTCCGGCTCCCTGGCTACCCGCATCGACGATGCCAAGCCGACCGTTATTGTTTCGGCCGATGCCGGCATGCGCGGCGGCCGTCCGGTGCCCTACAAGCACCTGCTGGACGAGGCAATCGGCCTGGCCGAGCACAAGCCTGCCAAGGTGCTGATGATCAATCGTGGCCTCGACAAGGAGATGGCTGTTATCGCCGGCCGTGACGAAGACTACGCCACCCTGCGCGCCAAGCATCTCGACGCCCAGGTGCCCGTGACCTGGGTCGAGTCGTCCGACCCCAGCTACATCCTGTACACCTCCGGCACCACCGGCAAGCCCAAGGGCGTGCAGCGTGACACCGGCGGTTACGCCGTGGCGCTGGCTGCTTCGATGAAGCACATCTATCAGGGCAATGCGGGCGAGACCTTCTTCTCGACCTCCGACATCGGCTGGGTGGTGGGCCACAGCTACATCATCTACGGCCCGCTGATCGCCGGCATGGCCACGATCATGTACGAAGGCACGCCGCTGCGTCCGGACGCCGGCATCTGGTGGAAGATCTGCCAGGACCAGGAAGTCACCGTGATGTTCA
>ERZ724504.337-NODE-337-length-26696-cov-6.683308_pt1 | contig 26696 bp, 22 predicted proteins | sample MGYA00376037_ERZ724504 | MGnify/ENA primary metagenome ERZ724504 (study PRJEB28724, sample SAMN07190888) | wastewater metagenome | isolation source: influent of sewage treatment plant in Hong Hong | place: USA: Christiansburg, Virginia | collected 2016-03-01 ... | reverse complement strand
TCGTCAGCTTGGCAATCGACAGCGCCAGCCACTTGGTGCCGTGACGGCCAAAGCTAACCTGGGCGCGCGCATCGTCGCCTTGGCCTTCAACAGCCAGCACCTTGCCTTCGCCGAACTTGTTGTGGAACACCGCAATGCCCGCCTTGATGCCATGCGATGGCTCGGCCTTCTGCTTGGGTACGGGCGGGCTGGCGAAAACTTCCGTCTGCTTGCTGCCCCAGTTGGAACCAAACTGGCCTCCAGCCCTTGATCCATAAGCGCTACCAGCACCCGAATTAGGAGCAAAACTGCCAAAGCCGCCTTGCTTGGGCGTGATCCACTTCAGCGCTTCTTCGGGCAATTCGTCAAAGAAGCGGCTCTTGGTGTTGTAGCGCGTCTGGCCATGCAGCATGCGCGTCTGCGAGTGGCTCAGGTACAGGCGCTTGCGGGCGCGGGTGATGGCCACATAAGCCAGACGGCGTTCTTCTTCAATGCCGCCACGGTCCATCATGGCGTTCTCGTGGGGAAACAGGCCCTCCTCCACACCGCCGATAAACACGGCATCAAATTCAAGCCCCTTGGATGCGTGGACGGTCATCAACTGCACCGCGTCTTGCCCGGCCTGCGCCTGGTTGTCACCCGCTTCCAATGCCGCGTGGACGAGAAAGGCCTGCAGCGGCGACAGGGTTTCGCCCGTGTCTGCATTGACCATGGATGCCGCCGTGCCAGCGGGTGCCTTCAAGGCTTCATCCAGCAGCGGTGCATTCGGGTCAAGCCCTTGACTGGCAGGTGACTGCGACAAAGGACGAGCGGCATTGCCGTGCTCATCCACGGGCAGTGCCACGGCATCTCGGCCAAAGCCCTCTTGCGTCACAAAGCTCTCGGCAGCGGTCACTAGTTCCTGCAAGTTTTCGATGCGGTCGGCACCTTCTTTTTCATTGCGGTAATGCTCGATCAGGCCACTTTGCTCTTGCACCGTTTCGATGATTTCGCGCAGCGTCTTGCCTTGCATCTGCTCGCGCAGCACATCAAGCTTGGCCACAAAGCCCTGCAGCTTGGTACCGGCTGAACCCCCTACTGCCGTCACCGCATCATTCAAAGAGCAACCGCTGCTGCGTGCCGTGTCCTGCAGCACCTCAATCGTGCGCGCACCAATGCCACGTGCGGGGAAGTTCACCACGCGCAAGAAGCTGGTTTCGTCGTGCGGGTTCTCCAGCAGGCGCAGATAAGCCAGTGCATGCTTGATTTCCGCGCGCTCAAAAAAGCGCAGGCCGCCGTACACACGGTAGGGAATGGAGGCGTTGAAAAGCGCCGACTCAATCACCCGGCTTTGCGCATTGCTGCGGTAGAGCACGGCAATTTCCTGGCGCTTGAAACCGTCGTTTTTGACCAGCTGCTTGATCTCGTCGACTATCCACGCAGCCTCGGCCAGATCACTGGGGGATTCGTAAATGCGCACCGGCTCGCCCGGCCCTTGCGTGGTGCGCAGGTTCTTGCCCAAACGGTTGCTGTTGTTGCTGATGAGGGCGTTGGCGCAGTCCAGAATATTGCTGTAGCTGCGGTAGTTCTGCTCCAGCTTGATCTGGTTTTTGACATCAAACTCGCGAATGAAGTCAGCCATATTGCCCACGCGCGCACCGCGAAAGGCGTAGATGCTCTGGTCATCATCGCCCACGGCAATCACGCTGGATTGCGAGACATAGCGCTCGCCATCGGCCTCGCCCGCCAGTTGCTTGAGCCACTGGTATTGCAGCTTGTTGGTGTCCTGAAACTCGTCTACCAGCATGTGCTGAAAGCGGCGCTGGTAGTGCTGGCGCAGATGCACATCGTCACGCAGCAGCTCAAAGCTGCGCAGCATCAGTTCGCCAAAATCCACCACGCCTTCGCGCTGGCATTGCTCTTCGTAGAGCTGGTACAGCTCTACCTTTTTGCGCGTGTCGGGGTCGGTGGCCACCACATCGGCGGGGCGCATGCCTTCTTCCTTGCAGCCCGCGATGAAATACATCAGCTGCTTGGGCGGAAAGCGCTCGTCATCCACATTGAACTGCTTGCACAGCCGCTTGATGGCCGAGAGCTGGTCTTGCGTATCCAGAATCTGAAACGCCTGCGGCAGCTTGGCGGCCTGATAGTGGGCGCGCAGCATGCGGTTGCACAGGCCGTGGAAGGTGCCAATCCACATGCCGCGCACGTTGTAGGGCAGCATGGCGGACAGGCGCGCCAGCATCTCTTTGGCGGCCTTGTTGGTGAAGGTCACGGCCAGAATGGAGCCGGGCGTGGCCTGCCCGGTCTGCAGCAGCCAGGCGATGCGCGTGGTGAGCACGCGGGTCTTGCCCGAGCCAGCGCCCGCCAAGATCAGCGCATGGCCCGCAGGCAGCGTGACAGCCGCCAGTTGCTCATCGTTGAGGCCCGTCAGCAGGGGCGAGTTGGATGCGGGGTTTGCGCCTTCGGGCGCGAAGTCAAGCAGGTCGATCGGGAACATAGCCTGCCATTGTAGAAATGCTGGCGACTCCCTGCGATTTGCTGCTCCATTACGCTATGAAAAGAAAAGCTGCCTGCGCATAATTTGCAGGGGTTTCAAGCCTTTTAAAACCTGAAACTTATGCAAATCAAGCGCAAGCAGCTATCAATTCAATAAGCACTTGAAAGCATTTAGTGACCACCGGCTCCCGGCTCGACGACGCGTGTCGGCTTGGGTGCCAGCCAGATCGCACAGGCCGCCAGAATAAAACCGCCAGCAATGATGAACATGATCTGGTTGGTGGCCAGCATCACGCTCTGGCTGGTGATGAGGTGGTCGAAGGCCGAGAGCGATGCATCCGGGCTCATGCCCGATTGCTGCAGGCCCTGCAGCACCTCGCCGCTGCTGTCGCTCAAGCCCACCAGCTCGGCATGGTTGCGCATGGTGCCGTTCTCCCATGCGGTGTTGACCACCGACACTGCCGCAGCCCCTGACAAGGTGCGCAGAAAGTTCATCAGCCCGGCTGCGTTGTCCATCTCATGCGGCTCCACGCTGGCCAGCGCCAGCCCGGTGGTCGGGATGAAGAAGAAAGGCAGACCAAAGCCCATGAACATCAGCGGCAGGGCGATGTCCCAGTAGCCCATATCGGTGGTCGCAAACGCGCGCCAGCAGGTGATGACACCCATCCAGAACACACCGCCAAAGATCAGCTTGCGTGGGTCCATTTTGGCGGAAAGCCCTGCGGCGGCCGGGGCGACAAACAGCGCAAAAAGCCCCGTCCAGGCCGTCACCATGCCCGCCAGCGTGGCGGTATAGCCCATAAAGCTTTGCAGCCACAGCGGCGTGAGCACGTTGACGGCAAAGAAGGCCGCAAACGCCAGACTGATGGTGAGCACCGCCATGGAAAAGCCTCTGTGCCTGAACACCCGCAAATCCACGATCGGGTGCTCTGCATGCAGCTCCCAGATCATGAAGGCGGCAAAGCCCACAACGGCGACCACGGCCAGCGCCACGATCATGGGCGAGGCAAACCAGTCCAGGTTCTTGCCCTCATCCAGCATGAGCTGCAGCGAACCCACCCAGACGATGAGCAATATCAGGCCCACGCTATCAATCGGATTTTTGAGCAGCGGCTGCTCATAGCGTTTCACCAAATACCAAGCAGCCAAGGCGCAAACCAAAGCCACAGGGATGTTGATCAAAAAGATCCAGTGCCAGGTGAACTCATCGCAAATCCAGCCGCCCACAATGGGGCCGAGCACAGGTGCAATCAGCGTCGTCATAGCCCATAGGCCAATGGCCGCTGGTGCCATATGCGGCGGGAAGATGCGCAGCAGCAGGGACTGAGACAGCGGCATCAGCGGGCCACCGGCCAGACCTTGCAAAATGCGCGCAAACACCAGCATGCCCAGAGAATTGGCCATGCCGCACAGCAGCGATGCCAGACCAAACAGCGCCATGGATGTGGCAAACACGCGCACTGCGCCAAAGCGCGAGGCCAGCCAGCCGGTGAGAGGCACGGTAATCGCTTCAGCCACGGCGTAGCTGGTGATGACCCAGGTACCCTGGCTGGTCGTGGCCCCCAGATTGCCCGCAATGCTGGGCACGGAGACATTGGCCACCGTCATGTCCAGCACGGCCATGAAGTTGGCCGCCGCCAGCACCAGGGCGGCCAGCCAGAGCGTGCCGCCTGTCAGCGGCACCATGCCGTGCGCCATGGGCACGGCAGGTGCATCAGCCCCTGCTGCTGACGCAGGGCTGGCCTGCGCAGAACTTGCGTTGTGATCGCTCATAACAACAAGCTCACTGAGCGGCTGCCACGCCAGCGGTATCGGCAGGGCCGGTGCGTGTATCCACCGTCACATGCATGGACAGGCCTACACGCAGCGGGTTCTTTTGCAGCTCAGCCGGCTCCAGCTGAATGCGCACCGGCAGGCGCTGCACCACCTTGATCCAGTTGCCTGTGGCGTTCTGCGCAGGAATGGCCGCAAATGCTGCGCCAGAGCCGCCGCTGAAGCCGACGATGGTGCCCTTGTACTTCACATCGCTGCTGTAAAGATCCGCCTGCAGCTCCACCTGCTGGCCCACGCGCACCTTGCCCAGCTGGCCTTCCTTGAAGTTGGCATCTACATAAATTTGCTGCACAGGCACCACAGCCATCAGCGCTGCACCGGCCTGCACGCGCTGGCCAATCTGCACACTGCGCTTGGCTACCACGCCATCGACGGGAGCAAGCACCGTGGTGCGATCCAGATCAACCTGAGCTTGATCACGGCGGGCCTGCGCCAGCAGCACTTCGGGATTGTTCTCGCCATCAGCACCCTCAATCAGCGTGGCGTTGACCTGCTTGGCACCAATCGCTGCTTCGCGATTGGCCTTGGCCTGCGCCTGCGCTGCCACGGCCGACGCCTGCTGTGCCTTGGCGGCGGCAAAGGCGTTCTGCGCCTGCGTCAATTCCTCACCAGAGACCGAGCCACTCTTGGCCAGCACTTCACGGCGCTTCAAGTCAATGGTGGCGCGCTCCATATCCGCCTGCGCGGCCAGCAACTGGGCGGCGGCGCGTTTTTCATCCGCCTCGCGGGCTGTGACCTGCGCTTTCAGCCCGCCATCATTGGCCACATATCCCTTCACACGGCGTGTGGCGCGAGCCAGTTCCGCTTCGGCTTGCGCCAGTGCCAGCTTGGCGTCTGTTGGGTCGATGCGCACCAGCACATCGCCTTTTTTCACCGCCTGCGTGTCTTTGACCAGCACCTCAAGCACTGTGCCGCCCACCGATGGAGTGACCAGCGCCACTTCGGCTGCCGCATAAGCGTTGTCGGTAGCGACAAAGTGGGAGGAATGCAGCCACCAGTAGGCTCCAGCAGCAATGCCCGCCACGATGACCACACCGGCCAGACCGCCGAGCAGCTTGTTACGGCGCTGCACGCGGGCAGCAGGATTGGCGCTCACGGAAGAAGCGTTTTCAGTCATACAAAACCTTGGAATTATTCAGTTCTAGAAATCGATCAGGCCTGGGGCTGCTCAGCCGTCTTTTGCGCGCTGGCGTCTTCGCTCCAGCCCCCGCCCAGTGCGCGGTGCAAGCCAATGTCCAGCGTCAATGCGCGCGACTGCACATCGACCAGCTGGCGCACGCTGGCCAGCAACTGGTCTTCGGCGGATAACACATCGAGGTAGCGCGCCAGCCCACCTTCGTAGCGGTTTCGGGCTACGCGGTGCGCTTCAGTCGCGGCCTCTACGGCTTGCTGCATGGCCGTCAATTGCTGCTGCAATGCACGCTGGCTGGTAGCGTTGTCTGCCACTTCTTGCAAGGCGCGGTTGAGCGTGCTGCGGTACTGCGCCGCTGCTTCGTCATAACGGGCACGGGCAGCGCCCAGCTCAGAACGCAGACGCCCACCGTTGAAGACGGGCAGGCTGATGGCCGGGCCAATGCTGGCAATGCTGGAGCCGCTCTTGGTCAGCATGTCCAGCCCCAGCGACTGCACGCCGATAAAGGCGCTCAAGTTCACATCGGGGTAAAACTCGGCCTGCTGCGCAGCTACGCGCGATTCCAGCGCCTGTGCTTGCAGCCGTGCGGCCACCACATCGGGCCTGCGACCCAGCAGGTTGGCGGACAGTTGCTCTGGCAAGGCCCAGCGCTGCTGCCATAGTGATTGCAGACGTTTAGCGTCAATCTGAATATGGGCACCGCGATCAGGCGCAGCGCCCATCAACGCGGCAATACTGTTGCGCTGCAGAGCCACCTGCTCCTGCATTTGCGACAGCTCAGCGCGGGCGGCTGCCAGCCTTGCATTCGCACTGTGTACGCTGCCCTTGTTTTCCAGCCCATTGGCATAGCGTTCGGCAAACAGGTTTGCCGTGGCCTGACGCACTTTGACGGACTGATCCAGCGTCTGCTCATTTGCAGCCAGGCGCAGCAACTGCGCATAGGCACTGGCGACGTTGCTGGACAACAGCAGCCTAGCCTGCGCGGCATCGGCCTCGCGGGCGGCCAGCTCACCAGCAGCTGCTGCAACAGCGGCCCGCTGCTTGCCCCACAAATCCAGCGACCAGCTCAAATCCAGCGTGGCCCGGCCATAGTCATTCATGCCGCGCGGCGTGAAGGCGTCTGGGCTCAGGTGGTTGTAGCTGAGCTTGTCTTCACTGGCCGATGCGCGGGCCGATAGCTGCGGCGCGCTGGCCGATTCGCGCACGCCCAGCATGGCCTTGGCCTGTTGCACGCGGGCTGCCGCAGCAGCCATGTCTGGTGCGGTTTGCAGGGCTTCGGCAATCAGCTGGTCAAGCTGTGCATCGCCATAGCGCTGCCACCATTGCTGCGTGGGCCAGTCCATGCGCGGGGCATTACGCGCGGCCTGCAAAGCGTCTGGCACAGGCTGAGTCAGCGATGCTTTTCCACTCCATTCAGGGACCTGAGCGCAGGCGGCCAGCAAGATGGGCAAGCCCAGGATCAGCCAGCCGTGGCGCCTGCGCGGGCTGCCCTCCAACGCAGGTGCGATGCGTGTTGTCATTGAAATACTTTAATAATGAACTGTACGGTACAGTATATGTTTTAGAGTATTTCAATCGCAAGAGATACACTGAAAGACATCACATCAACCCAAGGACATTTCTCCTCATGCGCACCAAAACGGAGGAAAAGCGACAGGCCATCATTGATGTCGCAGCTGCCGCCTTTGGCGAGCTGGGCTTTGAGCGCACTTCCATGTCCGAGATCTGCACGCGGCTGGGCGGCTCCAAGGCAACGCTGTACAACTATTTCCCGTCGAAAGAAGCGCTGTTTCTGGAGGTAATGTTTCAAGCCTCTGAAGCCGACTTTCAGAACACCATGCTGGCGCTGCAAACGCCAGGCGACGATGCGGCGCAGACGCTGCGCGACTTTGGTCAACGTTTTCTGGGCCTGCTGTACTCGCCCAATGTGATGGCTGTGCGACGCCTGCTGGTATCAGAAGGCGGGCGCTCCAATATCGGCCAGCGCTGCTGGGAGATGGGGCCAGCCAGGGGAAATGCTGCTATCAAGGATTTTTTGCAGCTGGGCATTGAGCGCAAACTGCTGCGCGCGGCCGATACCGAAATCATGATGCACCAGCTGCTGGCCTTGCTCGAAGCCGAGCTGCTGCCGCGCTTTGTGTTTCAGCACCTGCCTGCCCCGACGCACGAAGAGATCATCCAGATCAGCGAACGGGCGGTTGAAACCTTCATGTGCGCCTATGGCTCGAAACCTTAAGCGCATCTAAACAGGTCCTATACGAAATCCCGTATAACCATCATAAGATCTTGTGGATATACGCTTTTGGCCAGCTCCATATAGAATCAATCACCGGGCCCAAGATTCTTGTGGTCCGGTTTTTTTTTGCCCGCATTTCGCATGTTGGGGGAAAACCGGTCTCCAAGCCAAGCGCCTATCCTTGAAATTTAAGCAAGCCATGGGCCTGCTGCAAACTCTCTGGAGCTTGGAAACAAAATGGAAATCTTCGACTACGACAACATTCTTCTGCTGCCTCGTATGTGCCGCGTTGAAAGTCGTTCGGAATGTGACACCAGCGTGGTGCTGGGCAACCGCAGCTTCAAGCTGCCCGTAGTGCCCGCAAACATGAAGACGGTGGTGGACGAGAAGATCTGCGCCTACCTTGCGCAAAACGGCTTCTTCTATGTGATGCACCGCTTTGACATCGACAACGTGGCCTTTACCAAGGACATGCAGTCCAAGGGTCTGTTCGCATCAATCTCTCTGGGCGTCAAGCAACCCGACTACGACACGGTCGACAGCTTTGTCGCAGACGGCATCTGCCCTGAATACATCACCATCGACATTGCCCACGGCCATGCCGAAAGCGTGAAGAACATGATCCAGTACATCAAAGCCAAGATCCCCGCGGCCTTTGTGATTGCTGGCAACGTGGCCACACCCGAGGCCGTGATCGATCTGGAAAACTGGGGTGCCGATGCCACCAAGGTGGGCGTGGGCCCCGGCAAGGTGTGTATCACCAAGCTCAAGACCGGCTTTGGCACCGGCGGCTGGCAGTTGTCCGCCCTCAAGTGGTGCGCCCGCGTGGCGACCAAACCCATCATTGCAGACGGCGGGATTCGTAGCCATGGCGACATTGCCAAGAGCATCCGCTTTGGCGCCACCATGATCATGATTGGCTCGCTGTTTGCAGGCCATGAAGAATCGCCGGGCAAAACCGTGGAAGTGGACGGCAATCTGTTCAAGGAATACTACGGCTCGGCCTCTGACTTCAACAAGGGCGAGTACAAGCACGTGGAAGGCAAGCGCATTCTGGAACCCATCAAGGGCCCTCTGATGAATACGCTGATCGAAATGCAGCAGGACACTCAGTCCTCCATCAGCTACTCGGGCGGCACCAAGCTCATGGACATCCGCAAGGTCAACTACGTCATTCTCGGCGGCGACAACGCTGGCGAGCATCTGCTGATGTAAGCGCGTAAGCGCAACTCACCAGCGCGAAGGTGAACCTTCAAAAAAAGCATCAAGGGCAGCTTCGGCTGCCCTTGTTGTTTCTGCGCTCAGGGCGCACAACTGATCTGTGCTCACGCCAGTCATTGCCAGCGCCCTCAGGGCTTAGCATGTTGGCATTCATAAAAACTCCAAGGAAACAACGCAATGAGCACTTTGAAGATCGCCGTTCTGGGCACCGGAATGATGGGCCTGCCCATGGCGCGCCGCCTTGCTCAGGCCGGCCATGAAGTCCACGCCTGGAACCGCACCCGCACCAAGGCCGATCCACTGGCCGCTGACGGCGTGACCATTCACGACAACGCCGCAGACGCCGTACACGGCATGGACTTTGCTGTGAGCCTGCTGGAGAGCGGTGCCATCGTGGGCGAAGTGCTGTTCAATCTGGGCGTGGCCGATGCCATGCCCAAGGGCTCTCTCTTCATCGACATGGCCTCCATCCAGCCACGTGAAGCGCGTGAGCACGCCAGCAAGCTCAACGCCTTGGGCGTGCGGCACCTTGACGCCCCCGTTTCCGGCGGCACGCTGGGCGCAGAAGCCGGCACACTGGCCATCATGGCCGGTGGCGATGCTACAGATTTTGAACGTGCCCTGCCCGTCTTTGCTGCGCTGGGCCGTGCAACCCATGTGGGCCCGCATGGAGCAGGCCAGCTGGCAAAATTAGCCAACCAGATGATTGTGGGCATCACCATCGGTGCCGTGGCCGAAGCCTTGCTGCTGGCCGAGCGCGGCGGTGCCGACCCCGCCAAGGTGCGTGAAGCGATCTCGGGCGGTTTTGCCGACAGCCGCATTCTGCAGGTGCATGGCGAACGCATGGTCAACCATGACTTTACGCCACGCGGCCGCATGACGGTGCAGCTGAAAGACATGCGCAACGCCACGGCCACCGCCGAGGAAATCGGCTTTGACGCCCCCATTACTGGCTTGCTAGAACAACTCTATGCCGAGGGCGTGAAGAACGGTCTGGGTGACCTCGATCAAGCCGGCCTGTTCGTGGAATTGCAAAGACGCAACGCGCTGGATTGAAAAAAACCGCGGGTTTTCCTGCAACCCCTCCAGAAATAGCGCATAATTGCGGTCTTGCTTGCAGCGCAGGCGAGATGTGGGGCTCTTAGCTCAGCTGGTAGAGCAGCGGACTCTTAATCCGTTGGTCGAGTGTTCGAATCACTCAGGGCCCACCAAAATTTATTCGATCTGCTTCTGGCAGGTCAAACCTCCGGTTAGTTCCGGCGGGCTCTTAGCTCAGTTGGTAGAGCAGCGGACTCTTAATCCGTTGGTCGAGTGTTCGAATCACTCAGGGCCCACCAAAATTTATTCGATCTGCTTCTGGCAGGTCAAACCTCCGGTTAGTTCCGGCGGGCTCTTAGCTCAGTTGGTAGAGCAGCGGACTCTTAATCCGTTGGTCGAGTGTTCGAATCACTCAGGGCCCACCAAATATTCAAAAGCCAAAGTTCTCACGAACTTTGGCTTTTTTGTTTGGCACTTTCGCTTCCTCACTTCTTGTCTCCCTGCCCCCATCAAAGCGTGAGGTCTGTCACGGCTGCAGCGGGTATCTCAGGCATCATGCAGGCATACCGGCACCCAAGCCGGCGCACAACCGTGCAAGCCTTCAAGATTCACTATGCAAAATAATCTCTCCACCTTCTGGCGTGGGCCGCGCTGGACTCTGGCCATGCTGCTTGCCATACTCGGCATGCTCGGCCCGTTCTCAGTTGACACCTATATTCCGGCGTTCTCGGGCATCGCCAAAGCCTTGGGTGCAACCCCTGTCGAGATGCAGCAGACGCTGTCCGCCTATCTTTTTGGCTTCGCCTTCATGAATCTATTTCATGGCGCACTGGCCGACAGCTTCGGTCGCCGCCCTGTCATCCTCTGGGGACTGGTGATGTTCACACTGGCATCCGCCGGCTGCGCACTGTCCCAGAACATCACCCAGCTGGTGATCTTTCGCACCCTGCAAGGCCTGTCTACGGGCGCTGGCATTGTGGTGTCACGCGCCATTGTTCGAGATATTTTTCCACCCGCTCAGGCTCAAGGTCTGATGGCACAAATCACCATCTTCTTCGGCATTGCCCCGGCACTGGCACCCGTGATGGGCGGCTGGCTGTTTGTGCATCTGGGCTGGCAATCCGTTTTCTGGTTTCTGACGCTGATTGGCATTCTGCTCTGGTCCATCAACGTGAAGTTTTTACCCGAATCGCTGCCCGTAGAAAAGCGCCAGCCCTTTGAGTTCAAGCCGCTGATGCAGGGCTACAAAATTCTGCTGACGGACCCGCGCTTTTTGCTACTGGCACTAGCCAGCGGCATACCGTTCAACGGCATGTTTCTGTACCTGCTGTCCGCACCGGCGTTTCTTGGCGATATTCTGCAACTGGAGCCGACTCAGTTTTTCTGGTTTTTCGTCTCCACCATTGGCGGCATCATGGCCGGCAGCTGGACCAGCGGAAGGCTTGCCGGGCGCATTGCACCCAAGCGGCAGATTCGCCACGGCTTTCTGATCATGTTCGTGACCTCCATCATCAATCTGGTGGCCAATCTGATCTGGCCCGCACATGTGAGCTGGGCACTGATACCCATCTGCCTGTTCGCCTACGGCTGGGCGCTGATGGTTCCCGTGGTCACACTGCTGGTGCTGGATGTTCACCCCGAGCGACGCGGCCTTGCATCTTCCCTGCAGGCCGTTGTCGGCTCAGCCGCCAATGGCGTTGTTGCCGGGGTGATTGCACCACTGGTCATGCATTCGGCCGTACTGCTCGCCATAGGCTCGATTTTCATGATGCTGGTTGGCCTGATTGCCTGGATGTATCTGCACCGCCACTGGCCTGATATTGGCCGCACAGCCTCAGAGCTTTGAAATAACAAGAGCTGCTAGCGATTGATACATAAGGATTTCAAGCTCTTTAATGGCTGAAACTCTTATGTCTCAAGCGCAAGCAGCTCCTCTTTTCCCTAAAGCGCACAACAAAAAGCCGGCTACAAGAGCCGGCTTTTTAATGGTTCAAGCGCAAGCCTGAATCAGCGATTAACGCTCGTCACGACGTGGGGCGCGGGGCTTGCGGTCAAAGCCGCGATCGCCACCACGGTCGCCGTTAGGCTGGTAAGGCTTGCCTGCGCCCTGGCCAAAGGCTGGACGACGATCGCCGCCACCACCAAAGCCACGCGATTCACCACCACGGAAGCCACCTTCACGGGCACCGGCGCCATCACGAGGACCGCCAAAGCTCTTACGGGCTTCGCCGCCTTCGCTGCGACCAGCAAAGCCACCACGGTCTGCACCGCGATCGCCGCCGAAGCCACCACGGCTAGGAGCACGATCACCGCCACCGAAGCCGCGCTGGTCGTCACGAGGACGGTCACCGCCAAAGCTAGGACGACCAGCGCCAAAGCCTGGACGATCACCACCACGGTCACCGCCGCGATCCGCAAAACGGTCTCCGCGAGGTGCGCCGAAGCCTGGACGATCGCCACCACGGTCATTGCCGCGATCGCCACCAAAGCCGCCACGATCGCCACCGCGGTCGTTACCACGAGCACCGCCGCCGAAGCTGCCAAAACCGGGCTTACGGCCATAGCCGTCGCCATCACGACGAGCACCTCCACCGAAACCACGGCTACCACCGCCGCCGCCACCACGGCGGCCATCACGCTCGCCGCCTGCGGGAGCACGCTGTACAGGTTCCATACCAGGAATCACTTCAGCCTTGAATTGCTGACGTGTGTAGGCTTCGATATCGAACACGCGGCGACGGTCACGGAATTCCGCAAACGTCACAGCAGTACCTTCGCGACCAGCGCGGCCGGTACGACCGATACGGTGGGTGTAGTCTTCAGCCTTCATGGGCAGGCCATAGTTGAAGACGTGGGTGATGGTGGGCACATCGATACCGCGCGCGGCCACATCCGTTGCCACCAAAATTTGCACTTGACCGTTGCGCAGAGCCATCAGGCGGCGGTTACGCAGACCTTGGCTCAGAGCACCGTGCAGAGCAACGGCGGAGAAGCCTTCTTGCTGCAGGTCGGTAGCCAGGCCGTCACATTCCACTTGCGTAGAAGCAAACACGATGGCCTGGTTGATGGTGCTGTCACGCAACCAGTGGTCCAGCATCTTGCGCTTGTGCTGAGCGTTGTCCGCCCAGAACAGCACTTGCTTGATGCTGGCGTGCTTTTCCTGAGGCGAATCAATCGTCAGCTTTTTCACACCGGAACCGTTGTCATGCATCACACGCATGGCCAGCTGTTGCACGCGAGGTGCGAACGTCGCGCTGAACATCATGGTCTGCTTGCGCTGGGCAGTCATCATATTGACTTCGGCCAGATCGTCGGAGAAGCCCAGATCCAGCATGCGGTCAGCTTCGTCAACCACCAGGAACTGAACCTTGTCCAGCTTGATTTGCATGGAGCGCTGCAGATCCAGCAGACGACCAGGAGTGGCCACTACTAGGTCAGCGTTTTGCAGCTTGGCGATTTGCAGCTGGTAAGGAATACCACCCACCACGTTGGCAACACGAATGCCGCGGCAGTGCTTGACCAGCTCGATGGCGTCATGCGCAACTTGCTGAGCCAGCTCACGTGTGGGGCACAGAATCAGGGCGCCAGGAGTAGCAGCCTTGAAGTTGCGGTTGTTGGTGGGATCCTTGCGCTTGGCACGCTTAGGAGCGGGTTCACCATTGGCTTCGGCTTCAGCGCACAGACGCTCAAACTCAGCCTTGGAATCAACTTCAGCTTGAGCGCGTTGTTGAATCAGGGTGTGCAACACGGGCAGCAGGAAGGCAGCCGTCTTGCCGGAGCCAGTCTGGCTGGACACCATCAGGTCGATGAAACCGTTGGCATCAGCGCCTTCACCCATGGCCAGGGGAATGGCCTTGATCTGCACTTGTGTGGGCTGGGTGTAACCCAGATCAGCCACTGCCTGAACCAGCTCAGCAGCCAGGCCCAGTTCTACGAAGCCGTTAGGAACGTCTTCAACCACTTCTTCGGCGGCGACCTCTTCAGAGGAGATTTCTTCAGCAGCAGCGTCTTCTGCGTCCATGTCGGCCAGCATGGCGTCCAGACGGGAATCGATTTCAGGCGAAGACAAAGCAATATCGGCAGCGGCCACTTGGCCCTGCTCTAGGGAGTTTTCTGTCATTAATAGCTCACGAAAAGAGCGACGCAGTCAGCGTGCTGCTCGCTTCTTTTGACGGTTGGTTATCAACATCCACCGTCAAACTTTGACTGGCCCGTTCGCAAAACGGGGCAGATGGGTGTTATGTCTTGGCGTATCAGCTGTATGTAGGCCGTTGTACGCAAGTAAGAACCCGTGTGTGATGGAGATGCGCAAAAATTACCCATTGATCGGGTAAGCAGCGTATTGTCGCACGTACCGGGTTTTCCCGCAAGTGGCAAAGTTATATCTACCCTGCTGCGAGCATGCCTACCCGCAACAAACTCCACCCTCAGGCGCTAAGCAGCTCCTTACGGTAATGCTGTAGCTCGTCGATAGATTCATGCACATCAGCCATTGCTGTGTGACGCTGCGCCTTCTTGAAAGAGGTATAGGCCGTTGGCTTCCAGCGCTTGGCCAGTTCTTTCAATGTGCTCACATCGATGTTGCGATAGTGAAAGAAGTTGTTGAGTTTGGGCATGTAGCGCTCCATGAAGCGCCTGTCCTGACCGATGCTGTTGCCACACAGCGGTGTCCTGCCCTTGGGCACGTATTTACTCAAAAAGGCAATCAGCGCAGCTTCCGCTTCGGCTTCGGTAATCGCAGAGGCCTTTACCTTGTCGATCAAGCCGCTTTTGCCGTGCGTGCCCTTGTTCCATGCGTCCATACCATTGAGCAGTTCATCGGACTGGTGAATCGCAAAAACAGGGCCTTCAACACGCGTTTGCAGGTCGGAGCTGCTAACCACCACCGCAATTTCGATGATGCGATCGTGATCGGGGTTCAGCCCCGTCATTTCGCAGTCCAGCCACACCATATTTAGGTCGGATTTGGGCAGCACAACAGGGGTCGCCGCCACGGGCGCGGCGCTGGCGGAATTCGTACAGGAAGCTTCAGACATGGCGCAAATTGTCGCCTACACTGCCAATACATGGCTTCCAACCTAGATTTTTCTCTGCCGCTTTCGCTGCTATTTGCAGTCGCAGTGGCCCTTCAATGGCTGCTGCGTGTATGGCTCATCTCCCGCCAGGTGCGCCATGTGGCTCAGTACCGCCCGGCAGTACCCGCCGCCTTTGCACACCGCATCAGCCTGGCCGCGCACCAGAAAGCCGCTGACTACACCTTGGCCAAAGCCAAGGTCTCGCTGATTGACATCACCCTGTCTGCCGCCGTACTGCTGTGCTGGACATTGCTGGGTGGGCTGGACTGGCTCAACCGCTGGCTGCTTGAATTCATCAACCCCGGCCTGTGGCAACAACTGGCCCTGCTGGCCTGCTTTGCACTGATTTCTGCCGTCATCGAGCTTCCCCTGTCGGTCTACCAGACCTTCAAGCTGGAACAGCGCTTTGGCTTTAATCAGATGACGCCGGGCCTGTGGCTGGGCGACCTGCTCAAGTCCACGCTGGTCGGCGCAATCATCGGCCTGCCGCTGGCAGCGCTGATCCTGTGGCTCATGAGCTCTACCGGCCCGCTGTGGTGGCTCTGGGCATGGGCCGCGTGGACGGCCTTCAATCTGCTGCTGATGTGGATTTTCCCCAGTTTTATCGCCCCGCTGTTCAACAAGTTCGAGCCACTGGCCGATGAAAGCCTCAAAGCCCGCGTAACCCAGTTGATGGAGCGCTGCGGCTTTGCTGCCAAGGGCTTGTTTGTGATGGATGGCAGCCGCCGCTCGGCCCACGCCAACGCTTATTTCACGGGCTTCGGCAACTCCAAGCGCGTCGTGTTTTTTGACACCCTTCTCAAGCAACTGAGCCCCGGCGAGGTGGAGGCCGTGCTGGCCCACGAGCTGGGCCACTTCAAGCACAAGCACATCACCAAGCGCATGGTGATGATGTTTGGCGTGTCGCTGCTAGGTTTTGCTCTGCTGGGCTGGATCAGCCAGCAGCCTTGGTTTTACTCAGGACTGGGCGTGTCGGTTCTGGAGAGCAAGCGCCTCGGCGTGCCTGCAGAAAACAATGCCATTGCCCTGCTGCTGTTCATGCTGGCCGTGCCTGTGTTCAGCTTCTTCATCACGCCGCTGATGTCCGCCATGTCGCGCCGCGACGAGTTTGAAGCCGATGCCTATGCCATGCAGCAAACTGATGGCGCTCAACTGGCTTCAGCACTGCTCAAGCTTTACGAGGACAATGCCTCAACCCTCACGCCAGACCCTTGGTATGTGAGCTTTTACTATTCACACCCTCCCGCAGTGGATCGACTGGCGCGCATGCCGGCCCCCAGCGGCAGTTTGTAACTCCACACGAGTTTTCTCATGAGCACCTCAACCCTGCAACAAAAAGACTGGTCCCAGCTCAAGCGCAGCGCCCTCAGCGCCGAGCAGGTGCGCGCGCAGCTGACCGCCCTTGAAGGCTGGCAACTGGTGGGCAGCGATGCCAACCCCGCCATCAGCAAGATCTACCGCTTTGTCAATTTCTACGAAACCATAGCCTTTGTGAACGCACTGGCCCTGATTGCCCATCAGCAAGACCACCACCCCGATCTGGAAGTGGGCTACAACCGCTGCAAGGTCAGCCTGAATACGCACGACGTGGGCGGCATCTCTGAAACCGATATCGACTGCGCTCGCCGCATCGAAGCACTGCTGAAGCTGGCCTGATTTCTATGGCAAAACAAGGACAGCGCCCCCGCGCCCAAGCAAACTCTGACACTCAGACAGGCTTGGTGGTTGCCAGCTATGGCCGCCACTGCGTGGTCGAAACACCGGACGGCGAGCGCCGCATCTGCCACCCGCGTGGCAAAAAAAGCCAGGCGGTTGTGGGCGATCATGTGCTGTGGCTGGCTCCCCCACCCGGTCAGGGTGATGAAGGCACGATCGAGAAAGTGCTCGAGCGCCGCAATGTCTTCTACCGCCAGGATGACATTCGCACCAAGACTTTTGCCGCCAATCTCGACCAGCTTCTGATTCTGATAGCGGCCGAACCCGTGTTCAGTGAAGTGCAGCTCGCCCGCGCCTTGATTGCCGCCGAAGCCGCTCACATCACGCCCATCATTGCGCTGAACAAGATGGACTTGGAAGAGCCTTTCCTGCGCGCCTGGGAGCGGCTGGCACCCTACCGCAGCATGCGTGATTCCGTGGAAGATCCACCCCATTACATGGTGCTACCGCTATCGCTGGAAGATGCCGACGAAGAGGACCGCGACGCCATCATTGGCCTGCTGCAAGGCAAGACGACTCTGGTACTCGGCCCTTCGGGCGTAGGCAAAAGCACTTTAATCAACCTGCTGCTACCAGACGCCAAGGTTGCTACCAAAGAAATTTCGCAGGCTCTGAACACCGGCAAGCACACAACCACCAGCACCACCTTGTACTGGGTGGATGAGGCGCGTACCACGGCCATCATGGACTCACCGGGATTCCAGGAGTTTGGCCTCTATCACATCGCCCCCACACAGCTGCCCGCGTGTATGCCCGACATTGGTGCCCATGCCAAGAACTGCAAGTTCTACAACTGCACGCATTTGCATGAGCCGGGCTGCGGCGTGATTGATGTGGTCAAAAATGGCTCTGACGATTTACCCATCAGCGATAACCGCTATCGTATTTACAGCGAACTGTACGATGAGCTGAGCCAAGTGGGATATTGAATCTGCGCAGCGATCGCGGTCATTGCAGACATTCAATAAACCTATAGCAGCTAACGCTTAACCAATAAGCGCTAGCTGCTTTTTTTCAGCCAATTATCCAAGCAGGCGAGCAAAGGTCAGCAACGCCAGCAGCAGCAGCCAGACCACCACCGAGCGCCAGACCAGCCCCACCACGCTGCGCAAATGGGACATTTCAGGCTCGCGCCCCGGGGTAGAGTCACTGCCACTCTCCCACTGCGCATCAGCCCCCTCTTCGCCGTAAGCCGCATCGCGCCGGCGCAATGCCTCGCCACCCAGGCGAACATTGATAGCACCAGCCGTAGCAGCCAAAATTACGCCATCGTTGTCATTGGGAAAGCGCTGTGCGTAAACGCGCCAGTTGTCGATAGCCTCTTCAAAGCTACCCACCATGGCAAAGGAAAGCGCTGTCAGCCGCGCTGGCAGCCAGTCAATCACATACCAGGCCTTGGCTGCGGCAGACTGCAGTCGCTCACTAGTCGGGGCCTGCAAGCCTTCAGCACCCTTGCGTGACCAGGCTCGCGACAGATATTCGGCCATACGGTACAGAATAGCGCCCAGCGGGCCAAGTCCCAGCGCCGAAAAAATCGAGAACCAGAACAGCACACCAAACACATGACGGTGCGCAGCCAGTACCGAATATTCGATGACATGGCGCACCACTTCGCTGCGCGGGACTTCGCTGGCATCCACCTGCTGCCAGTCGGCCAGTGCCTGACGGGCGGCAAATTCATCCCCGGCATCCAGCGCATCACGAATGTGCGTGAAGTGGTGGCTGAACTGGCGAAAACCCAGCGTGACGTAGAGCACGGCCACGTTCCAGAGCATGGCTGCGGGCCAGCCAATCAGCTGCAGCAACACCCAGAAGAGTCCGAGCACGATGGCACAGGGCAGCAAGACCGCCATGGTCCAGGCCAGCCAGCCGTGGTGGGCTTTGCCCGCGTCAAAGTTGCGACGAACGGTCACCGTCCAGGCGCGATAGCCCCCTTGCACCAGGTTAGACCGGGCCAGCGGGCGCGCCTGCTCCAGCAGCAAGGCGATCAAGATGGCGAAGAAACTCATTGCTTCATCATAGCGGGGCTGTTTGTCAGCTTGTTACAACTGACGACTCAAGCCGCCAAAAAACGGTAAAGATTGCGCAGCATACCCGCCGTCGCACCCCAGATGTAGCGCTGCTGCTCTCCATCCTGATAAGGCATGGCGAACCACTCTCGATCTACGCCCTGCCACTGCATGGCATGGCGCTGGTGGTGAGCGGGGTTGAGCAAGAAGGACAAGGGCACTTCAAACAAATCAGCCACCTCTCCCGGATTGGGAAAGTAGCTGGGCTGCGGATGCACCAGCGCCACCACAGGCGTGATATTGAATGCCGTACCCGTCACATAGACAGGCAGACGTCCCAGCACCTCAACATTCCTAGGCGCAAGCCCCACCTCTTCATGGGCCTCGCGCAGCGCTGTGGCCTCAGCCGATACATCCTGCGGATCGCGCTTTCCCCCCGGAAAAGCCACCTGCCCGGAATGCGTAGACAGCTTTGCCGAGCGCACGGTCAGCAGCACCGTCGGCTGCTCGCGCAACACGATGGGCACAAGCACGGCGGCATCAGAAGGCTCACGGGTGGTAAAGCGCTTTTCTGACATGTACTCAGGGGACCACTGCGGCGGCTGTGCGAAACGCATGCGCAGGGCATGAGGGGTCTGCGCGCCCAAGGGAACCGAGGGCAACTCATGGTCAATGCCCAGCAATCGCGCCAGTCTTGGGTCTACGGTGCCGGTGGAAAGAGTAGAGGATTGATCAGATGCAGGCATGTATTCAGCCTAAAAAGAACAAAAGCAGGAACAACAAAGCCACGGCAGCCATAAAAAAAGCCGCCACAGCGAACTGTAGCGGCTTTTACGGAATTACTTCCGACGCGCGTATTACTGAGCAGCAGCTGCAGTCTTAACGCGGCGCTGAGGCAGCTTTTCCTTGATACGAGCAGACTTGCCGCTACGTTCACGCAGGTAGTACAGCTTGGCACGGCGCACATCACCGCGACGCTTGACTTCAATGCCAGCGATCAGAGGGGAGTAAGTCTGGAACGTACGCTCCACGCCTTCACCGCTGGAGATCTTGCGCACTGTGAAGCCGCTGTTCAGGCCACGATTACGCTTAGCAATCACAACGCCTTCGTAAGCTTGAACGCGCTTACGAGCACCTTCAACCACGTTCACGCTAACGATGACGGTGTCACCAGGAGCGAATTCGGGGATAGTCTTGTTCAGGCGAGCAATTTCTTCTTGCTCGAGGGTCTGGATCAGATTCATGATGTAAATCCACTTGGATCTTGTCCGCGCCAGAATTGGCAAGCACCGGGATTGGTGCCATTGCTGCATTACAGGAACTGCTCGAAAGCAGATCCGTTATTCCTTGCAGCGGCCGGATATAGGATCAAAGAACCTCAGATTATAGCTTGGGCGCTGTTTTTGCCAAAAACCCTTCATCCTTGGCATTGAGAAAGCCCTGTTTTCGGGCTTGCTCGATCAGCTCGGGACGGTGCTGCACTGTGATGCGCAAGCGCTGATCACGGCGCCAGCGTTCAATATTGGCGTGGTGGCCAGACAACAGCTCAGGCGGCACATCCTGCCCATTCCAGACTTCGGGGCGTGTGTAATGCGGGCAGTCCAGCAAACCATCCAGCGCGGGGTTGAAGCTGTCTTGCTGAAAGCTGCCTTCATCGTTGAGCACACCCGGCTGCAATCGCGCCAGAGAGTCCAGTAGAACCATGGCCGCCAGCTCACCACCAGAGAGCACAAAGTCACCCAGACTCAGCTGGTGCGTGACATGGGTATCGATAAAGCGCTGGTCAACACCTTCATAGCGACCGCAAAGCAGTACCGCGCCACGGCTTTCGGCCCATTCAGACACCACCGCATGCTTGAGCGTGGTGCCAATAGGCGAAAACAAAACTACGGGTGCGGGCTCGGACTGCTCTTGCGCATCTGCCTCGATACGGGCTGCACGAATCGCATTCAGGCACAGCTGCAAGGGCTCGGCCATCATCACCATGCCGGGGCCGCCGCCAAAGGGACGGTCATCAACGCGGCGGTAGTTACCTTCGGCCCAATCGCGAGGATTCCACAAATGCACTGCGACCTGGCCAGAGCTGTAAGCGCGGCGAGTCACCCCGCTTTCCAGAAACGGGGCAAATAACTCAGGAAACAGGGTAATGATGTCGAAACGCATGAGCTACGAGCGAAAGCAGCTATCTAATTAATAGTGCTCACGCATTCAAATTCAATAATCAGGCTGCCAGTCGGCGACGATGAGCTTGGTTGCCAGATCGACCGAGTCCACATAGGCGTCAACAAAAGGAATCAGACGTTCCTGCTCCTTGCCTTCAACTTCATAGCCCAGCACCAGCACGGTCTGCGGGCCAGTCGACATCAGATCTGTGACAACGCCCAGAGCCACACCTTCGCGGTTGACTACGGACAAGCCCAGCAGGTCAATCCAGTAAAACTCGCCATCATCGGTCTTGGGGAAATGCTCACGCGCTACAAAGATGCGAGCGCCGCGCAAAGCTTCAGCCGCGTTGCGGTCTGCCACTTCAAGCGAGGTCGCCACCACAGTATCGGAATGGAAACGCGCTTGCTTGACGGGCAAGACCACAGTCCCCGTGAACTGCTTGGCGCCCTTTTCCGAAGGCTGCAAGAACCAGTTCTTGGCGGCAAACAGGGCATCAGGAGTGCTGCTGAACGCGTGGACTTTGAACCAGCCCTTGATTCCCCAGGCATCGGCAATGCGACCGACTTCAACGGCATCAGCAGGCAAGCTCGTAGCTTGAAGAAGAGGCATGTGGCTCATGGGAATCAGCGAAAGAGAGATTTCAGAAATTCAATAGAAAACGGGTCCCGTCAGGCAAGCCAACGGAACCCGCTTTGATAAGGCGCTTAAAAAGCAGCCACCTAATAAATTAGGCAGCAACCTTCTTGGTAGCTTCCTTGATCAGGCGTTCAGCCGTTTCAGAAGCTTGAGCACCAACGCTCTTCCAGTAAGCAACGCGGTCCAGAGCCAGACGCAGGCCTTCCTCGGCGCCACGAGCGCTAGGGTTGTAAAAACCCAGACGTTCGATGAAAGCACCGTCGCGGCGAACGCGCTTGTCAGCAACAACTACGTTGTAGAAAGGACGAGCTTTAGAGCCGCCGCGGGAGAGACGAATAACAACCATGATGTTTCCTTCGGGTGGTTACAGCCAGTGCCATCAAAAATTTGACCAGCTGCGCAGGTTTTCTTACAGCGTTTGAGACACGCGACATGACCACCCGGCCAGCGACACGCCGTAAAACCCGAAATTATATCGATTTCTGCCCAAGCTGCCTACCAGCCCGGCAAATGAACAGCTGCATTGCAAAGGGCTATCTCCAATTAGACCGCACTTGCCCTGTGACCGAAAAGCAGCATGGCGGGAATAATGGACTGGTCCTTTCGCTTCAGCTTCTGCTAACAGTCATGAACCCCATTGCGTCCGCTACGGCCTCCACCTCTCGCCCCAAGAACAAGACTGTCGCTGCCTGGCTGGCGTTTCTGGGAGGCCCACTGGGCTTGCACCGTTTCTACCTCTATGGTTTGGGGGACTGGCTGGGCTGGCTTTTGCCTGTCCCTACCGCACTGGGTATTTACGGCATTGAGCGAGTCCAGCAATTTGGGCAGGACGACCAGCTGAGCTGGATTCTCATCCCCATGCTGGGCTTCACCATCGCCGGGTGCGCACTGCGCGCCATTCTTTATGGACTGATGGACAAGCAGGCCTGGAATGCCCGCTTCAATCCCGGCGCAGCTTCTGATGCACCTGCGGGAGGAACCCGATGGACCACGATTTTCGCCATTGCACTGTCGCTGATGTTTGGCGCCACCGTGCTGATGGCCAGCATTGCCTACAGCTTTCAGCATTATTTTGAGTATCAAGTGCAAGAGGCCCGAAAAATATCGCAATAAAACAGATTCAGAGTCTTAAAACCAAGGGTTGAACCTGATAAAAATTATTTTCAAAATGCATTTTTTGTAAGCAAAAGTCTAATTTCAGATTAAAGAAGCTTAAAAACTCTTCCTTAGCGACCAGCAGAACCCACAATGCCAATCTAAAGAACATCTTGCAACGACTTCGCCTCTCGCAGACTCTGAATCCTTAGGCGTTCTCGGTGCACCTGCCTGATGAGGTTTTATGTCTGTACCTGCCGACAAGTCTGTCAAATCCGAAGCACATGGACAAAGCCCCTTCCCCGCCGCCACTAGTCTGGTAGGCGTGTACGGAGAGCAGCTTTTCCGCATTCTTGAACAGACCAGTAGCGGTTATGTGCTGCTGGACGCGCAAAACCGGGCTCAGCGCTGGAATGATGGTTACCTGCGCCTCTTCCCCTGGCTTGCACCGGCTCTCAAGGTCGGCGCAACACTGCAGACGGTTCTGCAATCTGCTGCTGCATCTGCACCAAACACATCTGCATCAACCCTGAACAGCATTGCCGAGAGCCAGCTGTCCCTGGTCACGCGCCAACAAACCAGCGTCCAGGTTCAACTGCCCAATAGGCGCAAGGTCAGCCTGTCAGCCCACGCTCTTTCGGCCAATTACACCGTACTGGCCTGCAAGGAACTAGTTGCCAGTGAAGGCGACGGGGAAAGCCTCGCATTCTTTGATGTTCTGACCAACCTGCCCAATCGCCGCCTGCTGCTGGATCGTCTGTCGCAATCCATGATCCAGTCTGAGCGCACCGGCTGGCGTGGCGCCCTGCTGACCATCGACATGGAGCCAGTCAAGGGCTTTACCCGACTGAATGCCGATGAGGCCCATGCACACCTGGCGTCAGACATAGCACAGCGCCTGCTCAGCTGCGTGCGCTCCTGCGATACCGTGGCTCGCATGGATGCCAAGCACTTTGTCATCATGGTGTCTGACCTGTCTCCAGATATTGAACTGGCTAACCTGCTGGTCGAGCGGCTTGGAGAGCGCCTTCAGGAAAGCCTGAACACCAGCTACAAGCTCAACAACGAGACCGTGACGCTGGAGGCTAATATTGGCGCCACCTTGTTCGGCCCTCACTCCCGCTCGGCCACAGAGTTGCTACAGCAGGCTGAAACTGCCATGTACCGCCTGCGCGACGAGGAAGCCTCGGGTCTGCATTTCTTCAGCCCCGAGCAGAAAATTCAGCCCGTAGATCGATCCCGCATGGAACAAGGTCTGCGTGAGGCACTGCGTCTGGGGCAGTTTGAGCTGCATTACCAACCCCAATACTCAACCTGTGGTGACGTCAGTGGACTCGAAGCCTTGCTACGCTGGCGCCACCCTAGTCGTGGTCTGGTGCCGCCCAGCATCTTTTTGTCGGTTGCCGAGGAAACCGACATCATTGTTCCACTGGGCCGCTGGAGCATTCAGGCCGCCTGCGAGCAACTGGCCCAATGGAAAAGCGACCCACAACTGAGCAATCAGACCGTGTGCGTCAACATCAGCGCCAAGCAACTGCAGCACGCGGATCTGGCTGAGCAGGTCGAGAGCATCATTGCGCAAACAGGTGCCAACCCTGCCCTGCTCATGCTGGAGCTTTCAACCAAAACCCTGAACCCTATCAATGCCGACACTATTCAAGCCTTGAGCCGCCTTAGCGCCATTGGCCTTCGTTTGTCACTGGATGACTTTGGCAGCAGCTCAAGCACATCCGAGGTGCTGCGCCAATTACCTTTGTGCCAGCTCAAGCTCGCACATTCACTGGTTCAGCGCCTTGGTCCCAACAATGCTAGCGAAGCCGCAGTTCAAGCAGCAATTGCGCTGGCTCGCCGCCACAAAATCACTATGGTGGGTGCGGGTGTTGAAACCCTTGAGCAACGCGCCCTGTTGGCGCAGCATGGTTGCGAGCACTTCATGGGCTACCTGTTCAGCGCTCCGGTGCCGGTTGGCCAAATAAAGTCACTGCTGCAAAACCCTGCCTTGTTTGGGATGCAAAAACACGCCGCCTGATCCCTGATTCAGGCATAAAAAAGGCTTCGCAATGCGAAGCCTTTTTGGCATCTAACCTTTTACTCATATGCATTAGCAGCTATGAATAAAGTAGCAAACTAATACAACTGCAAGCTGACCCAATAGGCAATAGAAGCCACAAAAGCGCTAGCTGGAATCGTCAGAACCCAGGCCCAGACGATATTGCCAGCCACGCCCCAGCGCACTGCGCTGGCTCGCTGGGTAGAACCCACGCCCACAATCGCACCGGTGATGGTGTGTGTGGTCGACACAGGTACGCCCAGGAAGGTTGCGAAGAACAGTGTCAAAGCACCACCGGATTCAGCACAGAAGCCGCCAACGGGCTTGAGCTTGGTGATCTTCTGACCCATGGTCTTCACGATGCGCCAGCCACCAAACATAGTGCCCATGCCAATCGCCAGGTAGCAGCTCACAATAGTCCACGTCGGTGGCGATGCGTCAGCGGCATTGGTGTAGCCCGTTGCAATCAGCAGCAGCCAGATGATACCGATAGTCTTTTGAGCATCGTTACCACCATGACCCAGACTGTAAGCGCCAGCAGAAACCAGTTGCAGACGGCGGAACCACTTATCCACGCGATTGGGACTTGCGCGACGGAAAATCCAGGCCACCAGCACCATCATCAGCGAACCCAGCAGGAAACCCAGCACGGGAGACACAAAGATGAAGGCCACTGTCTTCCAGATACCGCTGGCAATCAGCGCACCGGCACCAGCCTTGGCAATCACAGCACCCACAATGCCGCCGATCAGGGCGTGCGAAGAACTACTGGGAATACCGTAGATCCAGGTGATGACGTTCCAGGTAATGGCTCCAACAAGGGCGCCGAACACGACGTGCGTATCCACAATACCCGGCTGAACAATACCCTTGCCCACAGTGGCTGCCACGCTCAGATGGAAGACAAAAATCGCCACCACGTTGAAGAACGCAGCGAACATCACCGCCTGCGCGGGCTTGAGCACCCCCGTAGAGACTACGGTGGCGATGGAATTGGCAGCGTCGTGAAAGCCGTTCATAAAGTCGAACAGCAACGCAAGCGCCACCAGCAAAATCACAACCCAGAGGGCTGCCTGTACCGGTTCCATGATCGGGCTCCAGCGAGAATCAGGAATTCTCGAGGACGATGCCCTCGATCAGATTGGCCACGTCTTCGCAGCGATCTGTAACGGTTTCCAGCAGCTCGTAGATAGCCTTGAGCTTAATGACTTCACGAACATCGGGCTCTTCACGGAAGAGCTTGCTCATGGCGGATCGCATCACGCGGTCAGCGTCGCTTTCCAGACGATCGATCTCGTCGCAGGTCTTGCTCGTGGCGTCCACGATGGTGGGGTCCGAGAGACGATCCAGCAACTTGACGGCATCACGCACACGCTCACAGCAACGCACACACAGGTCGGTCAGACGTGTGATTTCTTCCGTCATGTGACGCACGTCGTACAGAGCCATGGTCTCGGCCGAGTCCTGAATCAGGTCAGCCACGTCATCCATGGTGTTGATCAGCGAGTGAATGTGCTCACGGTCCAGAGGTGTGATGAACGTCTTGTGCAGCAGCTTGGTCACATCATGAGTGATGCGGTCAGCGGCGCGCTCGGCGTTATCGACGTCTGCGTTGTATTTTTCGCGCAGATGGGGGTCGTTGTAATTTGCAACGAGTTGCGAGAAAGCATGAGCTGCTTCAACAATGCGGTCTGCATGCTGATTGAACATCTCAAAAAAATTGCCTTCTCGCGGCAATAGCTTGCCAAATAGCATGAATGCTCCTTACCGGGGAAAAGAAACCAGGCGACTCACAGCAAAAGAGCATGGTTCCCGGCTTAAACGGGGCGAAGTTTACTCTTGAGTCCTTGTGCGTTTCAGCGCGCAAACAAGACAGCCCTTCAAGGGCCACGAAAAATAAAACACACCGCGTTCTTCTCACCAAATCCTGATAAGACGGCTGCAGCTCATGCAGAGAAAGAGATTTCTCTCAATGAAAATTGCGTAAAGTATCTGGTGTGAAATGACAGTAAAAAATCACGCGAATAAGTTC
>ERZ724504.332-NODE-332-length-26801-cov-22.675952_pt1 | contig 26801 bp, 24 predicted proteins | sample MGYA00376037_ERZ724504 | MGnify/ENA primary metagenome ERZ724504 (study PRJEB28724, sample SAMN07190888) | wastewater metagenome | isolation source: influent of sewage treatment plant in Hong Hong | place: USA: Christiansburg, Virginia | collected 2016-03-01 ... | reverse complement strand
GCGTCCAGCCTGCGCAAGCTGGTGCCCGCCGAAACGCTGGAGAACTCTGCCGCCCAGCAGTACCAGCAGATGCTGCAGCAGGCCAAGGCCCAGCGTGCACTGGCACCCGCAGGGCACCCGCAGCTGCAGCGCCTGCATGCCATTGCCAAAAGGCTGATCCCGCATGCCGCGCCCTGGAACGACCGCGCTCGCCAGTGGCGCTGGGAGGTCAACCTCATCGGCAGCTCGCAGGTCAATGCCTTTTGCATGCCCGGCGGCAAGATTGCGTTCTACACCGGCATCCTTGACCAGCTCAAGCTCACCGACGACGAGGCCGCGATGATCATGGGCCACGAAATGGCCCACGCGCTGCGCGAACATGCGCGTGAGCGCATCGCCAAAACGCAGGGCACCAACCTGGCGCTGCGCCTGGGCTCGCAGTTGCTGGGCCTGGGCGATCTGGGCAACGTTGCCGCCAGCCTGGGCGGGCAGCTGCTCACGCTGCAGTTCAGCCGCTCGGACGAAAGCGACGCCGATCTGGTGGGGCTGGAGCTGGCCGCACGCGGGGGCTACCAGCCGTCCGCCGCCGTCAGCCTGTGGCAAAAGATGGGCAACGCCACCGGCGGCAAGCAGGGGGGGCTGGCCTTTTTGTCCACCCACCCCTCGGGGCCCGCACGCATCCGTGAGCTGGAGCAGAACGTGCCCAGGGTGCAGGGGTTGTACGAGGCCGCGCGGCGCAACGGGTAAGGGCGCGCATCGTTCGAAACGCTATTGTTTTAATAGCTTCTCGCGCTTGTTTTTAAAGCGTTAGAGGCTGATTTAACCCAATTTTCAGGGGCGCGATCTGCCCTGGCTTACGCCACGCTCACCTGGTTGCGGCCCGCGTTTTTGCTTTGGTACAGCGCCTTGTCGGCACGCGCAATGGCAGTGTGCAGGTCTTCGGTGCTGCGCACCTGGGTCACCCCGAAGGACATGGTCAGCGCGATGGGGGCCTGGGCCACGTCCAGCGGCGCCTGCGCGATGGCGGCGCGGATGCGCTCTGCCGTGGCGCAGGCGGCCTCCAGCGGGCAGTAGGGCATCAGTGCCAGAAACTCCTCGCCGCCCCAGCGCGCCAGCACATCGCCGTCGCGCAGGTTGGCGGCCAGCACGTTGGCGATGGCCACCAGCACCGCGTCGCCCACGGCATGGCCATATTGGTCGTTGATGCGTTTGAACAGGTCCGCATCACACAGCAGCAGCGTGACCGGCGAACCATCGCGCTGGCTGCGCGCCAGCGCATGGGCGGCCAGGGCTTCAAAGTGGCTGCGGTTGGCCAGGCTGGTCAGCGGGTCCTGGGTGGCCTGCTTGCGCAGGCGGCTCCCGGCAATCAGGATGGTGCGCCGGTAAACGGCCGCCAGCGCTGCCGACATGGCAAACACCAGGCAGATGTGCATCCAGTTCACGATCTGGACGCTGCGCACGGGCAGTGGGTCGAGCGGGCCCCAATGGCTGCACAGTGCCTGCAGGCCCAGGTAATACGCCAGCAGGGCCAGCACCATGGGCGCGGCATACCCGCGCGTGTTGGCGACCACGATGGCGGGGATGAACAGCAGCAGGTAATAGTGAAATCCGCTGTCCCAGCCAATCAGCAGCGATCCCAGTGCCGCGTGCCCGAGCACCTCCACCCAGATCAGCACCAGCGCGGCGGCGTTGTAGCGCTTCTGGATGAGGCGATAGGCCCCCAGGTACATGGCAATGCTCAGGAAATTGACGATGGCCAGGGGCCGGGAGCCCAGCCCCATGAACAGCAGGATGTATCCCACGTCGATAGCCGCTGCAATCAGCGTCACCCGCTGCAGCATGACCCAGTAGGCCTTGCCCACCAGGCTGGAGCCACGCTGCGGTTCCAGGGGCGGAATCGGAATGGAAGTGGTGTTCATGGCACAAAGGGCGGGCAGAGGGAGGCGTCTGCCGGGTGCTCACATGTTGTTTACAAAGAGCAACATCATAGTGGGCAGTGCTTTTGCCGGGCGGTGGCGAGGGCGTGGGTGCAGCGCACACCAGCGTGGCAGCCGCATGCCTGCACCCACGGGGCAGTGTGTTGTGGTGTAAAAAAATGACCAAAATGGCCTGTAGCGCTTATTGGGCAAGCGCTAGCAGCTATAAAAACAGGAATGTGATGGACCATTCAGGTCCCGCCCACATAGGGATTGTTTTGGCGTTCGCGTGCAAACGTGCTCTCCGGCCCGTGGCCCGGGATGAACACCGTCTGATCGCCCATGGGCCACAGGCGCTGCGTGATGCTGTCGATCAGCTGCTGGTGGTTGCCCTGGGGGAAGTCGGTGCGGCCGATGCTGCCGGCAAACAGCACGTCGCCCACAAAGGCGCGGTCGATCTGCGGCGCATGGAACACCACATGGCCCGGCGTGTGGCCCGGGCAGTGGCGCACGTTCAGCGTTTCGTTGCCGATCTGCACCTGGTCGCCATCGTGCAGCCAGCGCGTGGGCGTGAATTGCTGCGCGGGCGGAAACCCGAACATCGCGCTTTGCTGCGGCAGGCCGTCGATCCAGAACTGGTCGCCCGGATGCGGGCCGACGATGGGCAGTTGCAGGCGCTGGGCCAGCTCACCCGTGCCGCCGGCATGGTCGATGTGGGCGTGGGTGAGCCAGATCTGTTCGAGCGTGAGGCCCAGACGCCGGGCCTCGGCCAGCAGCGTGTCCAGATCCCCGCCCGGGTCGATCACGGCGGCCTTGTGGGTGGCGTCGCACCAGACGAGGGAGCAGTTTTGTTGAAAAGCCGTAACGGGGATGGTGAGGTAGCGGAGCATGGGGTGGGCAGGTAACGGATAACAAAGGCTCAACAGGCAGAACACATTTTCAGAGCGGGTTCCACCGACTGGCGACCGCGTGGAAACACGGTTTCACAGCACAGGGCACCAGTGTAGTTTTGGAGGTGGCCGGGTTGCAGTTTCTTCAGTGACCTGCTGGCGGCTACGGTTGCCAATGGCTGTCCATGCCGGAAAAGCAAATTTGCGCCATACTGAGAAATTGTTTCATATGGTTGCAATTGCGGGCCCGCTGCATGCCTTGGGCGGCAGCTGTTTGCAAGTGCCACCAACCTTGAATGACCCCCAAAGCCGCCCAGTCAGTGGCGCTTTGCCCCAACAACAGGCATTTCTTCCCATGAATAATTCAATGGATACGCCCGCTACCGCCCCACAAGAGGCCGCACGCACAGCGGCCTTGCTGGCTGCGCTGGAGCATGTGCAAGCCGTGATCGAATTTGACCTGGAGGGCCGGGTACTGCGGGCCAACCGCTTGTTTCTGGACCTGATGGGCTACAGCGCCAGCGAGGTTCTGGGCCAGCACCACCGCATTTTTTGCCCGCCCGAGGTGACCAGCAGCGAGGCGTATCGGGCGTTGTGGGATGGGTTGCGCGCCGGACAGGTGCGCGAGGATGTGTTTTTGCGGATCACCAAGGCGGGCAAGCCGGTCTGGCTGCAGGCCTCGTACAACCCGGTGCGGGACGCTGAGGGCCACATGGTGGGCGTGGTCAAGCTGGCCACCGACATCACCGCGCAGCGGGTGCAGCAGGCAGACTTTGAGGGCAAGATGGCGGCGATTGACCGCGTGCAGGCCGTGATCGAGTTCGACCTGACGGGCCGGGTGCTGGACGCCAATGCGAACTTCCTGCAAACCTTTGGCTACCGGCGTGAGGACGTGGTGGGCCAGCACCACCGCATGTTCTGCCAGCCCGAGTTTGCCCAGTCCAATGAGTACGCGAGCCTTTGGGAGCGATTGGGCCGTGGTGACTTCATTGCCGGGCGGTTTCGCCGCCTGTCCAGGGATGGCCGCGACATCTGGCTGCAGGCCTCGTACAACCCCATCCTGGATGTCACCGGCAAGCCCTACAAGGTGGTCAAGTTCGCTGTGGACATCACACACGACATGACCTCGGCCGCCGAGACCAAGGGCAAGATTGATGCCATTGGCCTGTCGCAAGCGGTCATCGAGTTTGATATGCAGGGCAACGTGTTGCTGGCCAACCCCAACTTTCTGCGCACCATGGGCTACACCCTGGCCGAAATCCAGGGGCAGCACCACAGCATGTTCTGCGAGCCGGGCCTGGTGCAAAGCCAGGCCTACCGCGACTTCTGGGCCGATCTGGGCGAGGGCAAGTTCCAGAGCGCGCGCTACCGCCGCATTGGCAAGCATGGGGCCGAGGTCTGGATTCAGGCCACCTACAACCCCATCCTCGATGTCGATGGCAGGCCCTACAAGGTGGTCAAGTATGCGATTGACATCACCACCCAGGTGCAGCGCGAGCGCGCGGTGGCGCAAAAGGTGCACGACATCACCGCCGTGCTGCAGGAAATGAGTGGATCGATCAAGCAGCTGGCGCGCAGCGCGGGCCGCTCCACCGAGCTGGCCGAGCAGACGCAGCGCGAGGCGGGCGAGGGCAGCCAGCTGGTGCGCCGCTCGCGCGACGCGATCATCGCCATCGAGCGGTCGTCGTCCGACATCCATGAAATCGTCGACACCATCAGCGAGATCTCCAGCCAGACCCACTTGCTGGCGTTCAATGCGGCCATTGAGGCGGCGCGCGCTGGCGAGCAAGGGGTGGGCTTTTCCGTGGTGGCAGACGAAGTGCGCAAGCTGGCAGAAAAGTCGTCGCTGGCAGCCCGCGAGATCGCCAAGCTGATCAACCAGACGGTGATCCGGGTCTCGGAGGGAAGCCGCCTGTCCGAGGATGTGGATGCAGCGTTCTCGCGCATTCTGGGCGCGGTGGAAAACACCACGCGTTCCATCAGCGAGATCCGCAGTGCCACCGAAGAGCAGGAGCATTCGACCCAGGACGTGGCCCGCCTGCTCGAAGACCTGCAGGGCAGCGGCAGCCCCCGCAAGGCGACTTGAGCTGCGCGGTGGACGACGTGATCCAGTCCCCATCCAGCGCCCCGCTTGGGGTTGCGCAGCATGTGCATGTGCGCGTGGGCAGCTGCGACATCGCCATTCCCATCGAGCAGGTCTGGCAGGCCCTGCCACTGCCGCCCCAGGGCCTGACAGCGCTGCCGCGCCGCAGCGGCGGGTTGCTGGGCGTGGCCGATGTGGCAGGTTCGGCGGTGCCGGTTGTGGCGCTGGAGCGCTGGGTGCCGCTGGAGACCCGGGACGACGGTGCCGCTGCATTGCAAAGACTGCTGGTGCTGCAGCAGGCGGGTGGCCTGGTGGGCATACGGGTGGACGCGGTGCTGGGCGTGAAGGCCGTGGCGGCGGCCGATATCCGGCGGGTGCACCACGCGCCCGATGACAACGAACTGTTCGAGTCGGTGGTGCCCGCGACAGCCAGCGCGCCGACGCTGTGCATTCTGGAAGTGGCGCGGCTGATGCGACTGGGCCAGGCCTGGTGCGAGCAGGCACAGGTGGAGCCCGCCGAAGCAGCGGCCACGGGCGCACCGGCAGTCCCTGCACCGCACCAGGTGGGCACAACACAACGCCACGCCGTGTTCCGGATCGGTGTGGAGCAGTGGGCGGTGCCGGTAAGCGCCGTGGAGCGTGTGGTGCCCGTGCCCGCCACCGAACTGGCGCTGGGGCCCAAGGAGCGCACTTGGGCCATCGGCCAGTGGCAGGGCCGCAAGCTGCCGTTGGTGGACATCAGCGAGGGCCGCCAGGCCAGCGATCGCCAGTCCGCGCCGTGGATGGTGATGCTGGGCCAGGGGCCGCTGCTGCTGGGGCTGACGGTGTCGGAGTGCCAGCAGTTTGTGGATCTGCCGCAGGCTGCCGTGGCCAGCATACCCGGCGACCCCTTGCTGGCGGGCGTGGCGCTGCTGCCAGACGGCGCCAGGCTGCAGGTGCTGGATGTCGCCAAACTCTTTGGCCTGACGCCCGAGGCATCCATCAGCCGGCGTGCGCCGGCCCCGTTGCATGCTCCCGGCGGCGCGGTGCAACCCGACGCCACCGAGCCCTTGCCCTATCTGGTGTTCGATGCGGATCAACGCTATGCGTCCCCGGTCGATGGCATTGTGGGGGTGGTGGAACTGCCCGCCCAGGCCAGGGAAGACCTTCGGTCGGGGCGACCGGCCTTTCTGGCGTGGCGTGGCCAGACGGTTCGCCTCGTCAGCCTGCCCGCCATCGCCAGGTCGGAGGGACTCGCAGACCCGCAGCTGGCGGTTCTTGTCCAGGCGCCCGGCGGCACGACGGCGCCCATGGGCATCGCCATCCACAGCCTGACGGACTGGCTGCCCGCCCACAGCGCGCGGCGCAGCGGCATGCGCATGGGCGCCATGGGCGAGTTCGGGCTGATCAATGCCAAAGGCGCGGTGGACCACGCCAACCTGGTGGTGGTCGACCTCGCCCAGATGGCGTACCTGCTGGGCTGAGCCCAGCGACCTGACCCCACTCCCATCGCCGCACGATTTACCCCAGGATTCACCATGACCCCCGCACCCGTACCCGCCGACGAGGCCGACCGACTGAATGCCCTGCGCGACCTGTTGCTGCTGGACACCCCGCCCGAAGAGCGCTATGACCGCCTCGCCCGATTTGTGGCCGAGCAACTGAACGTGCCGATTGCCCTGCTGACGCTGGTGGATGGGCAACGCCAGTGGTTCAAGTCGCGTGTGGGCCTGGAGGCAACAGAAACCCCCCGTGACATCTCCTTTTGCGGGCACGCGATCATGAAGAATGATCTGTTTGTCGTCGAGGACGCCAGCAGCGACCCCCGCTTTGCCGACAACCCCCTGGTGACGGGTGAGCCCCACATCCGGTTTTATGCCGGTGCCCCGCTCAGTGCCCCCAGCGGGCACCACATTGGCACGCTTTGCGTGATCGACACCGTGCCGCGCACCTTGGGGCCGGTGGAGCTGTCCATTCTGGATGCACTGCGCCGCTTGGCAAACGAGACCCTGGCCGGAAAAGAGGGCGACGAATGACCGCGCTGTTGCCCCGGATCTTGCTGGTTGAGCCGCAGTTTGTGTTGCGGCGCACCATCGTCATGGTCGCCCGTGATCTTGGCATGGTGGATTTTCATGAGGCCAGCAGCGTGGGCCGCGCCCGCACGCTGCTGGCAGCGCAGACCTATGACGGCCTGGTGCTGGATCTTCACGAGGAGCAGCAGGCCCTGGAACTGCTCGGCGAGCTGCGGCTGGGCCGGTTCGCCACGGCGCGGGATGCCAGGGTTGTCGTGCTGGCGGCCGATGCGAAGCCCGACGCCGCCTCGCGCCTGCAGGCCCTGGGGGCTACCTGCGTGCTCAACAAACCGGTGCGCATCAGCGATTTGCTCAACATGCTCGTGGCTGCACAGGCTTGTTGAACAGGGCTGGGGCGCGCTGCATCGCCGGTTGCGCAAGCATCCAGGGGCCGCCGGGGCGCCGTTGCTGCCCGCGGCCCCGCCAGGGTGCTGCGCCGCAGGGATCATGTGTGCATGAAATGCTATTATTTATATAGCTATTTGCGCTTTACCCATAAGGGCTAGAGGCGTATTTGGCACTAAACCGATCACAGATTGGTTGCGCCGATCACTTCGGGCATGTCGGTCAGGCCCTGCAGCACTTTTTCGATGCCGTCCTGCCGCAGGGTGAGCATGCCGGCCGCCAGCGCCGAGTGCCGGATGTCCGAGGCGGGGGCCCGGTGCCGGATGTGCTGGCGGATGGAATCGTCGCTGATCATCAGCTCATGGATGCCCAGCCGTCCGCGGTAACCGTGGTTCTCGCACTCCTTGCAACCTACCGCGCGCCACAGCTGCATGGCACCCGTGGCGTCGCCATGCTGTTTGCGCCAGCGTGCCACCTGCGCCGAGCGCGCCTCGGGCGTATTGCTGGTGCCGCTGGCAAGGTATTGCGAGGCCAGATCGTTCAGGGTTTCCTCGTCGGCCAACCGGGGCTCGCGGCAGGCGGTGCACAGGCGCCGCACCAGGCGCTGGGCAAGAATGGCCAGCAGCGAGTCCGAGAAGTTGAACGGGTCCAGCCCGATTTCGAGCAGCCGCGCAATGCTCTCGGGTGCCGAATTGGTGTGCAGCGTGGACAGCACCAGGTGCCCCGTGAGCGAGGCTTCGATGGCGATGCGCGCGGTTTCCTCGTCGCGCATTTCACCGATCATGATGACGTCCGGGTCGGCCCGCAAAAAGGTGCGCATGGCGGCGGCAAAGGTCCAGCCGATGCGGGCGTTCACCTGCACCTGGCGCAGGCCGCTCTGGGTGATTTCGATGGGGTCTTCGGCTGTCCAGATCTTGCGCCCGGCGGTGTTGATGTCGCGGATGACCGAGTGCAGCGAAGTCGTCTTGCCGCAGCCCGTGGGGCCGACCACCAGCACCAGGCCGTAGCTCTTTTTCATCACACCGCGTATGGCCACCAGGTTGGCCGGGCTCAGGCCAATGGCTTCCAGTGGCAGGGGTTTGGCGCCAGCCAGCAGGCGCAGCACCACGTCTTCAAGACCGCGCGAGGTGGGCACGGTGACCACGCGCAGCTCGACGGGCGGGCCGCCGAAGCGCGAGAAGTCGATCTTCCCGTCCTGCGGCTTGCGGTGCTCGGAGATGTCCATGCTGGCCATGATCTTGATGCGGGCCACCATGGCGAACCGAAAGCGCGCTGGCAGCTCGAGGTAGGGCGTCAGTTCTCCGTCGATGCGCAGGCGCACGCGCACATTCTGCGGGGCGGGCTCGGTTTCGATGTGGATGTCGGAAGCGCGGTGGTTGATGGCCTCGTCAATCACCGAGTTGATCAGGCGCACCAGGGTGTTGTCTGACTCGCTGATGACGTCGGTCTGCTCGGATTCGCTGTCGGGGGCCGTCGTGGTGAGGTTGACGGCGAGCTCTTGCGACGTGGCCCGCGAGGTGGGCACGGAGGGCCGGTGCGCACCTGCGCCCGGTGGCGTGCTCGCCGGGGTTTGCAGATGCACGCTGTAGGCCTTGGAGATGGCCGGCATCAGGGTGCCGGGCGCGGCCTGCAGCGGAATCAGTCGCCGCTGGGTCAGAAAGCGCAGTTCGTCGAGCAGCACGCGGTCGTACGGGTCCGCCATCAGCAGCACCAGCGCGTCTTCGCGGGCCAGCAACGGCAGCACGGATTCGCGCTCGGCCACCGCACGCGGCACCAGCGCCAGCGAGACGGCATCGGGCGTCAGGTGACCGGGGTTCACCATGTATTCGCCCAGCCAGCTGCCGATGACGTGCTTGAGTTGCTCTTGCGTCACGTCGCCTTGGTCCACCAGGATCTGGCCGATCTGGCGTCGGATGCCTCTTTCCTGATCGCTTCTCTGTGCCTGCAGACTACTGATCAGCGCGCTTTCGCTGATGATGCCGGCGTGCAGAAGGGCCTCCCCCAGGTGGCGGGCTTTCCCCACCACCGGGTGGGGGGTGGTGACCAGTTTCCAGAGGGCGTCGGTATCCTGGGGGGTGAAGCACTGGGGCGGTGTCGGTTCGTCCGTTTCTGGCATGGGGCGATCTGCGTGGAAGGGCGGCGAAGGCAGCAAGCGCCGCGGTCAGAGCGTGAAGTCGTAATCCACGGTGATGGGTGCGTGGTCCGAAAACTTCTCGTCCTTGTAGATATGCTCGGTGCGCGCCAGGGCCGCGAGCGCGGGGGTGGCCAGGTGGTAATCCAGGCGCCATCCCACGTTGTTGGCATAGGCCTGGCCGCGGTTGCTCCACCAGGTGTAGGCGGTGTCGGTGGCCGTCGGTTGTAACTGACGGTAAACGTCCACCAGCCCGCCACCGGGGTCAGTTGTGTGTAACAACTTTGTCATCCAGGCGCGTTCTTCGGGCAGGAAACCGCTGTTTTTCTGGTTGCTGCGCCAGTTCTTCAGGTCAATCTGCTGGTGCGCGATGTTGATGTCGCCGCACAGGATGAACTCCCGTGCACCCTTGGTGGCCATGAGGTGCGGGTGGAAGGTGTCCAGAAAGCGGAACTTGGCCTGCTGGCGCTCTTCGCCCGAAGATCCGCTGGGGAAATAGGCGCTGATGATGGACAGCTTGCGCGCGGGTGTGTCAAAGCGCAGTTCGATGGTGCGGCCCTCGGCATCGAACTCGGGCGAGCCGTAGCCGGTGATGATGTCGCTGGGCTCATGGCGCGTGTAGATGCCCACACCCGAGTAGCCTTTTTTCTGGGCAAAGTGGAAATGCCCCTGCATTCCGGCAAGCTGCTCGAATCGCGTGGCGACATCGGCCGCCTGGGCCTTCACTTCCTGCACGCAAATACAATCCGGCCGCGTGGCTTCGATCCAGCGTTCAACGCCCTTGGTGGTGGCCGATCGGATGCCGTTGAGATTGAGGCTGGTTAACTTGAACAAGGAATTCCCATGGTGAATGTTGGCGCGCACACCCCTGAGCAGGGCCGTCTGGCGCAGGATTTTGTACGTTTTGCTGTCGAGGCGGGCGTGCTGCGGTTTGGGGAGTTCAAGACCAAGGCGGGGCGTCTGAGTCCCTACTTCTTCAACGCGGGCCTCTTCGACGACGGGGACAAGCTGGGCCGTCTTGCAGAATTTTATGCAAAAGCGCTGCTGGCCAGTGGTATCGAGTTCGACATGGTGTTTGGCCCGGCCTACAAGGGCATTCCCCTGGCTGCCACGGTGGCCGTGGAACTGGCGCGGCAGGGGCGCAATGTGCCTTTTGCCTACAACCGCAAAGAGGCCAAGGACCATGGCGAAGGCGGCACGCTGGTGGGGGCGCCGCTCAAGGGCCGGGTGTTGATCATTGACGACGTGATGTCGGCCGGCACTGCTGCACGCGAGTCGATTGCCATCATCCGCGCGGCCGGCGCCGTGCCACACGCCGTGGCGATAGCGCTGGACCGCCAGGAAAAAGCCACCGAGAATGGCCAGGACGTCGAGCACAGTGCCGTGCAGTATGTGCGCCAGCAACTGGGCATGCAGGTGTGTGCCATTGCAACGCTGGCAGACTTATTGCTGTATCTCTCCCAAAAGGGCGGGGTGGAGATGAGCGCACACCACGAACGGGTCCTGGCCTATCGCCAGCGGTATGGAGTCAACGAAGGGTCATCCAGTTGAGCAAATGGGCGTGGATCATGGGAGTGGGGGCAATTGCCAGCCTGGTGGGGCCTTGCGCGTGGGCGCAGCAGTCCAACACTGGCAGCATCTACACCTGTGTCGATCGCCAGGGGCGGCGCCTGACGGCCGACCGTCCCATTGCTGAATGCCTGGACCGCGAACAGCGGGAACTGGGCCCCACGGGCACCGTGCGCCGCCAGATTGGCCCCTCGCTCACCGAACAGGAGCGCGCGGCGCTGGAAGTGCAGCGCCGCAAGGAGGCCGAAGAGCGCACGCGCCAGCAAGAAGAGCGCCGCCGTGAGCGGGTGCTTACGGCACGCTATCCAGACAAGGCGGCCCACGATGTAGAGCGCGCCGCCGCCATCCAGCTGCTGGACGACGTGACCGCCATTGCCGAAAAGCGCATGGCAGAACTGCAGCAGCAGCGCAAGGCGCTGGATACGGAGATGGAGTTCTACCAGCGCGATCCCGCCAAGGCCCCCATGGCACTGCGCCGCAAGATCGCCGAAAACGAGGACGGCATGGCTGAGCAACAGCGCTTCGTGGCGAATCAGGATCTGGAAAAGCGCCGCATCCACCAGCGGTTTGACGCCGAGCTGGCGCAACTGCGCAGGCTGTGGGCGACGCAGATGGCGCCCGCCGCACCCGCCTCCGAGGTATTGCTGCCAGCCGCAGCGCGCTGAAAGGCGGCACCCGCAGGCTTGTGTACCCCCTGCTTTGCCTGCCCTATTGATCTGGCCCGATATCGATTGAACCGCTCGCCCTGGGCTCGTCGAAGGGTTTCGACGAGCCTGGCCTGAACGGCACTGGGGCTCTCAAAAAGCCGTATCCAACGTGGAAACTAAGCGGCAAGCCGTGCCCGCAGCAAATCGTTGACCTGCTGCGGATTGGCTTTGCCCTTGCTGGCCTTCATGATCTGGCCCACCAGCGCATTGAACGCCTTGTCCTTGCCCGCACGGAACTGCGCCACGTTGTCTGCGTTGGCGGCAATCACCTCGTCGACAATTTTCTCCAGCGCGCCGGTGTCGTTCATCTGCTTGAGGCCCTTGGACTCGATGATGGCGTCCACATCGGCTGATTCGCCGGCCCACAGCACGTCGAACACCTGCCTGGCGGCGTTATTGGAAATCGTGCCATCGGCGATCCGGCCGATCAGCGCGGCCAGTTGTACTGCCGTGACGGGGGCTTTCTCGATGCCGATTTCGCCCGTGTTCAGGCGCCGTGACACCTCGCCCATGATCCAGTTGCTGGCCAGCTTCGCCTGCCCGCAGGCCTTGGCCACCGCCTCAAAATAGCCCGCCATGGCCTTGCTTTGTGTGAGCGTGGTGGCGTCGTATTCAGGCAGGCCATAGTCCGCGACAAAACGCGCGGCCATGGTGCGGGGCAATTCGGCCATCAACTCCCTTTGTTCCTGCACCCACTGCTCTGAAATGTGCAGCGGTGGCAGATCGGGGTCGGGGAAGTAGCGGTAATCCGCCGCATCTTCCTTGGTGCGCATGGCGCGTGTTTCGCCCGTGTCGGGGTCGAACAACACGGTGGCCTGCTGGATCGCGTGGCCGTCCTCGATTTGCTCGATTTGCCAGCGGATCTCGTAGTCGATGGCCTGCTGCATGAACTTGAACGAGTTCAGGTTCTTGATCTCGCGGCGCGTGCCTAAAGCGGCACCGGGCTTGCGCACCGACACGTTGGCGTCGCAGCGGAAGCTGCCTTCCTGCATGTTGCCGTCGCAGATGCCGATCCAGGTGACGATCTTGTGCAGCTCCTTGGCGTAGGCCACGGCTTCGTCGGACGAGCGCATGTCGGGCTCCGTCACGATTTCCAGCAGCGGCGTGCCTGCGCGGTTCAGGTCGATGCCGCTTTGGCCCCCACCTCCGAGTGCTGAGTCTTCGTGCAGCGACTTGCCCGCGTCTTCTTCGAGGTGGGCACGCACCAGGCGCACGGTTTTCTTCTCGTCGCCCAAGAAGAACTCGACCTCGCCGCCTTGCACCACCGGAATTTCAAACTGGCTGATCTGGTAGCCCTTGGGCAGGTCGGGGTAGAAATAGTTTTTGCGGGCGAAAATGCTCACGGGCGCAATGTGGGAGCCGAGGGCCAGTCCCAATTTGATAGCGCAAGCAACAGCCTCTCGGTTCATCACGGGCAGCGTGCCGGGCAACGCCAGGTCTACGGCGCAGGCCTGCGTGTTGGGTTCGGCGCCGAAGGCCGTGGGGGCGCGGCTGAAGATCTTGCTTTGCGTGGCAAGCTGGGTGTGGGTTTCGAAGCCGATGACAACTTCGTAGCCGTGGATCAATTTGCTGGTCATGTCACAGTCCCCCGGGTTGGCGGAGGTGGAAATCGGTGGCCTGTTGCAGGCGGTGGGCTGCGTTCAGCAGGCGGGCTTCGGCAAAGTAGTTGCCGATGAGCTGCAGGCCAACGGGCATGCCACCCTCGCCAAAACCGGCTGGCACGCTCATGCCGGGCAGTCCAGCCAACGAGGCGGGCAGTGTGAAGATGTCTGCCAGGTAGTCTGCCAGCGGATTGTTGCCATGCTCACCCAGTTTCCAGGCCACGGTGGGCGCTACCGGGCCGGCAATCAGGTCGCATTCCTTGAAGGCGTTCTGGAAGTCGTCAGCGATCATGCGCCGGATTTTCTGCGCCTGCAGGTAGTAAGCGTCGTAGTAGCCATGCGAAAGCACGTAGGTGCCGATCATGATCCGGCGTTTGACCTCGTCGCCAAAGCCTTCTGCGCGGGTCTTCTTGTACATGTCCACCAGGTCGGTGTAGTCCTTGGCCCGGTGGCCGAACTTCACGCCGTCAAAGCGCGAGAGGTTGGACGAGGCCTCGGCCGGGGCAATGATGTAGTACACCGGGATGGACAGCTCGGTACGGGGCAGGCTGATGGGTACCAGCGTGGCGCCGAGTTTTTCGTATTCCTTCAGTGCGGCATCCACGGCGGCGCGCACATCGGGCGCCAGGCCTTCGCCAAAAAACTCGGCGGGTATGCCGATGCGCAGACCTTCAAGAGAGTCGTTCAGCGAACGGCTGTAGTCTTCGGCGGGCACATCGAGCGACGTGGAATCGCGGTCCAGGTCGGGGCCACACATCGCGGACAGTAGCAGGGCGCAGTCTTCGGCGCTGCGGGCCATGGGGCCGGCCTGGTCGAGGCTGGAGGCGAAGGCGATCATGCCGTAGCGGCTGGCGCGGCCGTAGGTGGGCTTGATGCCGGTGATGCCGCAAAACGATGCGGGCTGGCGGATCGAGCCGCCGGTGTCGGTGCCCGTCACCGCCGGGGCCAGGCGCGCAGCCACGGCGACGGCGCTGCCGCCCGACGAGCCGCCGGGGATGCGGCTGGTGTCCCAGGGATTGCGGACCGGCGCGGGGGCCTCGAAGCCCACCGGGGCAACGGCCGAATTTTCGTTGGCCGAGCCCATCGCGAACTCGTCGCAGTTGAGCTTGCCCAGCGTGAGGGCGCCGGCTTTGGCCAGCCGGGTGACCACGGTGGCGTCAAACGGTGACTGGTAACCCGCCAACATTCTGGAGCCAGCGGTGCTGGGGAAGTCGCGCGTGACGAAGATGTCCTTGTGCGCAATCGGCACGCCTTCCAGCGCGCCCGCCGTGCCAGCGGCAATGCGGGCATCAGCGGCTTGCGCTTGCGCCAGTGTGGCGTCTTCGTTCATGGCCACAAATGCGCCCAGGTGCTGGTGCACCTTGGCGCGGGCCAGGAAATGCTGGGCGGCTTCGGCGGCAGAGAATTGCTTGGCACGCAGGCCGGCGGCCAGTTCGGAAACGCCCAGGTCGTGCAGGGCTTTGGTGGGGGAAGTGGTCATTCAGGTCTCACTCGATCACTTTGGGAACGAGGAACAGGCCGCGTTCGACCGCGGGTGCACTCTTTTGGTTGGCTTCGCGCTGGTTGGGCTCGCTGGCCACGTCCTCGCGCAGCCGCAGCGCCACGTCCTGGATGGTGGCGACAGGGTGCGCCAGGGGCGTGAGCCCCGATGTGTCCACAGCCCGCATCTTTTCCACGATGTCAAAGAAGCCGTTCAGCTGAGTCAGCATGCGCTCACTTTCGGAGGGGTTCAGTTCCAGCCGTGCCAGATTGGCGATGCGACCGATGTCCTGGGGTGTCAGTGCCATAAAGGAAAACTCGTGGGAAACCAGATGTAAACCTGTGATCCGGGTCAAACCGAAGAGAGTTATTCACAGGGGATGGGGTATTATCCCGGCTTTGCCGCAATACCCTCTTGACTGCCGGTCATTGTGCGAAAAAAGCGATATCTGACCCCCACCCACTCCCTGACACACCCGGCGACGGCAGGCCGAAGTGCATGCCGTGCCTGAGAGGATTTTTGAATGTTCGGAGCTTTCCGCCGGTATTTCTCCACCGACCTCGCCATTGACCTTGGCACAGCCAATACGCTGATTTTCGCCCGCGACAAAGGCATTGTGCTTGATGAGCCCTCCGTTGTTGCCATTCGCCACGAGGGTGGTCCCCATGGCAAGAAAGTGATTCAGGCCGTCGGTCGTGAGGCCAAGGCCATGCTGGGCAAGGTGCCTGGCAACATCGAAGCCATCCGGCCCATGAAAGACGGCGTGATTGCCGACTTCGTGATCACCGAGCAGATGATCAAGCAGTTCATCAAGATGGTGCACCCGCGCACGCTGTTCACCCCCAGCCCGCGCATCATCATCTGCGTGCCCTGCGGCTCCACCCAGGTCGAGCGCCGTGCCATCAAGGACGCGGCCGAGGCTGCAGGCGCTACGGCGGTCTACCTGATTGAAGAACCCATGGCCGCCGGCATCGGCGCAGGTTTGCCCGTGTCCGAAGCCAGCGGTTCCATGGTGGTGGACATCGGTGGCGGCACCACTGAAGTGGGCGTGATCTCGCTGGGCGGCATGGTCTACAAAGGCAGTGTGCGTGTGGGCGGCGACAAGTTCGACGAAGCCATCATCAGCTACATCCGCCGCAACTACGGCATGCTGATCGGCGAGCCCACCGCCGAAGCCATCAAGAAGAACATTGGTTCGGCCTTTCCTGGCTCCGAAGTGCGTGAAATGGAAGTGCGTGGCCGCAACCTCAGCGAAGGCGTACCCCGCAGTTTCACCATTTCCAGCAACGAAGTGCTTGAGGCACTGACCGAGCCGCTCAACCAGATTGTTTCTGCCGTCAAGAACGCGCTGGAGCAGACCCCGCCCGAGCTGGGCGCCGACATCGCCGAGCGCGGCATGATGCTCACCGGCGGCGGCGCACTGCTGCGCGACCTGGATCGCCTGCTGGCCGAGGAAACCGGCCTGCCTGTGCTGGTAGCCGAAGACCCCCTGACCTGCGTGGTGCGAGGCTGCGGCATTGCGCTGGAGCGCATGGATCGCCTGGGCAGCATTTTTACCAGCGAGTAAGACGGAACACCTGTGTCTGCACAGGTCGCACACTGTTCTCCATTGCATGACTGACTGCGCTCGCACCCATGCCATATCGGCACGCATCCGCGGGTCGGCGGTCGTGCGGCCCCGTCTGACAACCACCATGTGCCATGCCGCTCGGAACACTTGAGCGCAGCGCGCCGCCAATGTTCAAACAAGGGCCATCCGCCCTTTCACGGCTGCTTCTCTACAGCGCGTTGGCGCTGTTTTTGATGGTGGCGGACGCGCGTTTTCAGATCACGGGCGCGCTGCGCCAGGTGGTGGCCGCTGTGCTTTACCCGGTGCAATGGGTGATGCTGCAGCCGGTCCAGTTCATTGCCCAGGGCAGCGGTTACTTTCAGTCCCTGCAGACGGCCCAGGATGACGCCGATGCGGCCCGCAAGCAGATGGCGTTGATGTCGCAGCGCTCCATGCAGACCGAGCAGTTGATGCAGGAAAATGCGCGCTTGCGTCAGCTGCTCGACCTGCGGGCCAGGCTGGAAACACCCGCCCAGGCAGCGCAGGTGCTGTATGACACCGCCGATCCCTATACGCGTCGTGTGGTGGTGGACCAGGGCCAGGTGGCAGGGGTCGAACTGGGCTCGCCAGTGCTCGACGAAAAGGGTGTGCTGGGCCAGGTCACACGCGTGCACCCGTTCGTGAGTGAGGTCACCTTGCTGATTGACCGCGATCAGGCCATCCCGGTGCTGAACCTTCGCACCGGTGTCCGCGGTGTCGCGTATGGCGATCCGGTGGCGGGCCATGGCGGCGGTATGGAACTGCGTTTCATGCCGTCGAGCGCCGACATTCAAGAGGGTGATCTGCTCACCACGAGCGGAGTGGACGGGTTGTACCCCCCGGGTCTGCCCGTCGCCAAGGTGGTGCGTGTCGAGCGAAGGGCCGACTCGGCATTCGCCCGTATCTATTGCGTGCCCATTGCCGAGGTGCAGGGGGCTCGCCATGTGATGCTGCTCAAACCAATGGCAGAGCCTTTGTCGAAGCTGCCCGAGCCCGTGTCGCCGCCCCCTGGCAAGAAGGTAAATTCCAAGTGATGTATTGCAGGCCCGGCAGGTCCAAGGAACTCGCGCCATGATCATGCCGCGCGGGCAGCCTTTGCTGCTGCCAGTCAATCCCGTTTTTATTGTCGTCAGCCTGCTGGTGGGTTTGGCGATCAATTTTTTGCCGCTTGGGCGTGTGGTCTGGACACCCGACATCCTGATGCTGCTGCTGGCGTTCTGGGTCGTGCACCAGCCCCAGCGCATCGGCATGGGCATTGCATTCGTGCTGGGTCTTTGCATGGATGTGCACCAGTCGTCCTGGCTGGGCCAGCATGCCCTGGCCTACACGGTGCTGTCGTTTGGCGCGATGGCCATGCACCGCCGTCTGCTGTGGTTCAGCGTTCCGTCCCAGGCATTGCAGGTGTTTCCCCTGTTTTTGATGGCCCACGTGGTGGAGCTTTTGCTGCGCATGGTCGGTGGCGGGGTTTTCCCGGGATTCTGGGGGCTGATCGCGCCCGTGCTGGAGGCCTTGCTCTGGCCTCTGGCCAGCTGGGTGCTGTTGGCGCCGCAGCGCCGCCCGCCGGATCGTGACCAGAATCGACCCCTGTGAGGCCATCCTTGAGCAAGACGACCTGCGTCCTGTCAAACGGTGAAGCATTGCGTGCCGCGGGGTGCGCGTTCGGTTCGTCGGCACGCAATGGGCGGATGGCATGACGGAATTGCGCAACGTCGATGCGGATGCCGCGCGGTTTCGTACGCGGGTGCTGGTGATTGGCGCAGTGGTTTTTCTGGCGTTCTGCCTGATCGTGGCACGTCTGCTTTTCTTGCAGGTGGTGAGGCACGAAGACCTTGCCGCGCAGGCCGAGAGCAACCGCACCGCGATCGTTCCCATCGTTCCCAACCGGGGCCTGATTCTGGACCGCAATGGTGTGGTGCTGGCCACCAACTATTCGGCGTACACCCTCGAAATCACACCTGCGCGGGCGGGTGTGCTGGACGACACCATCAATGCGCTGTCGAAGGTCGTGGAGATCCAGACCCGGGATCGCAGACGCTTCAAGCGATTGATGGAGGAGTCGCGCAATTTCGAGTCGCTGCCCATTCGCACCCGACTGACGGACGAAGAGGTGGCCCGCTTCGCGGCGCAGCGCTACCGGTTTCCTGGGGTGGACATCAAGGCGCGGCTCTTTCGCAACTATCCGCTGGGCGACGTGGCAAGCCATGCGATTGGCTACATCGGTCGCATCAACCAGGCGGAGAAAAGCCGGATACAGGACTCAGAAGACGAGGCCAACTACCGTGGTACCGAGCACATCGGCAAGCTGGGCATTGAGCAAAGCTACGAAGCGGCATTGCATGGCACTACGGGCGTGGAGCAGATGGAGACGTCGGCGGGAGGCCGGGCCGTGCGCAAGCTGTCGAGCCGTGCGGCCACGCCGGGCGACAGCGTGATGCTGTCGATTGACATCAAGCTGCAGAAACTTGTCGAGGATCTGTATGGCACCCGCCGTGGCGCGCTGGTCGCCATCGACCCCCGCAACGGCGAGATCCTGGCACTGGTGAGCATGCCCAAGTTCGATCCCAACCTGTTTGTCGAGGGCATCGACGTAGAAAACTGGGCCGCGCTCAATGAATCCATCGACAAGCCCCTGCTGAACCGCGCCTTGCGGGGCACCTACCCGCCGGGTTCAACCTACAAACCCTTCATGGCGCTCGCCGCGCTGCAACTGGGCAAACGATCGGCCAGTCTGGTGGTGAACGATCCGGGCTCATACACGTTTGGCGGCCACACCTTTCGCAGCCACGAAGGGGGTCTGGGGGGCGTGGACATGCACCGGGCCATTCAGTTTTCGAGCAATACCTATTTCTACTCGCTGGCAGTAGAGATGGGCGTCGATACCATTCACGATTTCATGAAGCCGCTGAGCTTTGGCCAGGCGACCGGTGTGGACCTCAATGGCGAGGTGCGCGGTACGCTGCCCAGCACCGAATGGAAGCGCAATGCCTACAAGCGCGCCGATATGAAGCGCTGGTTCCCGGGCGAGACCGTGTCGCTGGGCATCGGGCAGGGCTACAACAACTTCACCATGCTGCAGCTGGCTTCGGCGCAGGCCACCATGGTCAACGGTGGAACCCGCTATCGCCCGCACATGGCCAAGGCCGTGAAGAATTCGGTCACCGGGGCGATCACCGAGATACCCCAGCCACCGGGCGAAAACCTGGGCTATCTACCAAGAAACGTGGAAATCGTGCGCAATGCGATGGTGGCAGTGAACAAGGGGGGTACGGGCACCCGCGTGTTTGCCGGGGCGCCCTACACATCGGGGGGCAAGACCGGTACGGCACAGGCGGTGAGCCTGGGGCAAAACGTGCGCTACAACGCCAAGGCGCTGGAGGAGCACCAGCGCGACCATTCGCTCTTCACGGCGTTCGCTCCTGCCGAAGCCCCGACGATTGCGCTGGCACTGATCGTCGAGAACGCCGGCTTTGGCGCCGCGCACGCAGCGCCCATCGCGCGCAGGGTGTTTGACTACTGGTTGATGGGGGAGTATCCCAGCGAGGCCGACATTGCTGCCGTGCAGAAGGGGCAGGCTTCCGCCCCTATCGGCAAGCCGCGTGCTGCCGCTGATGTTCCGCTGTTGGCACCATAGAATTGTCAATAATGATAGCTGGTTGCGCTTATTCCATAAGCCTTACAGCCGGATTTCTCTCAATATTCTGTTGCTGCGCAGGCTTGACTAGGCCGGGGTCACCCTGGTCTGCGCAGGCGGCCGGAGCTGACTGAAAACCAGAGCCGCCACAATCATGGCCGCACCACTCAGTCCAGACCATCCCAGGCTTTCGCCCAGCAGCACCCAGGCGGTCAGGGCGGCGAAAACCGGTTCCAGCCCGAACACGATGGCACTGCGCATGGCATCCACGCGCTGCTGGCCCCAGGCCTGCAACGTCACTACCACCACGCTGGCCACAAAGCCCAGGTACACCAGCGCCAGCCAGCTTGGCGTCTGCAGGCTGCCCAGCGATTGCACCCAGTTCATGCTGCCATCGCGTGTCAGCAGCAGTACGGTGGCGGCCACGCACATCACGGTTGCCTGAGCCGCTGCCATGCGCGTGGCACGCAGGGGGTGTGCGGATGTGCGGCGTGAGCACTCTTCCAGTACCAGGATATAGATGGCATAGAACACCGTGCTGGCCAGCGTGAGCGAATCGCCCAGATTCCAGGGATCGTTCTCGTGGAACATCAAGGCCATGCCTGCGAACGCCATGGCGCAGGCCGCCCAAAGGCGCCAGCCATATCGGCGCCCGAGGACTGCCATGGCGATCAACGGCACCACGAGCACATTGAGCCCGGTGACAAACGCGTTGCGGTTGCTGCTGGTGCGCGCAAGGCCTTCAATCTGGAGCCAGAACGCCACAAACAGCAGCAGCCCCAGTGCGCAACCCCACAGGCGTTCCTTGGGCCGCATGCCCACCCACAGCGGGGCCAGCACCAGAAGTGCCAGGGCAAAGCGCAGCCAGATGATCTGCAGGGCATCGAGGTGCGCCGACAGCAACTTCATGGCAGGGAAGGTGGTTCCCCACACTGCGGTGACGACCAACAGGGCCCAAAGGCCAAAACGTTCAGAACGCATAAAAAATGGAATGGTGCCCGGCACGCGCACCGGTGAGTGTCCTGGGTTGGAAGTTCGTTGAAGAAGCAAAGATGTCGAAATCGTCGTCAGGCAAGGTGCAAACCGCAGCGATACCCGCAGCTACCGCGAGGATGTGCAACGCAGCATGGCGACGATTCCCGGCATCTTTATGAAGCGAACGTTCAATTCGGGACACCAGGCCAATGCGCTGAGGATCCAGGAGCGGCAAAGAAACGAGGCCCGCGCGGCGGGGCGTTTTGCGGGCAGTTCTGGCTGGGCGTGGGAGGCTCAAGCACCCATCCGGCCAATGAAGGCGCGGATACGGTCATTGCCCGGGTTGTTGAAGAACTCCGCGGGGGGCGCGTCGTGGGCAATGCGGCCCTTGTCGAAAAACAGCACCCGGTCTGCCACCTCGCGCGCAAAACCCATCTCATGGGTCACCACGATCATGGTCATGCCGCCACGCGCCAACTCGCGCATCACATCCAGCACCTCCTGCACCATCTCGGGGTCCAGGGCCGAGGTGGGCTCATCAAACAGCATCACCTTGGGCGCCATGGCCAGGGCGCGGGCAATGGCCACGCGCTGCTGCTGCCCACCGGACAGTTGCCAAGGGTACTTGTGTGCATGGTCCTGCATGCCAACACGGCGCAGCAGCGTCATTGCCTGCTCGTTGGCCTGGGCTCTCGAGAGATGGCGCAGGCGCCTTGGGGCCAGCGCCACATTGTCGAGTGCGCTCATGTGGCCAAACAGGTTGAACTGCTGGAACACCATGCCCACTTCGCAGCGCTGCTGCTGCAGGGTGCGGGGATCGTCCGTGACGGGCACGCCACCGATGCGGATGGTGCCGCTGTCATGCGGTTCCAGCCGGTTGATGGCACGCAGCAGGGTGCTTTTGCCCGAGCCAGATGCACCAATGATGACCGTGACCTCACCGGTGTTGAAATGCGTGGACACCTCTTTCAGCACCTGGTTCGTGCCAAAAGTCTTGCAGACATTCTCTGCCACGATGTACGGCGTCGTGGCGGTCATTGGATGCGTCCTTCCACATCAAACCGGTGTTCGATGGCGTTGGATAGCTGGGTCACCAGCGTGGTCAGCAGCAGGTAAGTCAGGGCTACCGTGGTCAAGGTGGCAATGGGTTGAAACGTTGCCGACTGGATGCGGTTGCCCACATTGGTGAGTTCCACCACGCCAATGGCATAGGCCAGTGAAGAATCCTTGAGCAGCGCCACGAAATTGCTGACCAGGGGCGGCAGCGATATCTTGAAAGCCTGCGGGAACACCACATCGAAAAACACATGGCCCCGGCCAAGGCCCAGCGCACGCGCGGCTTCGGTCTGGCCCCGGGGCACCGCCAGCAGGCCCGCGCGGATAGCCTCGGCGTTGTAGGCGCCCACGTTCAGGCCCAGCGCCACCACGGCGGCGGCAAAGTCAGGCAGATTCAGGCCCGGCACGAGCACCGGAAGCGCGAAGTAAACAAACAGGATCTGGACCAGCAGCGGTGTTCCGCGGATCGCCCAGATATAAAAACCCGACAGCCAGCGCAAGCCGATCCAGCGGGCGGTGCGCGCCAGCGCCGCAGCGGTGCCCAGGATCAGGCCCACCGTGCCGCTGATCAGCGTGAGCCACAGCGTGGTGCGTGCGCCATCGGAAAACGCCTGTGCGTTGGAGCCAATGGGTTCGGGGAACAGGGAGAGTATCTGGCCGAGAAGGGCCAGCATGACCACCATGAGGACCAGAGCCGCAACCAGCGTAGCGTTGCTGCGCTGCTGGCGGCTCCAGTGGCGCGGCCAAAGGGCAATGAGCATGGATCAGAGAGGGCCGGAGCCCCCGTTCTCAGTTACAGCGTACGTCTTCGTTGAAGTACTTCTTGGACACGGCGGCGTAGCTGCCATCGGCCATGGTTTCGGCCAGAGCCTTGTTCCATGCGTCTGCCAGGGTCTGGTTGCCCTTGGCGACTGCCGAGGCAATGCGCTCGATGAACACCATTTCACCCAGCTTGAGGCCGGCCGTGGGGTTCTTGGCCACCATTTCCTTGGCCACGAAACGGTCGGTCACCCAAGCGTCCACCCGGCGCGAGGTGAGCGCGCTGCGCGCGTCCACATCGGTGGGGAAATTCTTCATTTCCTTGATCGTTGTGACCTTTTGGACGTTTTCCAGATAGCTGGTGCCGGTCTGCACTGCAACGGTCTTGCCGGCCAGGTCCTTGGCACTGCGGATGGCAGGGTCCATGGCGATCACCATGCCGCCAGAGCAGTAGTGCGGAGCGGTGAACGTGACGGCCTTGGCGCGTTCTTCGGTCACGCCGTGCGATGCAATCACCAGATCCCAGCGGTCCTGCTTCAGGCCGGTCAGCAGGGCGTCAAAACCGATGGTTTTCCATTCAATTTTCAGGCCCATCTTTTTGGCGGCGAGTTCTGCCACTTCCACCTCGAAACCCGTCAGGGTGGTGCCCTTGAAGTAGTTGAAGGGCGCAAACTGTCCTTCGGTGGCCACAATGATCTTGCCACTCTTCTTGATGTCATCGAGGGAGCGGGCCTGTATGGAAAAAGCAGCACACAGTGCCAGGGTAGATGCGATGACCTTGAAGAATTTCATGGGGGAATCCTGTCGTGGGGTGGTGCAGATACAAAAAATCCGGCTTGCGGGTCACGCAACCGGAGCCAAGGAAATGATAGTACCCAAAGATGGTGGGCGTCACAAATCTGCCGCAATTATAAATGGCGCCCAGTCCACAACGCCTATAGCGGACAACCCTGCCCCCCGGCCGCGGCGCAGTGGACGCTGTGTGTGGCCGGTGGGGTTTCAGCGCAGGAAGGCGTCGTAGCCCGTCTTGAGAATCAAAGTGCTTACGACCACGATGAAAATGCCGCGCACAAAGCCGGTGCCGTGTTTGAGCGCCATGTGCGTGCCCAGCAGGCTTCCCACGATGTTCGCCACCGCCAGCGTCACGGCGAAGTGCCACCACACATGGCCTTTGGCGGCAAAGAGCGCAATGGCCGCGATGTTGGTGGCGCAATTGAGCAGCTTGGCCGACGCTGATGCGTTGAGAAAGTCATAGCCCAGCAGGCGCACGAACAGAAAAACAAAGAAGCTGCCGGTACCGGGGCCGAAGAAACCGTCATAAAAACCGATGAGCGCACCGATCAGGCTGGCGATCAGCACCTCGGCCCGCCCCTCATGGCGGGGCTTGTGGTGTCGTCCCAACTCTTTTTTTGCGAGTGTGTAGACCAGCACGCCCAGCAAGACGAGTGGCAGCAGCTTGCGCAGAAAATCTGCCGACACCACCGTGACAGCCCACGCGCCGGCGAATGCGCCCATGAATCCGGCCGCTGCAGCAGGCAGCATGGCAGACCAGCGTATCTGCACACGCCGACCGTATTGCCAGGTGGCCATGGCCGTTCCCCATACCGCTGCGGCCTTGTTGGTGCCCAGCAGCGTGGCCGGTGGCGCGCCCGGAAAAGCCGCAAACAGCGCTGGAACCATAACCAGTCCCCCACCGCCCACGATCGCGTCCACAAAACCTGCGAGCAGCGAGGCCAGGGTAATAAAAATCCATTCCATCCCAGGATTTTCGCACCGTGAGTGCTATCAATTTCGTGATTGCTTGCCCCGTGGTTCCGGTGCTGCGCACAGAAAATGGGCAAGAAAAAAGCGCTGGGATCGCCAGCGCTTATAAAAGGATGCACCTCGTTGGGTGCTTTAAATTTGGTTATTGGTAGAAAAGATGTCTCCTCGGGCCCCTCGCTTGGCACACCGGAGCGCGCTTTCGAGTGGGGCAACTGTAATGGCTGCACTTCGATGGTGCATTGGGAGTTTCCCGCACCCCTTTGCAGCGATTCAGAAGCGCTTTTGCCTTGAAAAGAGGCCGCCGGCTGGCATGGCTCGTGCAATGCGTTCGTAACAATTTGCGAAAGGGAATCTCTATGCGGGCATTCATGCAGCGGTTGATGGTGATATTGGCGCTGGGTCTGGGGTTGTGCATCAGTGCAATGGCGCAAACGGGGCCATTGACCGCGCCACCTAACGCGACACAGGCAGCACAGGTGGGCGTGGCTGATGTTGCGAAGCCACCAACGCGCCCCGCGCTGGTCGACCACAACACCGTGAGTGCGGCACACACTGGCTGGATGATGACTTCCACCGCCTTGGTGCTGCTGATGACGCTTCCGGGCATTGCACTTTTTTATGCCGGCATGGTGCGCCGCAAGAACGTGCTCAACACCATGGCCAGCGTGGTTGCCATTGCGGCACTGGTCAGCCTGTTGTGGTTTGCGGCGGGGTATTCGCTGGCATTTACGCCGGGCAGCGCCTGGCTCGGCGGTTTTGACCGCATGGGATTCACGGGACTCGATTTCCAGCTGGCACAAGGACGGCTGGCTGTGAGTCATGTAGCTCCGCATATCCCTGAGTCGGTGTACGCCATGTTTCAGCTCACGTTTGCCATCATTACCGCAGCGTTGCTGGTGGGCGCGTTGGTCGAGCGCATGCGGTTTTCTGCCATGTTGATCTTTGTCGGTCTTTGGAGCTTGCTGGTCTATGCCCCCGTGGCGCATTGGGTGTGGGAGCCCGGCGGCTGGCTGGCCCAGATGGGTGCGCTGGATTTTGCTGGCGGCTCGGTGGTGCATGTGAACGCGGGCGTTGCAGGGCTGGTGTGCGCCTGGTTCCTCGGCCGCCGCACGGGCTATGGCCGAGAGCCTTTCGAGCCTTACAACCTGGGGCTCACCATGGCGGGCGCGGGCATGTTGTGGGTGGGCTGGTTTGGCTTCAACGCGGGCTCTGCCGTGGCCGCCGATGGGCGCGCGGGCCTGGCGATGGCGGTGACGCACCTGGCGGCAGCGGCGGGTGCCTTGTCGTGGATGCTGGGCGAATGGGTGGTACGAGGGCGGCCATCTCTGCTGGGCCTTTGCTCTGGCCTGGTGGCGGGGCTGGTGGCCATCACGCCCGCTGCGGGCTTTGTGACACTGCGCTCGGCGGTGGTGATTGGCCTGGTTGCGGGCCTTGCGTGTTACTGGGGCGCCACGGGACTCAAGCGCCTGCTGCGCGCCGATGACTCGCTGGATGTTTTTGGTGTGCATGGCATTGGCGGCATCGTGGGCTCGCTGCTAACGGGCGTGCTGGCCAACGAAACTGTGGGTGGCGTGCAGGGCAGCCTGTCCACCCAGGCCATTGGTGTGGGCGCGGTGATGGCCTACAGCCTGGTCGCGACGGCTGCGCTGCTATGGATCATCAATTTTGCGATGGGCCTGCGTGTGGATGTGCAGAGCGAGCAGACCGGGCTCGACATCGCCCAGCACCGCGAACGCCTGGGCGGATGAAGGGTTTTGCCATGCCTGAAGCCGACAAGCTCGCCATTGCTGCCCATCTGCATGTTTTGTTGCGCCGCAAGACGGGGCGCGTGACAGACACCGAATGGATGGCGGTCAACGCCGAATATGCGCTGGAGATCGTGCGTTTTGCCCGCCAGCACGCCCAGGAAGACAACGTGCCCGAATTGGCCGAGTGGGCTGCACGTCTGGACCACGCTATCCATGCTCCAGCCCCTGACGCGGAGCGCCGCCCGTTGCTGGACGTAGCTGCGCAGGCAGTGCGACAGCGCATCGCGCCGTCGCCCGAGGTGCCGCGCTATGTGGGTGGTATTCGCTGAAGCTGTCCGAGTCTGCGGCCTTTCTTCAGGGGGCGTCACTGCATGGGCGGTACGACCGGGCGGCTGTGTCAGTGCCCGGATGCCGCCTTGCGCGCCTCCAGGATCCATTCGGCGGCCTTTTCGGCCAGCATCAGCGTGGGCGAATTGGTGTTGCCGCTGGTGATGGTGGGCATGGCCCCGGCATCCACCACGCGCAGGC
>ERZ724504.325-NODE-325-length-27258-cov-5.258280_pt1 | contig 27258 bp, 30 predicted proteins | sample MGYA00376037_ERZ724504 | MGnify/ENA primary metagenome ERZ724504 (study PRJEB28724, sample SAMN07190888) | wastewater metagenome | isolation source: influent of sewage treatment plant in Hong Hong | place: USA: Christiansburg, Virginia | collected 2016-03-01 ... | reverse complement strand
CCGCTCAGCCTCCATTTCATCGGCTTGGCCGGCTTAAGCCCGACAGGCTGCTAGGGTTTCAAGTGTGTCGAAAAGCGTTTCGTGCTGCTCATCAATTTCCTGAATGCCCGTTAAAAGTTCGTCGGCCAAGCTCATGGCATTCCCTAAAATTGTAATGATTCAATTCTTGCAATTTTCGTTCATGCGCTACCGGCTGAATAGTAAATAGCTCACAGTTACCTGTCTTGTAAGCAAAAGTCTGACAAGTCCGTTTGACTCTGCTACAGCCTAATCACTCTGCCGAATACATAAGTTGTCGCTGATTCTTCAAGGCAAGCAGCACCACACTGCTGTCCGAATGGGCGTAAAGCACAATATGCTGCCCGACAATGTATTCTCTCAAATCGGGCAATCCGGCCAACTCCGCCAACTGCATTACTGCTTCCGCTTTTAGTCGAGCTTGGGCAGACTTAGTATTGAAGAAGCGCGCCATCCGTCCGCTGCTTGGTGACCACGAGAGAATCTGAACCATTTGCCGCAATTCTGCTTTGAGCTTAATTAGCCTCGACGCAGCAGACTCGACATCTTGCAGCACGAAAAACTGGTGGGCAGCTTCCAGGTTTTCGAGGAAATTCGGTACGGCTTCGACCGTTGCCTTGGCAGGTAACGCCATCAGTCAGCCAACGCGCTCATCAACGCAGAAGCAGAAACTCGCTTACCTGCCAGCACTTCTTGCAAACCAATCTCAGCCTCGGATAGCAAGACAAGGCTAGCGTGCTCCTCTTCCAGTGCATGGTAATAGTCGAGTTTCCTGGCATCGACTAATGCGACATACGCAGAACCATTTTTGGTCAGCAACTTTTCCGCACCACCCACCACTTCATCGGATAACTCGGTTAGCCGAGCGCGAGCCTCGCTAATTGGCACAACATCATGGGCACTGAAACTCACGGCACCACTCCTTAACAAATACGTTAACGAATAGTGTAGCACTTTATCTCAACAAGAAAAGTGAGGGGTCAAACTTTGCTGTCTTCACCTTCGCGCTCACATCGAACCAGAAACTCAGAAAGCAACCTCATCGCATCGCGTCTTTCAATGAGGTAATCATGCTGGTCGTAGATTGCGACTAGGCCGCCCAAGGAATGATTAAGGCAGCGTTCAGCGATCAACAGATCGACGCCTAAGCGCCCAAGATGGCTTCTGGCAGTTGAGCGTAGATCATGGGGAGTGAAACGCTGGCAACGGTCAGAGAGATAACTTTTCCAGAATTTGTTGAATGCTGCGTTAAGGGTTACAGCTTCCATATGAGCATCACCTACAGCCTTCTTTCTAGAACGAATTGGAAGCACGTAGCCTGAGTTAAAGGCCAACTCTTTCAGGTCAGAAAACCATTGAATAACTGGATCAGAGAGCGGGACGATGAAGCCGCGAACATCTTCTCCGTTTCTGGCCTTGCCCTTTTTCCCCTTTATGTCACTGGGCGGAATGAACCAAGTTTTCTTGTCGAAATCAACGTTTTCCCATCGTGCCCCGACTAGCTCTCCAAGGCGAACAGCCGTGCCAAGTAAGATTTTTGCCATAAGGGCGTTCTCGACACCCATTTTCTGAAGGTTTGGAAGAACAGCCTTTAGCTCTCCCTCAGTCAGCATGACTCGCGTTCTGGCGACGGGACGCGGCCCGAGTAAGGCACTGGTTTTGATTTGGCTCGCGGGGTCCGACTCAAGCACATGCCGACCTAATCCATGGGCAAAAATAGCTTTTTGAACGCCCAGGACTAAGCGAGCAACATGCAGTGACTTTTTGCTAGCCCGCTCTGCAATAACAACCAAGTCTGAAGGGCGTATATCCTGAGCAGCTACACTGCCAATCACTGGATAGATGTAGTCACGTAATCGCTGCCGCTGGCCGTCAAGCGTCGACTCCTCAAGGCGTCCCTCAGCTTTTTTAAGATAATCATCGCCAAGCTGTCGAACGGTCCACGAACTAGCTGCTTCACGCTTGGCACGTTGCTTCACTGCGGCAACATCGACCCCTTGCTGTACTTTTGCGCGATCCTCTGAAGCCAGTCGTCTTGCTTCGGCCAATGAGGTATCAGGGTACTGCCCAAGTGTCTTTTCTTTACCCTTACCTGCAATCCGATAGCGCAAAACCCAAGATGCCCTCCCTGAAGCAGAGAGAGTGAAGGTAAGGCCACCACCATCAGCTTTCGCAACAGGTGCTTTGGCTTTGATCCATTGCTTGATTTGTATATCTGTCAGCGCACTCATACCAATCCTATCAGCTACACGTTTTAGCTACACAGAGCACTTCGAGCTACACACTCAGCTACGCAAAATCTCTGTGATCCAATGATATCTGGTGATACGCCAAAAAACAAAAACCCTCGTAAATACGAGGGTTTGCGGTTGCTTGTGAGACCTTAAAAGGTCTCATAGGACACTGTCAAAGATTACAAAAGGTCAGGTCGAAACTGATATCGCGCTCACAACCCCGGGCCTTGATTTCACCAGCCGGCGGTTTGGTAAAGCGAATATTGAGGAAGTACTTGTTGGCGCTGACTTCGGGAACAGCCTGCTCGTCAACGTTAAGCGAAACCCGCACCATCTGTGCAGCAGAGCCGCCCAAATTCAGCTGAAACTGGCCGTTGACCGCAACATGCTGCTTGGGATGACCGCTGGAACGCAGCAAACGCAAAACGATGGCCGCCGCATCGCGTAGCGGCAGCATCGGCTTGACCCAGCCATTGATGGCTTCGCGTCGCGTTTCTGCAGGACGGTGCAACCACCAGTGATATGAAGGCAAATCAAATTCGCAAACACCGCCGGGAATCGCCGCCCGGCTCTTGATGCCCATCAGCCAGTCGTTATCACGCAGGTATTGGCCCATCTTGCCGGTCATCGAGAGCAAGGCTGCCGATGATTGCTCGATCTCATAAAGCGCGCCGGAGAGGGCTTCTTCAGAGATATCAGGGTTGTTGCGGTAAGCCAGCAGGGTTTGGCGTTGACGCTCAAGTTCCTGAATCAGGTCCATCTTGAGGTCGGCTCGACCAGCAACTTCGAGAATCTCGAAGATTGTGACCAGCGCTGTGTGGTGTTCGAGTTGGCCGTCGTTTTCTACAAAAACAGACGTTTTTTCGAATAAGTCCTCCAGCCGCAGCAGGGTGCGGATGCGCTCGTTGAAGGGATATTCGTAAGTGATCACGCGGCCTTAAGAGGTAAGAACGTAAAATTGCCCTAATTCTGAGCTATTTGCAGCGAAATCTCAACAGTTTGCTTTAGCTTTTTCGCTCGAAAGTGCGAGATACTTTAGGTGCAGTTCGGCCACCCTTGGGTAAAGATTTGTCAGCCCTGCACCATTGTCGATCACTTCGTTTGCAATCGCGAGGCGCTGCTCCCGACTGGCTTGCGCTTTTAGAATGGCGCGCACCTCATTTTCCGACAGGCCATTGCGCGCCATGACCCGTGAAATTTGCACCGTTTCAGGGCAGTCAACCACTGCGATGCGGTCACAGCGCTCGCTGTAACTGCCGGATTCAACAAGCAAGGGCACGGCAAGAATGACGTAGGGAGCAGTCGCTTCCGTACAGCGCTGATCCGAAATCTGGCGAATCAGTGGGTGCAAAATAGTCTCCAGCCGGCCACGCGCTGATGGATCAGCAAAGACCATGCGCCGCATTGCCGAACGATCAAGTGCCCCTTGCTCATTGGCAAGCGCAGGGCCGAAGGTGGCAACAATCTGCGGCATGGCCGCACCTCCCGCTGCCGTCAGTTGATGTGCAATCACATCGGTGTCGACCAGCGCCGCTCCTTGCGCAACAAACAAATCGGCAACCGTGCTTTTACCACTCCCGATACCGCCAGTCAGACCGACGACAAAGCCGCTCATTGGCAGTTTTGCGCCTTGCTACCCGGTATGGCCCCAGCGACAAGCTTGCGCAAGGCCGGTTGATCAACAGCCGGCCCGCGCGCATCGAGACTGGCATGGCTATCCTTGCCGGGGCGCAGGCTCAGTTTGGCAGAACGCACCCCAAGCTCCTTGACATCTGCCAGTCGCTCCTGCGCACCCTTTTCGCTGGAAAAGATACCGAGCGAAATGGCATAGCGATTCGGCCCGGCCTCCTGAACGATAAAGTAATCAGTGACGCCAAAACCTCTCAACTGGCTAGCTTTCTTGTCCGCCGTGGCCTTGTCGGCCTGCGGCGGAATGAAGACCCACCAGCCGTTTCCTTCGCCTGGATCAAGACGCCGACTCAGCTTGAATGCGGGAAATTTTTGCCCAATCAAGGTCGCCAAACGATCGGCATCAGTCGGCTGCAAGGACTCCCAGCGACTGCAAGCGAGAGCCACAACCGGCTCCGGCGCAACAACCGGCGCCACGGGTGCCGGTGCCGGCGCCACGGGTGCCGGTGCCGGCGCCTCTGGCTCGGGTGGCGGCGCGGGTGCGACAGCAGGGGCGGGGGCTGGTGCTGGCTGTTCACCACGCGCAACAATCTTCATGCGTTCGGGCGCCACCTGCTGCGTCATACGACGGGCATCCGGATTTTCGGCACGACCAAAATAGCCTTCACTGAAGGCATAAAACAACAAATTGGCGAGGACAAGCAGGAAGACGAGAACGCGCACCGGGTCAGCCCACTTTCGGCAAATGTTTCAGTGATTCGGCAATCGCCTCGGCCGGATAATCAAAATCCTCCAGTTGACCGGAGAAAAACTTGTCATAGGAGGCCATATCAAAATGGCCGTGGCCGGTCAGGCTGAACAGGATGGTTTTTGGCTCGCCGGTGATTTTGCACTTGAGTGCTTCATCAATCGCAGCGCGAATGGCGTGACAGGATTCCGGCGCCGGGATAATGCCTTCGGCGCGGGCGAACTGCACACCGGCATCAAAGGTGGCAACTTGCGGCACGGCCATGGCTTCGATCAGCCCTTCGTGCAGCAACTGGGAAACCAGCGGGGAATCACCGTGATAACGCAGGCCGCCAGCATGAATGCCGGGCGGCATGAAATTGTGGCCAAGGGTGTACATTTTCATGATCGGCGTATAACCAGACACATCGCCGTAATCGTAAGCGTAGTTACCCTTGGTCAGGGTCGGGCAGGAGGTCGGCTCAACGGCAACGCAGCGCAGATTGGTCGCCCGCTTGTCGCCGGCAGCCTTGTCAGCCAGGAAGGGGAAAGCAATACCACCAAAGCTGGAACCGCCGCCACAGGGGCCGAAGATCACGTCCGGATAAAGACCGATTTTGTCGAACTGCTTTTTGGCTTCGAGACCAATGACACTCTGGTGCAAGAGGACGTGGTTGAGCACTGAACCAAGGGTGTAGCAGGTACCGGGATCGGCAGCGGCTTCTTCAACCGCTTCGGAAATGGCTAGGCCGAGCGAACCCTGATTGTTCGGGTCTTCAGCCAGCGCGGCACGCCCGGCATTGGTCAGATTGGTCGGGCTGGCAAATACTTCAGCCCCCCAGGTCTGCATCATCGAGCGGCGGAAAGGCTTTTGTTCGTAGCTGACTTTGACCATGAAAACGCGCACCGGCAGGCCGAACATCTGCCCGGCAAAGGCAATTGATGAACCCCATTGCCCGGCGCCGGTTTCGGTGGTCAGCCGTTTGGTGCCGGCCATTTTGTTATAGAAGGCCTGCGGCACGGCGGAGTTTGGTTTGTGCGAACCGGCAGGAGAAACACCTTCGTACTTGTAGAAAATCTTGGCCGGCGTACCGAGCGCCTGCTCCAGCCGCAAGGCGCGGCAAAGTGGCGCCGGGCGCCACAACGCGTAAATCTGGCGGACTTCTTCGGGAATGGCAATCCAGCGCTCCGCCGACATTTCCTGCTCGAGAATCGGCCCGGGGAAAATCGCCCCCATCGCTTCCGGCGGCACCGGGTTGCCATCCGGGCCGAGCGGTGGCGCCGGTGGATTGACCATATCGGCAACCACGTTGTACCAGTGGGTAGGAATATCTTCTTGTTCTAGGTTAATGCGCAGCGGTGTCATTTTTCTCTCCCTGCAAGCTGTTTCGCAAAGGCTGTAAATTACCCCAAAAGCACCGGCCAACCAAGATCAACGTAGGGATTTTCAGGCGGTTTGCATGGTCGACCGTAACAAGTGGCTGTCTGAGCGGGTAAAGTACGGCCTGCGCCATAACCAACCCGCCAGATTGCCTTGAAAAACCCGCTCAATCTCTCGCTGCACTGCCACCCAAGCCAGGCTTGCCAATCGGTTACCAGCATTTCTGTCGCACTTGATTTCACCGAGGCCGGCGCGTTGCGCTTGCGCTACCGCATCATCGGCGACCCACTTTTGCCGCCAGCACAAACACCCGCCGCTGCCGATAATTTATGGCAACAAACCTGCTGCGAAGCCTTCGTTGCCAGCGCCGGAGCAGCATCGTATCGTGAATTCAATTTCTCGCCCTCCGGCCAGTGGGCAGCCTATGGCTTTACGGCTTACCGCCAGCCGGATCGAACTGTTCTGCCGCCCGTGCCACCACAAACCAGCATTCGCCGCCTTGCCGATGGCTTTGAACTGGATGCCATCCTCGCCCACGAACTCCTGCCGGTGGGTAATGAGCTGGAAATCGGCCTGACTGCAGTCATCGAAGCGCACGACGGCAGCAAAACCTACTGGGCACTTGCCCATTGTGCCCAACAACCCGATTTCCACCTGCGCTCAAGCTTTTCGCTGACTCTGCCCCGACCATGAAACCACGCATTCAATTCGGCATCGACCGCCTGCTCGCCGAACCCGATCTGCGCGCCCCGCTCGTCGGCAAGCGCGTCGCCCTGCTCGCCCATCCGGCTTCGGTGACTGCCGATCTCACCCATTCGCTGGATGCGCTGGCCGCCCTGCCCGAGATCAAGCTAAGCGCGGCGTTTGGCCCGCAACATGGGCTGCGCGGCGACAAGCAGGACAACATGGTCGAATCACCGGATTTTCTCGATCCACAACTGGGCATCCCGGTCTTCAGTCTCTACGGCGAAGTACGCCGACCGACTGATGCGATGATGGCAACTTTCGACGTCCTGCTGGTTGATTTGCAAGACCTCGGTTGCCGTATCTACACCTTCATCACGACCCTGCGTTACGTGCTGGAAGCTGCTGCCAAACATGGCAAAAGCGTCTGGGTGCTTGATCGCCCCAACCCGGCCGGCCGACCGATTGAAGGGCTGACCTTGCGTGCCGGTTGGGAAAGTTTCGTCGGCGCCGGCGCCATGCCGATGCGCCACGGCCTGACCATGGGCGAACTTGGCCACTGGTTCATCGCCACGCTGAAGCTGGACGTCGATTACCAAGTCATCACCATGCAGGGCTGGCAACCCGACGCTGCGCCCGGCCACGGCTGGCCGCTCGGCGAGCGAACCTGGATCAACCCCAGCCCGAACGCCCCCAACCTGTGGATGGCACGCGCTTACGCCGGCACAGTGATGCTCGAAGGCACAACGTTATCAGAAGGTCGTGGCACAACGCGCCCGCTGGAAATCTTCGGCGCCCCCGACATCGACGCCCGCGCCGTGCTGAATGAAATGCGCCGATTGGTGGAAAATTCGGCCCCCCACTGGCTGGCCGGCTGCATGCTGCGTGAAATCTGGTTCGAACCGACTTTCCACAAACACGCCGGCAAGTTGTGCAACGGCCTGCAGATTCACGTTGAAGACAGCAGCTACGAACATGCCGCTTTCCTCCCCTGGCGCTTGCAGGCACTGGCATTCAAAGCCATTCGCCAGCTTTATCCGGACTACCCGTTATGGCGCGATTTCGCCTACGAATACGAGCATGAGCGCCTCGCCATCGACCTGATCAATGGTTCACCGCTGTTACGCGAATGGGTCGATGATCCTGCCGCAACGCCCGATCAACTCGACACCCTGACGCTAACCGACGAAGCGGCCTGGCGCGCTGAAACCAAACATTTTTTGCTCTACAACTGAACATGACCGACGTTCTAAAGCCCTACACCGATGCCGCCGGCAGCGAGAAAATTATCAGCGACACGCAACTTTGGCTGGAACGCGCCGTGATCGGCCTCAACCTCTGCCCATTTGCCAAAAGTGTCTTTGTAAAAAAACAGATCCGTTACGCGTTGACCGCAGCCAATACGGCGGACGAACTATTGGCCGAACTGGAAAGCGAATTGAACCTGCTGGCCAACACCGATCCGTCCAAACTCGACACCACCCTGCTCATCCACCCGCAGGCCATGACGGATTTTCTCGACTATCACTTCTTCATCGCCGAAGTCGATGCGCTACTGCGCAATCTCGACTACGAAGGCGTTTTCCAGATCGCCAGCCTGCACCCGCAATACGAATTTGCCGGCAGCGATCCGGACGACATCGCCAACTTCACCAATCGCTCGCCCTATCCGACCCTGCACCTGCTGCGCGAAAGCAGCATAGACCGCGCCGTGGCCGCCTTCCCCGACGCGGCCAATATTTTTGAACGCAACATCGAAACCATGGAAAACATGGGCCACGAAGGCTGGAAAAAGCTTTGGCTGGTTTGAAAGTTCAGGCCGCAGCCAACAGATAATTTTCCAGCTCGCGGTCGAATTCATCGAAATGCGCCAGCAATGTCGCCAGCGCCTGTTCAACGCCCTCAACAGCAAGCACACCGTTGCCATCGGCGGCAAAAACAACCCGGATCGCCTTCAACTGTTCGGATATTTTCACATGCGCTCGATTGTGCGCCGCCCGATGCGCCGAGGGCACGCCGTCTTCCATGTACATTGATTCGATCAGATTGTGCTTCATCGTCAGATCGACGAGCGTCTTGATCAGTTGTTCGATATTGCCATGACAGACCACCCGCCGATTGGGCTGGCAGCTATTGCAGTTTTCAACGCGTTCGCGCTGAATGCATTCAGACTGAATTCGGACAATCAATTCAAGGATATTTTGATGATCCCGGTGGATTCGCTCAACATCCTGCTCGCGCATCGCTGACATTCGCCCATCTCCATCAAAACTTCACTGCAATACGAAATCAAGCTCGAATCGTAATCTCAAATCACCTGTTTTTATGAAATGATTTGCTTTTGGCTGCATGTGACATCAGCGCATACCGTTTAGTTCGGCAAGAAAAGGTTGAATTAAAAAAACAGCCTGAAATTACCGTTGACCGTAACAAACCCGCCAACATGCCGTTACCCCGATTAGTAACGAGCAGCGGCTTTCTCCATAGGTGAATATTGATGCGTATCATTGTTGCACCGGATTCATACAAAGGTAGCGTATCAGCCGTTGAGGTCGCTTTGGCCATGGCGCGCGGGATATGGCAAGTCTTTCCGGCAGCCGAAGTCATCAAGGTGCCAATTGCCGATGGCGGCGAAGGCACCGTCGAGGCGCTGGTAACGGCAAGCGGCGGGCAATTCCGAAGCAATGAGGTGGCCGGGCCTCTGGGTGACAAAGTTTCGGCGAAGTGGGGAATACTCGGCGATGGCGAAACGGCCGTCATCGAAATGGCCGCTGCGTCCGGATTGCCGCTGGTACCAGCCGGCCGGCGTGACCCACGCCTGACCAGCACTTACGGCACCGGCGAACTGATCCGGGCCGCGCTTGATGCCGGCCTGCGCCGGATCATCATCGGCATCGGCGGCAGCGCGACCAATGATGGCGGCGCCGGCATGGCGCGCGCACTGGGCGCGGACTTTCTCGCGGCGGGCGGATCGCAATTGGCAGAGGGCGGCGCAGCGCTTGCCGAACTGGCTCGCATCGATCTTTCCGGACTCGACCCGCGCTTGCAGCAAACCGAAATCACCGTTGCCTGCGACGTCGACAACCCGCTCTGCGGACCACGCGGCGCTTCCGCCGTATTCGGCCCGCAAAAGGGCGCGACGCCACCAGTCGTTGTTGAACTGGATACCGCACTGACACGTTTCGCGCAATGTGCCCAGCAGGCCACCGGTCGTGACGTAGCGAAACTCCCCGGCGCCGGCGCTGCCGGCGGGCTGGGTGCCGGTCTGCTGTTCTTTACTCCGGCTCAGCTCAGGCCGGGTGTTGACATTGTGCTTGATGCGGTCGGCTTTGCGGCACTGGTCAAGGACGCCGATTACGTCATTACCGGCGAAGGGCGCACTGATTTCCAGACAGCTTTCGGCAAGGCGCCGGTCGGTGTTGCCAAGCTTGCAAAATCCTGCGGCGTGCCTGTTTTCTGTCTTTCCGGCGGTCTCGGCAAAGGCGCCGATGATGTGTTGGCGCAGGGCATTGATGCAGTGATAAGCATCTGCGAACGGCCAATGTCGCTTGAAGAATGCATGGCCGCCGGCAGCGAACTGATCGAGTCGGCCACCGTGCGCCTGTGCAGGATCATCAAGGCGGCACGGCGTTAAAACTGCTCGCGTCTTTGCTGATTTGTGACAATCTTTCGCCATACAGCATCAGATCTGCTTTCGCGAAAAACCGGCAAGTAACTTGCCTGCCGCCACAACCCCGCGATATTGCGCCTCTTCAAACAGCGAAAATCCGGAAAGATCGGCATGTGCCAACGTGATGCGTCGACTAAAAAAATCAACCAGTTTTTGCCGTTGACCGTACCAGATGCTGCCCGGCACCGGTCGGCGCATGGCGTGGCCGTTACGAAAAATGTCGAGGCGCGTGGTCAGCCGGCGGATGTCGGGATGCACGCGTTCGAGTTCGCTCAAAATGCCTTCGGCCCAGGCTTCGCGCGGCGTTTCGAGCAGAAGTTTGCGACCATCAGCCGGCGCCACATCATGCAGGGCGCGATAGTAGGTGAAGACGGTGCCGGTCAGTCGACGGCGAATCAACTGGTGCGTGGCAGTCACGTAACCCAGGCCGGGACTGTCGTAAAAAACATTGTCCCAGGCCGGCGCAGCACCACGCCGTTCTTCAGGGAAATCAGCAAGGTGCAGATTGGCCGTCAGCCAGGGTGCATAGTCGCCGGCCAGTGCCGCGCTTCTGAGTTCGCCCGGCATCGCCGGCCAGACGCGTGGCAGAATGAAGGCGGGTGCTGCCCAGATGATTTGCCGCGCCTCGAAGCGCACGGTTTTTTGCCCCAAAAGCGCGTCGACCGTAACACTTTGCTTTCCCTCCTCGATGCGCCAGACCAGCGCCCCGCTGACGATGCGTCCAGAGGCGCTGGCCGCCAGCCCGCGCATCAGCCAGGCATTGCCATCCGGTGCGGTGAGCACGGTATCGGCACTGGCGTTGGCCGCCTCGCCATTGCGGCAGGCAAAGTAATGCAATCCAGCCCAGGCCGATGTTTGTGTATGCGCAGTGCCGTAGTCATCACGCGTTGCGTAGTTGGCCAGCCAGTGGAGACTGGGCGCCGTAAAACCGTTATCGTTCAGCCATTGGCTGAACGGAATCTGGTCAAGCTGGCGCCACTCAAGGTCGCGACTGGAGAGTTCCATTGGGATGGCAAACGCCCGGCGACCATCGCGACCTTTGGCGTTTTTAAATTCTTCCATGCGCAAATGGAAGCGGTGTTGTTGTTCACGCTCAGCCACATCAAGGCCGCGATGCGGCAACAAGCCCTCTTCCCACAGCCCGTTGCGATAGACGCGCTCCTGCGGCGTGGCGCAGAGATAGCGCTCCTCGTAGCGCGGCTTTTCAACCGCAGGGTCGCCTTGCAGGACGTTTAATTCGGCCAGCAATTCGCGAACCAGAGTCGACTCACGCGTCGGCAGGGGCAGGTAGTGTGCGCCCCAAGGATACGAAACGAGAGGACTTTGCCCGGCACGCGAGTTACCACCGGGTTCAGCTTCCATTTCCAGCACCAGAAAATCGTCGACCGAGGCCTTGGCCAGCTTCCACGCCGCCGAGAGGCCGGAAATGCCACCACCAATGATCAGCACACCGGTTTTTCTGGTTTCAGAAGGCGCCGGAAAACCACCGTCGCGCAAGCGATGACCCAGCGCCTGCGACATGCCCAGCAGTTCGCCGGGCGGTAAGGGAGTTTTTGCAGCGGGTGCGCAACCGGCCAGGGCGGCAGCGCCCACCGTCGCCAGAAAGTCGCGGCGGCTAGTCAAATTTCCGCAACGAAAGGCTGACGGAGAGCTGAGCGCCCAGCCAACCGAGGAAAGCACCCAGCGCAGCCAGTACAGCCACCTCGACGACACCCGGCGCGCGCAGGCTGAAATTACCACCATAAAGCGCAGCCAGTTCGCCGACTGGTGCCGCCAACATGGCCAAGGCACCAGCGACCAGCAGCGCCGCCAGCAAGCCGCCGAGTGCCCCCTGCAATGCACCAAAATAATAGAAGGGGCGGCGGATAAAGGCATCGGTTGCGCCGATCATGCGCGCCACTTCGATCTCCATCGCCTGCGCCATGACCTGCAGGCGGATAGTGTTGAAGGTTACAGCCACGAGACCGGCGGCAAAAATCCCGGCCAGCATCCACAAAGCCAGTTTGCCGAGCTTGAGGAAGGCATCGAAACGTTTGACCCAGGCGGAGTCGAGCTGGACATGCGCAACCTTGGGCCAGCCGGAAATTTCCTTGCGCATGATCTCCAGCGCCTCAGGCTCGGTATTGACCGGCTCGACAATGAAAGCATCCGGCAAGGGATTGCGTGGCAGGCTGGCGACAATTTCGGCCATGCCTTCGCTCTTCTGCATCCGTTTCAGCGCCTCCTCTTTCGGCACAAATTTCCATTTGCCGTTGGCTGCCGCACGTAATTTAGCCTCGATTTCACCGACGTCCTTCTTGCTGGCATCAAGCGTCATGAACAGGCTGATCTGTTGCACACCGGAAGCATTGCGCCCGAGGTCACGCAGATTGTCGAGCAGTACATAGCCGGCGGTCGGCAGGGTCAGGGCAATACCAATCACCAACAGCGAAAGCAAGGTATTGAGCGGCGTCGCCCACAAGCGGATAAAGGCTGAAGCCAGGGCGGCACGATGCTGGATGAACCAGGCGTTCATAGCAGCCTCCCGTGATCAAGGCGCAGAACATTGGGGTGATAACGCGCAATCCAGTTCTGATCATGCGTGGCGATCACGACGGTGACACCGACTTGATGGAAGGCTGAAAAAATTTCAAGAATTTCAGTCGCGGATTCGGTATCAAGATTGCCGGTTGGTTCATCGGCGATCAAAACTGTCGGCCGATTGACCACCGCGCGGGCAATTGCCAGTCGTTGTTGCTCACCACCAGAAAGCGCAATCGGCTTGGCTTTTTCACGCAGCAGCAGCCCCACCTTGTCGAGCGCCGCCTGCGCCCGACGGACTGCTTCACGGCGCGGCAGACCAACAATCTGCAAGGGCAGCAACACGTTATCCAGCACGCTGCGATCAAACAGCAGCTTTTGATCCTGAAACACCATACCGAAATTGCGCCGCAAATAAGGAATTGCACTACGCCGCAAGGCTGAGAGGTTTTGGCCATTGACCACCAGACTGCCTGAAGTTGGCCGCTCGATTGAGGCAATCAGCTTGACCAACGTCGTTTTGCCGGCGCCGGAATGGCCGGTGATGAAAACCATCTGCCCGGCCGTAATTTCGAAGCTGACTTCCTTGAGCGCTTCAAAACCGCCCGGATAACGCTTGCTCAGGTTGCTGGCGACAATCATTCAAACAGGGCATCCACAAAATCTTTTGCCGAGAACGGGCGCAAGTCGTCGATCTGTTCGCCAACGCCAATGAAGCGGATCGGTTTCGGGCACTGCCGGGCAATCGCCGCCACCACGCCCCCCTTGGCTGTGCCGTCGAGCTTGGTCAGCACCAGTCCGGTGACATGAATGGCCTTGTCGAAAGCGCGCACCTGCTGCAGCGCGTTCTGGCCAATGTTGGCATCGAGCACGAGCAGGGTTTCGTGCGGGCCGGTTGGGTCGATTTTCTTGATTACGCGGCGCACCTTGGCGATTTCTTCCATCAGATGCAATTGCGTCGGCAGACGGCCAGCGGTATCAGCCAGCACGATGTCGATGCCGCGTGCCTTGGCGGCGGAAATGGCATCAAAAATCACGGCTGCGGGATCACCGTTATCCTGCGCGATCACCGTCACGTTGTTGCGCTCACCCCAAGTTTCCAGTTGCTCACGCGCTGCAGCGCGGAAAGTATCGCCCGCAGCCAGCAAAACGCTTTTGCCCTGATTCTGGAAATACTTGGCCAGTTTGCCGATGGAGGTCGTTTTGCCGGCACCGTTCACCCCGGCAATCATGATCACGTAAGGCTTGTGGCCGCTGACATCAAGCGGCTGTTCAAGCGGCTTGAGTACTGCCAGCAGGGCATCGGCCAGGGCTTTCTGGATTGTCTCCGGCGTATCCAGCTTGTCGCGCTTGGCGGCTTTCTTCAATTCGTCGAGCAGATGCTGCGTCGCCTCAATGCCGCAATCACTGGTCAACAACAGCGTTTCGAGTTCCTCAAGTAGTTCGTCATCAACCTTGCCACGAGAAAAGATCGATTTGAGCTTGCCGCCCCATTGCGCCCGCGTCTTGGCCAAGCCCTTGAACAGGCGCTCACGCCATGAGGGAGCGGCAGGTGTTTCGGCAGGCAGCTCGGCTTTTGCCTCGCCAGGGGATTTTTTCAGGAAACTGAACATGGGGAAAGTGGTCTCAAACGCTACTGACAGGCGGACGACAAGCCGTTAAGATGCCGTCCAGATTAGTGCAAAATTCGGCCCTGATTCTAGCAGAAATGCCCCCATTAAAAGCTTCGCTTACCCATGCGCATACGATACCTACTCCCAATTTTTCTAGCTCCCTGGCTGTTGACCGCAGCAAATGCCAACCCATACGAGACCACGCTCAAGAACGGCCTGCGCGTCATCGTCAAGGAAGACCGCCGGGCGCCAACCGCCGTCCAGATGGTCTGGTATCGCATCGGCAGCATGGATGAAGTCGATGGTGCTTCTGGCGTTGCTCACGTCCTCGAACACATGATGTTCAAGGGCACACCCGAGGTTGGCCCCGGCGAATTCAACAAGCGCGTCGCCGCTGCCGGTGGGCGCGACAATGCCTTCACCAGCCGCGACTACACCGCGTATTTCCAGCAGGTGCCGAAAGAAAAACTGGAAGAAATGGTTCAGCTTGAGGCCGACCGCATGCGTCACCTCAACGTTGACGCCAAGGAGTTCGAGCAGGAAATCAAGGTGGTCATGGAAGAGCGCCGCATGCGCACCGATGACAACCCGCAATCCAAACTTTTCGAACAGATGAACGCCGTCGCCTTTCAGGCGCACCCTTACCGCCGGCCTATCATCGGCTGGATGAATGATCTTGAAACGATGACCGCAAGCGACGCCAAGGCTTGGTACGACACCTGGTACGTCCCGAACAACGCCTACGTGATCATCACCGGCGATGTCGACCACAAGGCGGTTTTTGAACTGGCCGAAAAATACTATGGCCCGCTCGAAGGCCGCGCCCTTCCGGTGCGCAAAACGCTGGCCGAGCCGGGGCAGGAAGGTACGCGTCGGGTCAACGTCAAGGCGCCGGCTGAATTACCGGTCTTCATCATGGGTTACAAGGCGCCCAGCCTGCGCGATGTGGAGAAAGACAGCGATCCTTATGCGCTGGAAATGCTCAGTGCCGTGCTTGATGGCCACGATGCGGCACGCTTCAACAAGCATCTCGTCCGCGAACAGAAAGTTGCCCTCTCGGTTGGCATTGATTACGACGCCACCGCACGCGGCCCGGGCATGATCTATCTGCACGGCAGCCCGGCCGAAGGCAAAACAGTACCCGAACTCGAAGCAGCCTTGCGGGGTGAAATCGAACGCGTGCAAAAGGAAGGCGTCAGCGAACAGGAACTGAAGCGCGCCAAGGCGCAATTGCTCGCCTCCCAGGTCTACAAGCTGGATTCGATGTTTGGCCAGGCAATGGAAATCGGCCAGACCGAATCTGCCGGCATCCCGTATCAAAAAATCGACCGTATGCTGGAAAAGCTGCAAAAAGTAACTGCCGCTGAAGTGCAGGCTGTCGCCAAGAAATACTTTAGCGATGACTCCCTGACCATCGGTATTCTCGAACCTCAGGCGCTAGACGGCAAACCACGCCGTTCCGCTGTTGCTGCTCGCCACTAAGAAAATCGCCATGAAAAAGCTGTTGACCGTAACATTTGCCCTGCTTCTGGCCCAAAGTGCGCTGGCTGGCGTCAAAATTGAACACTGGGTTTCGCCCTCCGGCGCCAAGGTCTATTTCGTTGAAAGCCGCGTCCTGCCCATGCTCGATGTTCAGGTTGATTTTGCTGCCGGTTCTGTGTTCGACCCTGCCGGCAAATCCGGCCTCGCCGCGCTGACCCGCGCCACCCTCGACCTCGGCGCAGGTGAACGCGACGAAACTGCCATCGCCGAACAACTCGCTGACATTGGTGCCAACCTCGGTGGTGGTGCCGACACCGACCGCGCCAGCGTATCGATTCGAACCCTGTCGGCACGCGACAAGCTGGCCCCGGCCATCGAAACCTTGCGCACCGTCATGCAACAGCCACGCTTCGACGCCGCTATTTTCGAGCGCGAACAGGGCCGGACCATTGCCGGCATCAAGGAAGCAATGACCCAACCCGCCTCAATCGCCGGCAAAGCCTTCTGGGCTGCGCTTTACCCGAATCACCCCTATGGCCAACAAGCGACGCCGGAAAGCGTTGCCGCCATCACCCGCGATGACCTTGTCGCCTTCCATGCCCGCTATTACACAGCCGCCAATGCCAGCATTACGCTGGTCGGCAATCTCTCGCGCAGCGAAGCAGAGAAAATCGCCGAAAGTCTGAGTGCCAAGCTGCCCAAAGGCGAAGCGGCCACGCTACCCGCCGCACCAACAAACCCGAAAGGCAGCACCGTCAAACTGCCGCACCCGGCCAGCCAGGCCCACGTCTATATTGGTCTGCCGGCCATCGAACGTGGCAATCCTGATTTCTTCCCGCTCGTCGTCGGCAACTACACTTTGGGCGGCGGCGGCTTTGTCTCGCGCCTGATGAAAGAAGTGCGCGACAAACGCGGGTACGCCTACAGCGTCTACAGCCATTTCGCGCCGATGCGGCAGACCGGCCCCTTCCAGATCGGCCTGCAAACCAAACGCTCACAAGCCAAGGATGCGATCAAGGTAAGCCGCGACATCCTTGATACCTTTCTTAAGGAAGGCCCAAGCGCAGAAGAGCTGGCCGCCGCCAAAGCCAATCTGACCGGCAGCTTCCCGCTACGTCTCGACAGCAACAAGAAAATTCTCGATAACGTGACGATGATTGCTTTCTATGGGATGCCGCTCGATTACCTCGATCACTATCAGGAAAAAGTGCAGGCGGTTACGGTCGACGACGTAAAACAGGCATTTTCTCGCCGCGTTCGGCCAACTGACCTGATTACCGTGACGGTTGCTGCCGATTGAACTCAGTGCGCATCATCGGCGGCCAGTATCGCCGCCGCGTCCTGAAGTTTCCTGATAGCGAAGGCTTGCGGCCAACGCCGGACCGCGTCCGCGAAACCCTGTTCAACTGGCTGGGGCAGGAACTTGACGGCTGGCACTGCCTCGACCTTTTCTCTGGCAGCGGCGCACTGGGTTTTGAAGCCGCTTCACGCGGCGCCGCCAAAGTTGTGATGATCGAGCAGGCACCACGCGTCATCGCTGCGTTGCGTGATAACGCTGAAATGATCGGCAACCCGCCCGCGCTAGAGATCAAACGCGTGGATGCGATACAATATTTGTCTTCTACCAAGTCAAAATTTGACCTGATCTTCCTTGACCCACCCTACAACAAGGGCTGGCTCAACCGCCTGGAGCCTCTATTGGCCGGCGTCTTGAAGGAAAATTCAGCAATTTATGTCGAAGCAGAAAAACAATTAGAAGCCCTAGCCGACTGGCGCACAGTACGCCACGGCAGGGCAGGGGAAGTTCACTTTCACTTGATGCGGCGGGAACAGCTTGAAACTTGATCATCGCGTAGCGATCTATCCGGGCACTTTCGACCCCATCACTCAGGGCCACGAAGATCTCGTGCGACGCGCTGCTGGCCTCTTCGACCGACTCATTCTGGCGATTGCCGAAAGCCCGTCAAAGCGTCCGTTGTTCGATCTTGCCGAACGCGTTGAACTCGCTCGTGAAGTGCTGGGCGACATCAAAAATGTCGAAATTGTCGGCTTTAATTCCCTGTTGATGAACTTCGTTCACGACCAAGGCGCCAAAGTTGTCGTTCGTGGTTTGCGCGCCATATCTGACTTCGAATACGAATTCCAGATGGCCGGTATGAACCGAAGCGTCTACCCCGAGGTCGAAACCGTGTTTCTGACCCCAGGAGAGCAACACATGTTTATTTCCGCTACCATGGTCCGCGAAATTGCGCGACTGGGTGGCGATGTCAGCAAATTTGTACAACCTTGTGTCGAAAAACGCCTGCGGGCTAAATTTTCAGCCATTTGAGAGAGGAAGCACAGCTATGTCCCTAATAATTACCGACGAATGCATCAATTGCGACGTTTGCGAGCCAGAATGCCCTAACGAGGCTATTTCGCAGGGTGCCGAGATTTATGAAATTGACCCCAACAAGTGCACCGAATGCGTCGGTCACTATGACGAACCGCAGTGTGTTCAGGTCTGCCCGGTGGATTGCATCCCCAAGGACACCAACAACGTCGAAACTGAAGAACTTCTCTGGGTCAAGTACGAAAAACTCACCGGCAACAAACGCCCCTGATTTTTCTCATGCCCAACAAAAAACCCGCAAATTTTTGCGGGTTTTTTGTTGTTGACCGCGACAGATCGAATTCAGGCCGCTTGTAGCAACCTCGTCTCGTCCGTCATCAGCAAATTACGCACATTGGCCGTCATCCCTTCGAGCGCCACAATCTGAGCCAACAGACCCTTCTCGACGCTATCCAGTTCCGCAATGCGATCTTCCAGCGTATCAGTCGCCTGATGGATGCGCTTGATACTTTCCAGCCGGCGCTTCAACTGAATCTGGTGCTCACGCACCTGCGTTTCCATCGGCGCCATAATCGCCCTCAGCCAGCTTTCCGCATCCTTGTTCGCTTTGACGAAGGCTCGGCGAACCTGCACGGCAACCTCCTCAAAGAATTTCTGCGTTATGTGTTTCTTGTCAGTCGTCATCAGGCTGAGCATGGAGTTCAGGTGGGTATCACACCAAGCCTCAAGACGATCAAGTTCCTTTTCGTAGCGCAGCAGCGAAAAGGTAGTTGGCGAACCCAGCTTAAGACCGTGTTCGACAGAAAATTTCTTGTAGACCGCATCCATCATCGCCAAAATCTCGCTAATTTCGCCGCTAGACTTGGACAGGGACTCGCGTGATTTCCCAAAAAACGTAGTCATTGCATCCGATAGTGTTTTGGAAAATGTTGCTTCAAGCATCGCCTCACGCGTCGTACTCGTCCTGGCACCCAGGCTATCCAAACCGAGATGGCCAAACAGGTTATTGGTCAGCGTGGAAAAGACGCTGCGCACAGCGTAGTAACGCTGTAGCCCGGACTCAAACTCCTCCTTTTCGGCGCGCACTTTGCCCATCATGTACTCGACAACGCCCTTGTTCTTGCCGCGCAACTCGGTCAGTTCAGTCAATTGCTCACGCAGGCCAACGAGACGCGACTCGAGCAAGCCGCGCATGCGCTGGCTGACATCGCCAAATTCACTTTCGGTATTCTCGCGAACAATATCCTGCTTGGCCGGAATCAGCTCATCCGAAAGAGCAGCCTCAAGTTGTGGCAATCGACTTTTGGCCAACAACTCTGCGTCATCGTTAATCTTGGCAACCAGCCCTTTTTGGGCAGAAACAGGGAAAACCTGGCTCGGTAAAAGGTTGAGAATTTCGGCGCAGCTATCAGCCTGACGCTGAATTTCTGCATCGACCTCTTCCTGCGTTTTCAGTTCATCCCACTGGCCATCAATCTTGTTCATGACCACCATCCGACCACGCTTGGTCGCCCCACCGGTACCGATGTGATCCTTCCAGATCGTCAAATCGGACTGCGTAACACCCGTATCTGCGGCCAGAATAAAAAGCACGGCATGCGCATTGGGCAAAAGGGAAAGCGTCAATTCCGGCTCGGCACCGATAGCGTTAAGGCCCGGCGTATCGAGAATCACCAGACCTTGTTTGAGCAAGGGGTGTGGAAAATTGATGACCGCGTGGCGCCAACGCGGAATTTCAACCATGCCATCGTCGCCGACACGATAAAGATCCACTTCGCCCTTGCCCACCTCAAAACCCAGCTTCCCTGCCTGCTCCGGCAAGACCCGCGTCGTTTCACTGACATGACTCAAGGCATCCTGCATGGCATCCGGTTCGTCAATATCGAGCGTAATCACCTTCCACTCTTCAGGAAAACGCTTGTACTCCGTCACCCCGGAATTCGAAGAACGCGTCTGAATCGGCAGCAACTCGATACATGGCAGCTTGTTGCCATCAAACAGCAACTCGGTCGGGCACATCGTCGTGCGACCAGCCGAAGAGGGCAGCATGCGGCTACCGTATTCGGCAAAAAAGATGGCGTTGATCAGTTCCGACTTGCCGCGCGAGAACTCGGCAACAAAAGCAACATTAAGCCTGTCTTCGCGCAAGCGCTCAAGAAGCTGCGTCAGGCGCAGATCTATCTGGGCGTCAGAAAGTTCGTTTTCCGCCAACCAGCCTTTGAACTGGCCGATGGATGAAAAAAGGCTGGTGCGCCATTCAGTGTAGGCAGCGAATTGATTTGCAAGCGTCATAGCAGGCATCCGGGATGCGTAGAAACTTCAATTTAGCACAAAAACATGGACTTGCCGGTGAAATTCAATGTTGACAGCGAGGACAATAGAACGACGATCGCCCCCCCTGACGAATCTGTTTCACCGTACCGTCACATCGCCGGCATGGTTCACCCGCCCGATCATAAACTGCGACATTGATCTGAAACCAGCCCTCACTGCCGTCGTTATGTACATAATTCCGAATACTGCTGCCGCCAGCCGCTATCGCATCAGCCAGTGTTGCGCGAATCGCCGCCACAAGCAGGCCATAACGCTCAAGACTGATGCGGTTGGCCGCCCGCAGCGGCGAAATACCCGCCCGGAAGAGACTTTCGGCAGCATAAATATTTCCCACCCCAACCAGCAAATGGCTATCCATCAGGATTGGTTTGATCGGCCCGGCGCGACGCCGAGTCGCCTCAAATAGCCATTCAGACGTAAATTCGTCTTCCAGCGGCTCGATGCCCATGACCGTCAGCAAGGCCGGCGGCGGCTCACTCGTCGGCTGCCAGAGAACAAGTCCAAAGCGGCGTGGGTCGCCGAAACGCAGAATTTGCTGCGCCAGGAGAATATCTACATGATCATGCTTGCCGGGTGGCGAACCCAGCGGCACGAAACGCAGATTGCCGGACATACCCAGATGGATGATCAGACAACCATCCTCCTTGCCTCCCCGACAATCGAGCAATAAATATTTGCCACGCCGGCGCACAGCCACCACCTGCTGCCCGGCCAGTAGCTGATCCAGCTCAGGCGGAATTGGCAAACGCAGGCGCGGTACTCGCACCACGGCACCCAGCAAATACTGATTTTCGATCACCGGCAGCAAGCCACGGCGGCAGACCTCGACTTCGGGCAACTCGGGCATCGCTTGTTCCTCCGACAAATCCCAAATAACATCGCAAACTAAACAGATTTTATGCGTTCTAATACGCAGACCATGACCGAAAGCAGCAAATGCCTATCAAACTGATTGTCGCCGCTCTAATTTTTGCCTTTACCGGCGCCAGCCAGGCAGCAGAACCGGCCGTCAAACAACTGCCAAGCAAAAGCCTGGCCGGCAAGCAGGTGGGTGCGGAAGATGCATTGGGTCGCACGGTATTTCAGGCACTGGTCGGCGATATTGCCCTGCAACGCGGCGATATTGAAATGGGCGTAGGCGCCTGGGCAGATCTCGCCCAGCGCACACGTGATCCCCAGGTTATCGCCCGCGCCACCGAGGTTGCCGCCTTTGCGCGCAAATACGATCTGGCGATAGAGCTCAATAAATTATGGTTGGAGGTCGATCCGGAATCGGTCAAAGCCCAGCAGACACAATCCTCCCTGATGGTCCTCTCGAACCGGCTCGACGACCTCGCTCCACAACTGGCAACTGTTCTTGAGCAGGATAAAGCCAGCTTGCCTGCGAATTTGATGCACCTGAACCGCATGCTGGCTCGTCATGGCGACAAAAAAGCCGTTCAACGTCTGGTTGACCGTCTGGCCACCCCGTACAACGAAGTGCCCGAAGCGCACTTTGCGATGGGCCAGGCAGCTGCCAATACCAGCGATTTCATGCGCGCTCAGAGTGAGTTCGAGAAGGCCCTGCAATTACGCCCGGACTGGGAACCGGCCGCCCTCGCCCGCGCCCAGTTACAAGCCCGGCAATCCAGCCAAACCGCAATTTCCAGCCTGAGCGATTTCGTTGAGCGCTACCCCAACGCCCGCGATGCACGCCTCGCCCTCGCTCGCCTGCTCATCAGCGAGAAAAAATACGACACGGCACGCACCCAGTTTGATCGTCTGATCAAGGACAATCCGGACAACCCTGAAGTCATCTATCCGGTTGCCATGCTTGCCCTGCAACAAGGTGACTCCACCACGGGACGCGCCCAGCTGGAAAAATTGCTCAAATCCGATTTCCCGGACAAAAGCACGGTGCATTTTTTCATTGGCCAGATTGACGAAGACCAGAAACAACTTGAGCCGGCGCTTGAGCATTACCGCCAAGTCACTGTTGGCGACCAGTACATCAATGCCCGCGCACGTGCCGCACAGATTTTGTTCAAGTTAGGTCGTCCTGACGAAGCGCGAGAAATGATACACAGCACACAAGCGAGCAATAACAATGAACGCACGCAGCTGATTCTCGCCGAATCACAACTGCTGCGCGAAGCCGGCAAGCACGCCGAAGCCTATGCCCTGCTTGAGAGCGCCCTGGCCAAGCAACCCGACAACACTGAATTACTCTACGAAACAGCACTCACTGCAGAACGTCTGGGCAAAGCCGATGTTTTGGAAAAGCACCTCATGCGCCTGCTTGAAATCAAGCCGGACCACGCCCACGCCCTCAATGCGATGGGTTATTCGCTGGCTGAACGCAATATCCGGCTCAATGAAGCACACCAGTTCATCACGCAAGCCCTTTCACTCGCCCCAGAAGACCCTTTCATTATGGATAGCATGGGCTGGGTGCTTTATCGCCAGGGCAAACTCAACGAGGCGCTGACGACGCTGGAAAACGCGTACAAACTGAAGGCTGACCCGGAAATTGCCGCCCACCTTGGCGAAGTCTTGTCGGCGCTTAATCGCAAGGATGACGCTCGCCTCCTGCTCAAGAATGCCGCCAAGAAAAATCCGGAGAATGAAGTTCTAAGCAGCGCTATCAAGAAACTCAAGCTTTGAGATTTATTGCATCGATCCTGCTGACTGCCAGTTTGTTAGCCGGTTGTAGCACGACACCAAGTCGCCCGCCACCAGCCCGCCAGCAAGTTGGCGATTTCGCCTTGGAAGCCCGCTTTGCCCTGCGCGTCAGCATACCGGGCGAAGCAGTACAAAGTTCAGGCGGCAGACTGAGCTGGCAACAGAAAAATGGCAGGAGCCAACTACTACTATCCAACCCACTGGGTTTTGGCATTGCTGAAATTGAGAGCACGCCCGGCCATGCGATTCTGCGCACAGCCAACGGTGAAACTCGTGAATCGGACAACCCGGATAGCCTGCTTGAAGAAGTCACCGGCCAACGCTTGCCAGTCAGCCAACTGCCTGACTGGCTACTTGGCCGCTCCACTGAGCCGGCAAAAATTCAACGCGATTTTCTCGGTCGACCGCAACAGATGCTCAATGCCGGCTGGCAGATCGATTACTCCTATGACAACGATACCGCTGACGCCCTGCCTTCGGTCTTGAAACTCAACCGAAACAGCGAGATCGAACTGCGCCTGCGCATTGAAGAATGGAAAGACGCCCCATGAACCAGTGGAACTGGGAAAGCACTTGGCCAGCCCCGGCCAAGCTGAATCTCTTTTTACACGTGGTTGGCCGTCGCGCAGACGGCTATCACCTACTGCAAACCGTATTCCGCTTCATCGACCGCGCCGACCAACTCCGTTTTAGTCCGCGCGAAGACAGCGAGATTGTTCTCGCCACCCCAATTCCCGGCATCGCACCGGAAACCGATCTGACTGTTCGCGCCGCCCGCCTGCTCCAGGAAAGCACCGGCTGCAGACAAGGCGCGACCATTCATCTGCAAAAAAATTTGCCGATGGGCGGCGGACTGGGCGGCGGTAGTTCGGACGCGGCAACCGTCCTGCTTGCCCTCAATCATCTCTGGCAAACCGGCTTGTCTCGCACTTCGCTGCAAAAGATTGGCCTCACGCTGGGCGCGGATGTCCCGGTTTTCATCCACGGCCAGAACACCTTTGCCGAAGGAATCGGCGAAACCTTCAGCAATGTCGAACTGCCGGACGAGACTTATCTGGTGTTGCATCCTGCGGTCAACGTCCCGACTGCCGCGATTTTTGGCGCCAGCGACCTCAAACGTGACACGACCATTATTTCTCCAGGCGATTGGCGGCATGGTCAGGGCCACAATGATCTGGAGCCGATTGCCTGCATCCGTTTTCCGGCCGTGGCCGAATATCTTTATTGGCTCAGGCAACACGCAACACACGCCCTGATGACCGGTTCAGGCGCCTGCGTGTTTGCCGGTTTCAGCAAACAAGCGGCAGCCGAAGCTGTTTTCAAACAATTACCGACGGGCATGAATGGCTGGCTGGCCAATGGTTTGAAAAAACATTCATTGGTTGATTTATAAAAAGACTGGATTTTTAGCCGGCGCACCTGTATTATTCGCGCCTCGTTTGCACGCGAACCCGTACAGACGACCCGCTGGGGAGTCGCCAAGTTGGTCAAGGCACCGGATTTTGATTCCGGCATTCGAAGGTTCGAATCCTTCTTCCCCAGCCAGCATCCTTCGGGCAGGTCAAAAGCCTGCCCGATTTACATTGTGGCGGGCAAAACACGCATCTCGCATGTGGCACCCGAAGGAAAAAGAGCATGGCCTACAACAGCTTGATGGTCTTCACCGGCAACGCCAACGCCAAACTGGCTGCCGACGTCGCAACGCAACTTAATGTTGACCTCGGGCGCGCCGATGTAGGCCGCTTCTCCGATGGTGAAGTCAGCGTCGAACTGCAAGAGCATGTCCGCGGTCGCGACATCTTTGTGCTGCAATCAACTTGCGCGCCCTGTAACGATAACCTGATGGAACTGCTGGTCATCGTCGATGCGCTCAAACGTGCCTCGGCCGGCCGCATCACCGCCGCCATTCCTTACTTCGGCTACGCTCGCCAGGATCGTCGTTCACGCTCCTCTCGTGTGCCTATCGCCGCCAAACTGGTCGCCAACATGCTCGTCGCCTCCGGCGTTGATCGCGTGCTAACCATGGACCTTCACGCCGAACAGATTCAGGGCTTTTTCGACATTCCGGTCGACAACATCTACTCCCTGCCAATCCTGCTCGAAGACATTCTCAAGCAGCACTACGAAAATCCCATGGTCGTTTCGCCCGACCACGGTGGCGTTGTGCGCGCCCGTTCGCTGGCCAAGCGCCTTGAATGCGATCTGGCGATCATCGACAAACGTCGTCCGAAAGCCAATGTTTCAGAAGTCATGAACATCATTGGCGAAGTTGATGGCCGTACCTGCATCATCATGGACGACATGGTCGACACTGCCGGCACCCTGTGCAAAGCCGCCACCGCGCTAAAAGCCAATGGTGCCAAGAAGGTCGTTGCCTACTGTACCCACCCGGTCCTTTCCGGCCCGGCAATTGACCGCCTGAATGACTCGGACCTCGACTCACTGGTCGTCACCGACACTATTCCGCTGCGCGATGATGCTGCTGCCTGTCCGCGCATCCGCCAGCTTTCAGTGGCCGAAATCATGGCCGAAACCATACGCCGTATCAGCAACGACGACTCTGTGTCATCGTTGTTCATCGATTAAGTTTTTTTAACCTTCCCGTTCTGGTCGCGGACCGGGAAATCACTGGAGTATCACCATGCAATTCGAAATCAACGCGCAAGCGCGCACGCTGCAGGGATCGGGTGCGAGCCGCCGCCTGCGTGCCGCTGGCAAAGTACCGGGCATCATTTACGGTGGCGAAGCCACCCCGCAGGCAATCGAAGTCGATCACAACACCCTGCTGCTCAGCCTGAAGAAAGAAGCTTTTCATTCTTCCATCCTGACCATTGTTCTTGATGGCAAGAAGCAACAGGTTCTGCTGCGCGACACCCAGGTTCATGCTTACAAACCACTCGTCCTGCACGTTGACTTCCAGCGCGTTGATGCCACCCACGAACTGCACGTCAAAGTGCCGCTCCACTTCGTCAACGAAGAGACCGCACCGGGCGTCAAGCTCAATGGCGGCCTGGTCAATCATGTCATGACCGAAATCGATGTTCAGTGTCTGGCCAATGACCTGCCAGCTTTCATCGAAGTCGACCTCGGCGCTCTCAAAGTTGGCGAAAGCATCCACCTCGGCGAATTGACGCTGCCGAAGGGTGTCAAGCTCGGCCATCACAGCGTTGCAGAAGCCGTTGTAGTCGGCATCGTCAGCAAGGGTGGTTCTTCTGAAGCCACTGAAGAAGGCGAAGCTGCTGCCGAGTAATCTCCGGCAAAAAGCTGCTCTAGCCGCCGCTGGCAATATGCCGCCGGCGGCTTTTTCATTTAGTCAGCCATGAACCCACCTCGTCTGATCGTTGGCCTGGGCAACCCAGGATTGGAGTACGAAGCGACCCGGCATAACGTCGGCTTCTGGTTTGTCGACCATCTTGCCGACAAGCTGAAAATCTTGCTCGCGCCACAGTCCAAGTTCTATGGCAAGGCGGCGCGCGCCAATGACATCTGGCTGCTGGAACCCGGCACCTTCATGAACCGTTCCGGCCAATCGGTCGCAGCACTGGCCAATTTTTACAAGATTACGCCGGAGGAAATCCTCGTCATCCATGATGAACTCGACCTGCCGCCCGGCGGCATCCGCCTCAAACAAGGTGGCGGCAATGGTGGGCACAATGGTTTGAAAGATATCCAGGCCAAACTCGGCACGCCAAATTTCTGGCGCCTGCGCATCGGCATTGGCCACCCACGCACCCTCGGATTAGCGCAGGAAGTGGTTGATTTTGTTCTGCATCAGCCGCGCAAGGAAGAAATGCCGGATATCGAACACGCCCTCGCCCGCTGCCTGCTGGCCTGGCCCAAACTTGCCGCCGGAGATTTCGCCGGCGCTCAACAACAGTTGCACGGCAAAGCCGTTTAGTTGGCAAAACCCTAGGAAAATCCCATGTCTTTGAAATGCGGCATCGTCGGCCTGCCCAACGTCGGCAAATCCACCC
>ERZ724504.323-NODE-323-length-27320-cov-8.287291_pt1 | contig 27320 bp, 27 predicted proteins | sample MGYA00376037_ERZ724504 | MGnify/ENA primary metagenome ERZ724504 (study PRJEB28724, sample SAMN07190888) | wastewater metagenome | isolation source: influent of sewage treatment plant in Hong Hong | place: USA: Christiansburg, Virginia | collected 2016-03-01 ... | reverse complement strand
TGGACCGATAGATGGAGAGATGAAAAAATCGATGTGTACTGTCACACTGATGGAGTAAATTCTGGCACAGCTGCATTCGCAGGAACTGTAACGATAAAGCCGCATTCCAAGTATGAGTTGAAATGTAAGTGAGATCAAGGATAGCTAATGAGCGCCGTGAATTCAAAAACGATCACAAGATGTCCGTATCGTATTCTCTTTGTATTACCACCAGAGCGAGAGAGAATCTCCTCGCATTCTGTGGCTTTTTCCGATGCTGGATTTGAGATCAACATTGCCATGTTCAATGATGTTGATGAAGAGAACGCCAAGCAACTGTATGCTGACATTATGCGTGACTGGAAGCACAATCTTGTTTGTGTGATTTTTCCGCCATTGGATTTCTATACCCCATGGTTCAAGAATTCGAGACTGCCTTCTGGTTCAGGTGGCATTCGCGATTTCCTTTTGTATTTCAAGAATGCAGGAATTACAATCCAGGCTGTTGAAATGAATTGGGATGGCCCATTTGAAGATAAAATAAGTATTTCTGAATCAGCCATTGAGCATATTCTAAAAATTGCTCGAGGCTGTGTTGAGGATGGTGCTTGCAGATCCAGAGATTAACAGTCCAGTGGACGCCGGACATGTTATTTTGAAATTGCCTCGAATCAAAGAATAGTACAGCAAGACTGGAGATTGTCAATATGATATTCGCCGAACAGCATTCGTCATCCTGTTCAACTATTCATAAAATTTCAGGAACAGCAGGGCCATATTTTTCCTAACTGGCCTATGTTTCGATTTGCATGGTGTCTATGGGTTCGCAGTCAACGGGGGAATTCCTGATTTCAGGTTCTCAACTAAGATTCCTTTTCGATAGCGCAAACAGCGTCTTGGTCTGCAGGGATTCTTCAGTACCGGCCAACTATTGAGCCGAAAGAGCCAATCTAAATCCCACGTCATAGGCTTTTTCGGTCGGTTCGTGGTAACGAACCTCGGGGCGTGCGAAGCCCGGGTAATCAATAAAGCTGCCACCCAACGTAATGTAGCGCTGACCGCAGTCCTCTGTCTGCAGGATAACTTTCCACCAAGGCCGATGAAGTGCGCAATCGTGAAGCACCCATTCGCGTACATTACCCATGAGGTCGTATAAATGATACCCAGTGGATTCTAGTTGCCCCACCGGGTGTGTTCTCAGCTCTTCACGGTCGCTGAGCCAACCGTATAGGGAATTAATTTTCCACCCATGTTCCGATTTGACGTATAGGTCGGGCTTCGCATGCGAGGTAGCGGCGTAGATCCATTCGGACTCCGTTGGCAGTCTGAATTTCTGGCCACCAAGGAGATCATTTAGGCGATCGATGAACAGCAGCGCATCTTTTGCGCTCACGTTTTCAACGGGGCACTGTTGCCCGCATCGCGAAAAGTAACTGGGATTTGTGCCCATGACAACATCCCATTGCAGTTGGGTTACCTCGTGTGTGGTAAGCCAGTAGTCCGCATTTACCGAAATCCACTCGCTATTGTCGAGGAGGTGAGTTCCCCTGGGTATGAATGCGACGGTAACGCAGATGGTTTGATCATCGCAGAGAGTATCTACCCTGCTTTCCATCGTCGGTTTGGGGTAAGAGCTTTTCTGATACACGTACAGCATCAAAGAAACAACACCGAAAAGAGCCAAAAAGAGCCAGACCTTTCTTTGGCGTTGTTTCTTTCGATCGATGATAAGTCCATGTCGTGTTGCAATGGTCATGATTAAGTCCCGGTTCAGAAAATACAAGTGCGGAGTTGATGTGATTCGAAAGCTGCTCTTTTGAAATAGTCGCACGCTTTAAAACGGTCCATGGAGATAATTGAAAAAGCCTCGAAATTCCAGATAGTGTTCAGCCTAGAAAAAAAGCCCCTACGCACCAAAATCACCAGCCCAATCAAATGCCATTGGGAAGTTTGCTACCTCGAAAAGCTCGATAAACGTGCTGCACCACTGCAGAATTAAAGCGAAGGGCTTCTTCGGCCCAGCGCATCTTGACCCCTTGGTATTTCTTGTGGAGCATACAGGATACCTCAGAGCGCTCCACCTCGGATGAGCGGAACTGAGTTCCTGCATAATGGTCTGCTAACATATTGGACATTACCCAGTTCCTGGCCCCGACTTCGCAAAGAAAGGGCCAGTATTTATGGGTGAGATGACCCAGTTCATAATATTCATCCGAAAATACCTGCTGAAGGGAATCGACTTGGAATTGCGTATTTGTGGGTATAGAATCAAGGACGTCAAATTTTTCCATTAAACCCAGTGATGAACCCAGTATGCTGCGCAGATAGATTGTCATGTTGACTTCAACCCCAACAGGCTTTGGGATTGCACTCAGCAACAGCTGAACAGTCGATTCCGGTATATCTTCCCCAGTAATCATAGGGTTGAAGAAGGCATTTTTTTGATGATATTTCATGATGTCTTCCAAATCAATCGATAAGATGTGCGTAGATGATCTCAGCCACTTCGTCGCCGGAGAGGCTGTTTCTGACCAACAATGCGTCGAGTAATGCAGCGTGAGCTATATGATGCTTCGCGAGAAGTGCTTTGGCCTGAAGATGAGCGTTCTTGAGCCAGAACACTGTACGTTGTTCAGCAAGGCTCAGTAGGCTCGGTGGTATAGCTCTCTTCGAATGGGAAAAGCCAGCGAAACTAATGAGGCCGAAAGCCTCGTCAAATCCCAGTTCGGTAATAGCTTCATACGCCAATGCAGTCGCTTTGGAAAGGTCGAGTCCAGCGCCATTGCCCACCATATTCCTGCCATAGATCCTTTCTTCTGCGGCACGACCTGCCAAAAAAATCACCATGAATTTCCGCGCAAGGTCCGCTGTGATGGTCTCAGGAGGTGTTGTAGTTTCTAGTGCACTCTCCTCCCCCTCAAGAAATAGTCGTTTTATATTCGATTTTCCAAGAATAATATAATGAGCGAGTGCATGCCCGCTTTCGTGAACTGCGATTCGATGGCGCAGCCCTTGCATAGCATTGGGTTGCGCGCTTCCAATAGGATATTTTGCTTTTGTTTCGCCTAACGCTGTACGGGCGGCTTGTAGGTCTGTATCAGACTTGGAACTTCGTAGAAGAAGATCAGCCAGGGCAATTACCTTAAGTCGGCGAAGTCTCGCCGCGCGGTCATCGGGATTTTTGTCTTGGTGCATCACCACTGCCCCTTTCAAAAAGGAAAAGCAACATCGCTGAGACTAATTTTCAGTAAAAGACTAGAGCTTGTCGATAGGGGGAAAATTCCGGAATTTTCCAAGGTCCAGGTCCAGCACTAGCAATAGAATCTTTTGAGAAGTAGCCATTTCTTTGACGTGAAGGCAGAGGTAAAATTGAGCTTTTATGAAAAGCAGTATCGACAGGCAGGGAGACTTTGCGGCGGTGGGGTGGGCGCAAGGTCGCTCACACCACACCTACGAAGATCGCTTTCGGCTGCTCACCAGCTACATACCCCTCGTGGCCACCAGTGGCAGGGGTGACTTGGTCGCTGTTTTCGACGGGGTGGGTTCGGCTCCGCAAGGCATGCAGGCCGCTCAGGCGCTGGCCGACGCGTTGCTGGGTTTTTATACGGTGGCGCGGCCCGTCGTGGGCAGCAGCGGCCAAGCCTGCGGGTTGAGCGAAAACGAGCTCTTGGAAGACCTCGGCGCGAGGTTGCTACAAGCTTCAGCAGCAATTTTGCGCTGGGGTTTCATTGAGGGCACGCAACGGCCGTGTGGGGCCGCAGCAGGTTCGGTGGCCTGGATCCCTCACGGACAGTCAACCGCCCATGTACTGCATGCAGGTGACACCCAAGTATTGCGGTTGACCGATGCGGGTGCGCTGCGGGTGCTTAGCACGATGGATCAAGGGCCAGGTGGCGAGCTGCTAAATTACTTCGGCGCACAGGATCTGGTATTGCGACACAGCACCTGCGCAATCTCGCCTGGGGACCGATTGGTGCTGTTTAGCGATGGGGTATCAAAAGGGATGTCGCATCAGCAGATAACGGTGCTGTCAGCGCGTTGTGCGGATCCCGCAACGATGTGCAAGGCGGCGCTAGAAAAATGCAGGCAATCCACCTCGGACGATATTACCATGGTGGTGTATGAGGTTGAATAACGGCTACGCACGTCCGTGTACGCAAACATCAGTACTATCTCAGACCCATAGGGTGAGTATATCGCCATGCAGTCAGTGATGCAGTTGAATCAAGGCGCTGCGTAGGTGCATGGCGTCTTCGTAGCCTGAGTGGTAGCCATTAAAAAAACTATTGCGATCGACACCAGGAAGCCATAGTCTAAAACGGGTCAATTGGAGCTCCCATGCTGCACGATGGCGCTCGCCAGCCTGGCCGTGTTGTTGTCCAAGAAGATAACCGGAACGATATACATTAAATATTTGCATCGTGTGAAGCTCTAGGGTTTGATTGGCTTTTCATAATTTGTGGATGGGCCAGACTGATAGGTCGCCAGCGTGATGAAATGTAGGCCCGTCAATCCGCACATCTAAAAATGGTTTTGCCTTGCTCCCAATCGGCGCAAAGGCGCTTGGGTTTTGGGTACGCATCGAAAAGATATGCCGAAAGTGGCTCTACCAACAGCCTGTCCATATCGGTGGCCAAACCCCGTCCGCCCAGCAGCACTGCTTCAGGCTTACTTTGGAAGGATGCGACCAAGGCATTCAATAGGACAGGTGTTACCTCCAGATCCATGCCGTGCAGGCGCTGGCATCGCTCGCTCAGGTTGTTAATAAACTTCGCGCCGACGCCATGTAAATCCCGCAAAAAATCGAGAACGACGATGCTTTGGTGCCCTCCCAGTCGCCCCAGAATTTCGGGCCGCCCCAGTTTGTTCACGAACTCGGCTCGGATCACTTCTTGGACTTGAGCTTGCACTCTTTCAAAAGGTGTGGAGTATTGAAATCGGGGCACGCGGCAGATGCCGCCCAAGCCGTCTGGCTGTTCCTCATACATCCCAAGGTTGGTAGTAAATATGATGACCGCCTGTGAGAAATCAGCGGTTTGTCCCGTACCGTTGGTCAGGCGGCCATCCGAAAGAATGGAAAGGAATATGTCCCATATGCGGGGGTGGGCCTTCTCTATTTCGTCGAACAAAATCACCGAGTTCGGCTTGGCGCGTACAGCGTCAGTTAATTCGCCGCCTTTTTCATGCCCCACATAGCCGGGAGGCGCCCCGAGCATCCGACTGACAGCATGGTCCGCTCTGAATTCAGCCATGTCGAAACGGATAAGCGTTTCATCACCGTAAACCATCATTGCAATCGCTTTGGCGAGCTCGGTTTTTCCTGTGCCCGTGGGTCCAGCAAAAACCATGGCTGCGCGTGGCGTGGTTGTGTTTCGGCTTTCGTGCGCCCCTACCAAACCGACGCATGCCTTCTTCAAGGCGGTCACAACGGCTTTAAGAGCTTGTGGCTGGCCCTTGACGCGCGCTTCCAGGTTGGCTTCGGCTTGTCCTACGACCTCGCGAATTTGTTGGCCTACCCAGGGGCTCTTGGCGGTGCCCACGCGAATGGCCCGCGAAACCTCTTCGATCTCGATCAAATTCGAGAGCCCGTTTTGCAGCGAGGCTTGCAGCAGACTCTCCAGCAGATCCAGGTTCCATTCCTCGGTGCAGGCAGCGACAACGCGCGCGACGGCGTCGGGCGTGCTGTTGCATTGCTCAGCGAGTGCACTGCAACGCAACCGCGCATAGGCATTGCGCACATCGCGGGTGGCTGAAGGCACATGCACTGTGCGCACCTTCGGATTGGCGAGCAGGGCGGAAGGCATTGCGCCGGCCAGCGATACACGCATGAGAAGCATGTGCGATCGTGCGGCGTTGCGGGCCTGGTGTTCGATGGCGCGCAACGCCTGAAAGTCATCGCCGTGCGGGGTGGCCGGGTCTTCGAAAAGCAGGCCCGCGTCGATCAGTAACACCAGGCGCGAGCCTTGTGTGGGAGCACCCAAGCTGGCAAACGCATCAAGGGCCTGAGCAAGAGGCAGGCGCACACCATCGCCGTAGTCCTTGGGTAGACCGGTGCTTGGTAGCGTGTAGCCATCCGCGCAGCGCAGCAATTTGACCTGCTCACTCCGGGGGTCGAAAACCCAAGTAGCAGCCGCGTCTAGTGCGTCGTGGGCCAGCTGCTCCAGGCTAGTCACTCGGGGGGGGCTTCAGAACTGCTTACGCAAAAGCGATCAAACTGCCGGCGACCTACCAATACCAAGGTGCTGGCCACATGGGCCGCCATGCGTATGGAGGTAGCCAAGGCTTCGTCGAGTTCAGTGGCAGGAGGGTTAGACGTGTTCATGGCGGCGCGCTCCGATGTTGATTGGGTCACACTGGGGCAGCAAGCGACTTGGGCTTGGATGGCCGGCGAGCGCGCGCGATGATCTTTTTGCGTTCCAGAACCTCGTGTTCGCCTGTGGCCTTGTCGCTGCTTTGGCTGGCTGCATGAAGACGCTCGCACACACTTGCAATGACCTGCTCGTCGTTCATAGAGTCGTTCAACGGCGCATCCGTCTTGAGTTCCAGTACGCTGGCGATGCCGCCGCGCTCGCTATCGGCAAGGTCCAGCGCCTGGGTCTCTTCGAGCCAGACGCCGAGGTGGCGCAAGTCTTCAATGACCAGCCGGCCGTCCTCGTCGCTGGCTACGTGGAAGTCCTGTTCACGCAGGGCCATCGCAAACTCGCTTTCGACGAAACGGCGGTCAAGGTCGCGCTGCGCATCCTTTTGAATCTGCGCGTACTCCAGATCGATCTGTGGGCTGAACGGAGCAAGGCCCGCAGCAACGCCCTGCAGCTCCTGCACCAGGGTTTGCCAGCGCGCCGCGCGTTCGGGGTGGGCGTGTACCAGGTCGGGTGGGGCTTGCATCAGGTGCAGTGCCCTTGCGACGTGACCCTGCAATGCACGTTCGCGGGCCACCAGTCGCCGGATGTGTTCGTGCTGTTGCGGTGTGGCTTCTGCTGCTTCGGCAGCCGCCTTCAGGAAAATTTGCGTGCCAATCGACAGCTCCGCCATGTTGAACCGGGCTTCCTTGAGCGCCTCAAGCAACGTGGACTGCAGGGCTTGGTGTGCCTTGGCGCTTTGTTGGGCAGCGTGTTGAGCCAAAGCCTCTTGGGCGCTCGACCGGACCGCCAATTGGCTGCCTGAGACGGTGTGGCCAAGGCGGCGCGTTTCCAGTCTGCGCTGGGCCGAAATGACCTGCTGCTGGAGTTCGGCCACATGCGATCGCAATGCGGCGACGTAATGCTGCAGCTTCGGCAGCGATGCCTTCAAATCAGGACGTTCGAACACCTGCAACACTGGTGGCTTCTCCTGCACAGCTTGGCAGGTGTCGGAAAGGCTCTCGCGGCACATGCCAACAGCGTTTTCGAGGGCAGTTGCGTCCCGCCAGGCGGCGGCTCGGGCCAGGCGGTCTGCAAGCACGGCTTCGGCGTTTTGGATCGCTGTGTGTAGCTGGCGCTCAAACGCAATGACCAGGCTTTGAAGTTTGGCGGCATAGTTCTCTACTCCAACGGCGTTGCTGTCTGTGGCCGCCACTGCGGGCCAAGTCGGCTCCTGGAGATGCAGATCTGGCAACCTACGGGCGGCTTCATCCCGGCGCTTGATCAGCTCCCGAAATTGTTCGTCCAGAAGTGTGATGGCGTGTTGGGCGATGCCCAGGCGTTGGCGCTCCCGCTCGGCCTGTTCCGCTTGCAGACGGCGCAGATCTTCAAGACGAGCCTCTGATGTTGCCCGGCGGACGACAATTTCGTTGGTGGACATGCTGGACCCCTTTAACTGGAAGGACGCGATAGTGAACTGGTGGACGACGGCTTACTCGCCGGAATGTGTGGCACTCACAAACCCTCTGCGCAGGTCAGCACGGAACAAGGCTTCGAGCAGATCGGCATCCTCGGCGGTGGTATCGGGGGCCAAATTGCGTTGGGCGAGACCCACCAGGCTGTCACGGGCATGTTCGTCGCTGAAATCAAGACCACGCCACGTGAGTGGCAAATGCGGAACGACGGTGTGCGCCAATTGAACGAGGACGTAGTCCGCGCTTCGCCCCGAGTCGAGTTGCTTGCGCAGATGCGTGGCGGCACTGGCCCAGGGCGATCCACCTTCGATCCAGTCCAACAGGGAACCTAAGCGAGAGATCGCTTGCGTCCAGTTGCCAGGCTGAACCGCCTGGGTGAGAAGGTCTTCGACGCGCCAGTAGGTTTTGCCATTCAGCGCAAACGCTTTGCCCATAGCGCGGGGCCCCAGCTGCGCCCAGTCCTCCACCGGCGGCATCGCATCCAATGGCGCAGTCACGGCAGCCTGCAGTTGCGCCAGATCCCAGCGGCCGACAATGGTTTGCACCCACAGGCAGCCTTGAAGAATGCGTGCCAGGCGCGCATCAGATATGGTGGAGAAGGGGACATTGCCTGCACGCAGATCAGCCACAGCGCAGGGGTGCCCCCAGAGCGCCTCGGCCAGTACTTGTCCTAGGGAAAAAAGGGCGCTCTTCGGGCTGACGACGAGTTGCTCAGCCAGTTCCGGCGCGCTACAGAGCCGGCCGATGAAGGGGGTCCGGTCCAGTTCGGGTCGATAGTCATCCGACGGTGAGGAAGCCGTTTCGGTAAGGGCGGCCAAGTTGTCGAGCGCAATATGCCCATCAATGTGGCGCAGCATTTGGGATGGCGAAAAACTGATGGGCTGCACCCCCGCAGCAGCCAGGTTGGTGAGCATAGCCGTCAGGTGCGGCAACAGGCTCAATGCCTTCTCTTCCGATGGTGGAGCCTGCTTGAGCCAAGACGCCATCGACTGGGACGCGCGATCCGGCGCAAGCGTCAGTTCAAAGCTGGCGCGGGCATGCCCATTGAGATGGGTCGTGCCGTAGTCAAGCAACTTGGGCAGCGCGGCGCAGCTATGGGCACCAAGCTGTGCATAGAGGGCTTGGCTTGTCAGCACCTGACAGCGATATTGGGAATACCGTGCGTATGCAGAGCCTGCTTCGGTGGAATGGCGGGCCACCTGCCACACGTCCATGATCTCGTTCGACATGTGCGTGCCGGTAACCCCCCAACCTTTTTCGATGACTTGCGACGGTAATAGGTTGTTGTGTTCAGCCAATGGGAGCGTCGGTATTGCGGGTTGAGTGGCTTTGCCGCCGTCAGGATCCGTTGGAATTACCAGACTGCGTTTGCGCAGCCCCATCCGGTTCAGCAAACCACCCAATAGGGAGGGATCTTTGGCTGGCTCCGAAACGCTCACCGCAACAGCCGGCTGCAATTGCAGCCGTTCACCATCCAGCGGGCAGTACTCGTGGCTACCCATAGTGTATTTTTGCGCGCAGGCTGGGCACGTCAGGTGCGCCTGCTGGTCACGATTCGTGATTGCAGCCATCTCTTGCTCCTGGTTTATTGACGGGGGCCGCTTGGCGGCCAACTGACTCTTGCTGAACTGGGGGAGGTACGCCCTGCAGGGCCTTCTCCAACCGCTGGGTATGTGGAATACCAACGGTAACGATCTCGGTTTGACCATTGTTTGTTGGGATTTCAGCTGCGATTTGCAGGTGGTGCAGCGGCCAGGACTCCCATCCATTGAAGAGCCGTTTGGCCAAAGGGGTAAGCAAATTCACTCGTTGGTTGGATGACCCTGCGAGAGGGGTTGGGGGGAGCGCTTCGATGTACGGGCCAGTTACAGCAACATCTACTGATTCGACAAGAGCGGGAAACCTTGCCGAAAGCGGTTCGAAGCGCAGGCCGGTATATAGAACAACTTCCTTGTCAGGAAAAATCCGTTTGAATCCCCTGGCCAGTTCGGTGACTGCCGGTGCCTGCAGTGTGGGTTCACCACCAGATATGACGAGCCCGTTGACGCCGTGTTCTACAGCCAAGGCCAAAATAGCTTGGATAGGTACCCAATGCGCATCAGCGGCAGAATCCGCTTGCCATGTTTGCGCTGAACTGCAAGCTGGGCAGCCCAGGTCACAGCCGTAAGTCCATATCGCCATGCGATGGGGTGCGGCGCCAAGTACGCCTGCCTGCAGACCAAACGCAAGTTGCCGCAAATGCAAGCGCCTAGTAGTTTCATTCATCTTGCAGCTCCTGCAAGGTTTGAGCGACCGTAATATTCAAGATGTGTTGAAACACGGTGCCCGAGCGCGACAGGAGTGTGAAGGTGAAGCGGCCGGTGTCAGCAAGCACATCGATTTCGCCCCTTACTTTCCCATCTATTGAACGCAGCAAGACAGGACTGAACCCGAGTACCTCATCGGCGTGGATTCGAATAGCCTCAGTGTCGTTCGCTGAGAATAGAATTGATAAGCGCTGCCCCCAATAGACGCCTCGGATCTGTTCTGGGGCCTCGAACATTTCCGGGGCAGGCGTTGGCGCCGCATCGACAAGCAGTGCATCCAGCAACGACGGGATCTCTTCGAGATGGTTGACTGTATAGACCAACAGCCGCAGCAGTGGCGTTGGAACATCATCGGGTGAAAGCTCGGCGACGAGTCCGCGTTCTTGCAACGCAGGCCAATGGCTCCGCAATTGCGAGACGACTTCGGCACGCTCATGGTCGCCAAGCAGCGCGAGCCCGAATATATCGCGGTGGTTGGGTAAATCATCTGCCGCAACGCCGAAGGTCAGTAGTTTTCCCAAGGCCGTCCGTAGCTGCTTTTCAGCAGTGTGTGCGTCTCTAAGCAACGCTTCAATTCGTGGATGTTTCGGGTGCATGGTGAGCTCCGCTTGATGGCGATCTGGGGACCTAGGCCATGGCACCGGTCAAGCGGGCATCAATGCCGTCATACGAGTGGCTGGCTTTGCGTGGGGGTGTACGAACGCGAACCACGGTTGCTTCGGTTGACGATGCGAGCTCCCGTTTCATCAGGCCTGCCAACTTGACGGCCTTCGCTTGCGCGTGCTGGTGTTCCAGATGAATGAGAAGCTCGCAATCAAGAGCCAATGTCCGCGCGAGGTAAACCGCTCGCAGCATCATCACCTCGGGCAACAACGCCAGAGCGGCGGCGTAGCCAACGCTGAGCCAGGCCGTCCACTCCTCTTTTAGAAGTTGAACAAGACCTTCAAGTCTTTTCGATGCTCCGCGCTGCTGAAGGCCTGCCTCCGTCATTGCAGTATCCTTTATTAGTTTCAACGCAGCGTGGGCATCGGCTTGCCGTTGAGCAGGATTCTGCAGCTGATCAAGCTCCTCCTGAATCGTCTTCACCTTCTGATTGGCAGCGCCCAGAGTTTCTTCCCAATATATTGCCTTGGCGCCCCGGCCGGCTATTCGCTTGCCTTCCGGAGAAGGTATGCCTTGCAGTTCAAAATTGAGGTTGGTTCTCGCATGGGTCTCCGCATTCCGAGCTGTGGTCAGCTGTACCATTAGTAATGCCTTGCGCGCCACATCTTTTGTCGCTTGGGCCAGGTCCTCCTGTCGAGCCGTGACGATGGGCGCGATTTCAGTCCCTGCCAACGCCGTAGCTGCTTCGGCATCGCGGTTTTTCGCCTGGAGGCGAGCGATGTCGTCCTTGTTTGTTTCTACGCCGGTCAACAGGCTCATCAACAGCGCCATGAACACGGTAGCCACCCTGATGGCCCAGGCTCTGCCACCCTTCGGATCGAGACGCAGGTCGATTAGGGTCTGCCTATAGATGACAAACAATCCGAAACCGGCGGCAACTGCCATTAGGAGCGAGGCCGGGACATCGTTTTCAAGAAGTGACCTTCCGAAGAACCATGTGTTCAGCGCAAACCCGACTGACAGCACCAGCAGCGCGACGGCCTGGAAGCCGATTTTGCTGGCCGCGCCAGTGTTCTCCAGGACTTCGAAGTGCTTCTTTGGTACGCCCAGCATTGGCATGGCCCAGCGCTCCGTCCAGGTTTCCTTGCGGCGGGTTGCAGACTCCATTGATACGCTAGCAGAGGTAGATGAGGTAGACATATGCTTCTCCTTGTGTGTCGTGTACAGGAATGCAACAAAGCCGGTTTGGGTCGCTCTGGAAAGGTAGTGGGCGCCACCTGCAACGGTATGGGCACGATCCTAGCAAAGGTAAGGCGCATTAAGTCTGGAATCGGAGCAGAGGAAATTACCGGAAAATTCCGGGAATGAAGATGGCTTGTGGACCTTGTTTTTTAATGTTCAAATAGAGAGCTTGTCGATTAACCGGTGAAGAGGATAAAGGTATGACAATCAATAAAATTGTCTCATTCAATACTCACGCTAGAAAAGACATGAAAGATGCCCTTGCTGTATTGCAGGAAATCTCTCCAGGTGTGATTTCTTTTTTTCAGAGAAAGAGAGCAGAACAGGGTGAATCAATTAATCTTAAAACGCTCGAAAATGCCTTCAAATCAGATGGCGGAATGCATAATGCCACATTTGAATTCTTTCGAAAATTCATCCTGGTCTCTGGAAATTTGTTTGGCTACGATAATCTTTCGGAGGACTTACGAGAATATATCAAAAATTCTTGGGGAGGAAGTTCGGATATTAAAGTGGAGTTCGATTCAGCTCTCGAAACGAAAAGAACGGCCCCGGCAGTTGATTACGCATCGATTTTTAGCGATGCTGATTATATAGGCGAACTGCAGAGTGAAACATTAAAATTTCACCAGCTGGATATTCAGAAAGCATTTTTCAAGAAGCTCGCGGAAGCCATTAAGAAAAAAATTAACCACCCTATCCAGAAAATTGAGATGAATGGGCGCGATAGTTTCGAATGCTCGTTTATCGATATCGCGCGCCAGAACATGCCAACAACCGGAGTGAAAATCTCGTTGAATAATACAGCTGCCCCGGAAAAAAAAGAGTTGACGAGCTTTATTAAAAAAGCCAACCCGACCAATTCGCCAGATAGATTATCTTTTGCCTTAACCAAATTTGTCTCGGCAAATGATGCATTAACCCTCGAAGTTGGCTGGAGTACCTATTTTAAAAGCTTGGAAAACCACGACGCCTTCTACATGGCGGCCATATATTCCTATATGACTCCTGCGGAGGATAGAAAAATAGCCGGGTTGTCAGATAATGTTAATCGTGTTTTTGAGAAAGGTGGCTATATCAATTGCCATATTCTAGGTGTTACTACGGCCGTTATCTTCAAGAGAAACGAGGAAGGACCATACTGGACCTTTGTTCAGCTCAAGGAAGGCGGTCCTAGTAGAATTGCTGAGTCACACCTGGCGCCTTCTTTTGTCCATCAGCCGGTCACTCAAATGAAACACTCCATGATGAAGGAGGCGGAGGATATTGAATTTCATATCTATCGAGAGCTTATAGAAGAGATATTCAACTTTCCCGAGCATCTTCATCCTGATTTTGATTCCTATAAGCAGCTGGTCGCTGAACATATTGCTGTAAAATCGATTGCGAGGTTGATTGAACAAAATAGAGCCGAGCTTTTCTGCAGTGGACTAATTCTAGATCTCCACAGGGCGAAATATGAGCTGATTTTCATATTGCGAATCGATGATCCAAGCTGGTACGCCGAGGTCGCCAGACATATTCAAGCCAACGATGAAGCTATTCCTGGTGGTGTCGTGCTTGCTCCGCTGAATTCGGATGGGGTATATCAAGCGCTAAATGGGGACCTGACGATCGAGAAAATGCCCATACGGCGCATGTGCTCACCCGGTCAAGCTGGTTTAGTTGCGGCCATTCGCCATCTGAAGGAGCGACGTGATCCGCACTTAGATGGAGTGAACGTTGGGCAGCTCTAAAAAGCAGCCTCGCAAGATTGATTTCATATAAATCAAAGTTCTGTGATTTGCACTGTGCAGCACCGGCATAAAAAAAGGGACCCGCGGGTCCCTTTTCTTTTTGGCGAAAGCCAACTTTCAGACCACACCCTGCGCCAGCATGGCGTCAGCCACCTTGACGAAGCCGGCGACGTTGGCGCCGTCGATGTAGCTCACCGATCCATCGGCGCGTGTGCCATGCTGGACACAGGCGGCGTGGATGCCTTGCATGATCATCAACAGGCGGGCGTCCACTTCTTCGGCGGTCCAGTTCAGGCGCATGGCGTTCTGGCTCATCTCCAGGCCCGAAGTGGCGACGCCCCCGGCGTTGCTGGCCTTGCCCGGTGCGTACAGCACGCCGGCCGCTTCGAAGGCCTTGGCCGCTTCGTTGGTCGAAGGCATGTTGGCGCCTTCGGCCACGCACAGAACGCCGTTTTTGATGAGGGTGGCGGCGTCGCTGGCGTCCAGTTCGTTTTGCGTGGCGCAGGGCAGGGCGATGTCCACCGGCACGTGCCAAGGCGTCTTGCCGGCCTCGAAGTGCACGCCGGTACGCTCGGCGTAGTCGCTCACGCGGCCGTAGTGGTGGTTTTTGACATCCATCAGGATGGCAAGCTTTTCGGTGGTGAAGCCCTCTTCATCGACGATGGTGCCGCTCGAATCCGACACCGTGACCACCTTGGCGCCCAAGGCCATGGCCTTCTCGACCGCGTACTGGGCCACGTTGCCTGAGCCCGACACCGACACGCGCAGGCCGTCAAATGACTTGCCACGGGTCTTGAGCATCTCCTGGGCGAAATACACCGTGCCGTAGCCCGTCGCCTCGGGGCGGATCAGCGAGCCGCCAAACGATATGCCCTTGCCCGTGAATACGCAGTCGGCGCGGTTGCTGAGCTTCTTGTACATGCCCGCAATGAACCCCACCTCGCGCCCGCCCACGCCAATGTCTCCTGCCGGCACGTCGGTGTCTGCGCCCACATGGCGGAACAACTCGCTGGCAAAGGACTGGCAGAAGCGCATGACTTCGCCGGGGCTCTTGCCCTTGGGGTCAAAGTCGGAGCCGCCCTTGCCGCCGCCCATGGGCAGGGTGGTCAGTGCGTTCTTGAAGGTTTGCTCGAACGCCAGGAACTTGAGCACCGAGAGCGTGACCGAGGGGTGAAAGCGCAGGCCGCCTTTGTACGGGCCAATGGCCATGCTGTGCTGGATGCGGTAGCCGCGATTGACCTGAACGGTGCCATGGTCGTCGGTCCAGGAGACGCGGAACATGATCACGCGTTCGGGCTCCACCAGGCGTTCGAGCAGGCTTTGCTCGGCATACCTGGGGTGTTTCTCAATGAACGGCCACAGGCTTTCCATCACCTCGGTGACGGCCTGGAGAAACTCCGGCTGGTGCGGATTGCGGGTGGCTACCTCAGTAAGAAAAGCCTCGACGGACGCGAATTTCATGGCACTTGTCTTTCGGGAAAAAATAGGTTGCGGCGGTGCAGCATGACATTATGCCAAACCGGTATGGGTTGATGCAACAAAATGGGGCGTCTTTGCATGACGCTGGTGCAGCAACGCCCAATTTGGGTGCGTATACGGCAGAGGTGTGGCACAAAACGGTGCAAAAGCTTGCGCGAAGCCAGCACCGCGCTCGGCGAGTGGCGTGGTGAAAACCGCGACGCAGCGGCTCAGCGCCCGCGCAGGAACAGCGCGTCAAGCTCGCGCAGGCTGAGCTGGCGCCAGGTGGGCCGGCCGTGGTTGCACTGGTCCGAGCGCTCGGTCGATTCCATCTGGCGCAGCAGGCCGTTCATCTCCGGCAGCGTCAGCTGGCGGTTGGCACGCACGGCGCCATGGCAGGCCATGGTGCCCAGTATTTCGTTCTGCGCGCGCTGCACCACGCCGCTCGCGTCGTGTGCGGCCAGCTCGGCCAGCACGCTGCGGGCCAGCTCCACGGCATCGCCCTGCGCCAGCGTGGCGGGCACGGCGCGTACCGCCAGGGTGCGGGCAGAAAAGGGAGTGATCTCCAGGCCCAGCGCCGCCAGTGCGTCCACGTTCTGCTCCGCGGTGGCCAGTTCCTGCGGTGTGGCGGCGAAGGTTGCGGGGATCAGCAGCGGCTGGCTGGCGATGCGTGCGCTGCTGTCCCATTGGGACTTGAGGCGTTCGTAGACGATGCGCTCGTGGGCGGCGTGCATGTCGACAATGATGAGGCCCTGGGCGTTTTCCGCCAGGATGTAAATGCCCTGCAGCTGCGCCAGCGCACGGCCCAGCGGCCAGGTCTCGGCTTGGGGGGCGCCCGGCGTGCCCGGTGTGTCCGGTGTGCCAGGGGCCGGGCTTTGCCACGCAGGCTGCTCGGCGCTCACCCAGGTGCTGCTCGCGCTCACGCCCTCGCGCTCTGGCGTGCGCGGTTGGCCCCAGAGCGCGCCCAGATCGGCCACGCGGTGGCCGATGGGTGCATCAAATTGCATAGCTGCCTGCGCCCGTGGAATAAGCGCTGGAGGCCGATTTTGTTCAAAATCTAATGGGATTTCCGTGGCGCCGGCTGCGTAGCCCATAGCGGCTGGGGGCGCTGCGAGTACAGCCCCGGCGCGCGGCGCGGCCAGGGCGTTCTCGATGGCGTGGCGCACTGCCTGGTGCACCTCGCGGCTGTCGCGAAAGCGCACTTCGATCTTGGTCGGGTGCACGTTCACGTCCACGCGCGCCGGGTCGATGTCGATGTACAGCGCATACACCGGCTGGCGCTGGCCGTGCAGCACGTCTTCGTAGGCGCTGCGGGCGGCGTGGGCCACCACCTTGTCGCGCACGAAGCGGCCGTTGACGTAGCAATACTGCTGGTCGGCGCGCGCGCGCGCAGTGTCTGGCAGGCCGGCGCGGCCGGTGAGGGTGATGCGGCCTTCCTGGTGGGTCAGTGCCACCGATTGCTCAAGGAACTCTTCGCCCAGCACGTCCGCCAGGCGCCGCTCCAGCGCTCCCGTTCCCGCGCCATGCGTCAGGGCGATGCGCCACTGCTGCACCAGCTTGCCTTCGTGCCAGATGGCAAAACCCACGTCGGGCCGCGCCAGGGCGTGGCGGCGCACCGCCTCGACGCAGTGGGCCAGCTCAGTCGCGTCGGTCTTGAGGAACTTGCGCCGCGCCGGAGTGCTGAAGAACAGCTCTTTCACTTCCACCGTAGTGCCCACCGCCCGCGCCACCGGGCGCAGTTCGCCGCTGCGCGCATCGAGCAGAAAGGCACTCTCCTGGCCGGCAGGTCGCGAGAGCAGCGCAAGCTCGGAGACCGACGCAATGGCCGCCAGCGCCTCGCCCCGAAAGCCCATGGTGGCGACACTCTCGAGGTCGTCCAGCGTGCGAATCTTGCTGGTGGCATGGCGGCGCAGCGCCACCGCCAGTTCGGCCTGGGGAATGCCGCTGCCGTCGTCTTCTACGCTGATCAGCCGCACGCCCCCCGCCAGCAGGCGCAGCGTGATCTGCGTAGCGCCGGCGTCGAGCGCGTTGTCCACCAGCTCGCGCACTACGGAGGCGGGGCGCTCGACGACTTCGCCGGCCGCAATCTGGCTGACGAGTTCGTCGGGCAGGTCGCGGATGGGGCGGCGGGCGGCTTTAGACGCCTTGGAAGCTGGGGGAGAAACGTGTTGCACGCGAAGATTCTAGGGATTGGCGCTGCGGGCAGGAGAGCTCGCCATAATGGCCCGCCTTAATCAAAGCCTGCCCAAAGCCTGTTCATGGACGCCATCGCCTTTCTGATCGACTTCATCCTGCACGTCGACAAGCACCTCGAAGCCTTTGTCGTCACGTACGGCCTGTGGGTGTACGCGCTGCTGTTTCTGATCATATTTGTCGAAACCGGCCTGGTGGTCATGCCCTTTCTGCCGGGCGATTCGCTGCTGTTCATCGTGGGCGCGCTCTGCGGCGCAGGCATGATGGAATTTGCCCCCGCTGTGGCCGTGCTGCTGGCGGCCGCGGTGCTGGGCGACCAGTGCAACTACTCGATTGGCCGCTGGTTCGGGCCGCGCGTGTTCCAGTGGGAATCGTCGCGCTGGTTCAACCGCCGCGCGTTTGACCAGGCGCATGCGTTCTATGAGCGCTACGGCGGCATCACCATCGTGCTGGCGCGCTTCATGCCTTTCATCCGCACTTTTGCGCCCTTTGTGGCGGGCGTGGCCGAAATGTCGCGCGCAAAGTTCAGCGCCTACAACATCGGCGGCGCCGTGCTGTGGGTGCTGGGCATCACCAGTGCTGGCCTGTTCTTTGGCAACCTGGCCTTTGTGCGCGAGCATCTGGACAAGATCATCTGGGGCTTGATTCTAGTGCCGGGGCTGATTGCGCTGTTTGGCGCCTGGCGCGGGAGCCGGAAGGGGGCTGTCAGCTCCTAAAAAAAGAGCTTCGAGCGCATATGGGTAGTGCGCTGGAAGCTCTTTTGACCAAATTTTTCAGGCCTTGACGTTGCTGCGAGAATCAGCGGCGGCGCTGGTCCCGGTCTTCGCCCAGTTCGTGGCCCACCAAGGCGCCGCCTGCAGCGCCGGCGATCGCCCCGGCGGTGCCAAACAAGGCATTGCCGGCAACGCCGCCAACGACGGCTCCGGCGCCGGTGCCGATCTGGGCGTTGGTGGGGTTGGAGGAGCAGGCGCCCAGGCCCAGGGAAGCAACAAAGGCGGTGGCGATCACGAGATGTCGGGTTTGCATGGCGGGGTCCCTTTCAGGAAGTTGGAACAAAGGCCGCGCCGCGAAATAGCGTGCGTGAGGCCGATGAGCCACTATCGTGCAGCGTCCCTCGCCAGCCTGTAGGACGCGCAGTGCAGCCAGCGTCAGCGCAGGTGCCGGGACAACGCGCTCAGACGCGCTGTGTGCACAGGCTGATGGTGAGCAGCAGCGAGGCGTTGCTGCGGCCGGTGAGCGCATGCGGCGTGCCGCCTTCGAGGTGGACGAAATCACCCGTGGTCAGCACCTGCATCGTGCCGGGTGTCTTCAGCTCGCATTCGCCCTCGATGCACAGCAGCGTGATCTCGCCCGGCACCTGGTGCTGCGGCAGGGTCTTGCCGGCGGGTACCACCAGGCGGATCACCTCCAGCTCTTTGGCCTTGAGGATGGCCGTGTTGACCGTCCCTGCAAGCGCTGCACCGAGCGGGGCAATGTGGACAACTTCGGAGGAAGGGGTGTGGGGCAGGGCCATGGCAGTCTCCCGTTGGTGGCGCACGCAGTGGCGAACGCAGTCTCTCAAACCGAGCGGCTGCGCGCAAGCGGCGGGTTTTTGGCGAAGTAGCGTGTGATGCCGCGCATCAGCGCATCGGCGAGTTGTTCCTGGTAGGCGCTGCTGCGCAGGCGCCTTTCTTCCTCGGGGTTGCTGATGAAGGCGGTTTCCACCAGCACGCTGGGGATGTCGGGAGCCTTGAGGACCGCAAAACCGGCCTGCTCGACGTGCGCCTTGTGCAGTTTGGCCATGCCGCCGATCTCGCCCAGCAAGACGCTGCCAAGTTTCAGGCTGTCGTTGATCTGCGCCGTGGTGCTCATGTCGATCAGGGCGCGGCGCACATGCTGGTCTATGGCGCTCACGTTGAGCCCGCCCACCAGATCGGCCTGGTTTTCCTTGTTGGCGAGCCAGCGTGCGGCAGAGCTGGACGCGCCGCTCTCGCTCAAGGCAAACACACTGGCGCCGCGCGCGTCGGGGTCGGTGAAGGCGTCGGCATGGATGCTGACGAACAGGTCGGCCTGCACCCGCTGCGCCTTTTGCACGCGCACGCCCAGGGGCACGAAGTAGTCGGCGTCGCGCGTCAGGTAGGCGCGCATGGGGTTGCCGCCCACGGTGGTGGCGTTGATGCGTTCGCGCAGCAAATGCGCCACTTTGAGCACCACGTCCTTCTCGCGCGTACCCGCCGGACCGGTGGCGCCGGGGTCTTCGCCGCCGTGGCCAGGGTCCAGCGCCACGATGATCAAGCGGTCGGTTTTGCGCCCCAGGGCCAGCGCGGGGGCTTGGGGACCAGCGGGGCGCTTGCCAGGTTGGGCTTCAGCGGGCGGGATGGGCACTGCAGATGCCACAGCGTCGGGGACATTGAGCTTGGCGCCCGGTGCTGCTGCCTCGCGCGCGCCGCCGGCACGGGCAATCAGGTCGCCCAGAGGGTCCGGGGCAGGCTCGGAGCGCGGCGTGGCCGACAGCGCCAGCGTGGGCTCGGGCGCCGCTTCGCCGGGCGCGGAGGTGGCCAGGTTGCCCGGCGAGGCTTGCAGGCGCTCGGCAATCAGCGACTCCAGCGGGTCGACGGGGACTTCGGGGTAGAGATCAAACACCAGCCGATGGCCGTAGGCCGCCACGGGAGCGAGCGAAAACACCTGCGGCTTGGCGGCACGTTTGAGGTCCACCACCAGACGCACCACGTTCGGTGCATTCTGGCCGACGCGGATGCCTGCGATATTTGGGTCGTCGCGGCCCACTTTGGCCACAAGTTCGCGCAGTTGTGGGCTGAGGTCGATGCCTTCAATGTCCACGGCCAGGCGCGGTGGCGTGGTGACGAAAAACTGGCGTGCCTTGAGCTGACCGTCGGATTCCAGCGTAACGCGCGAATATTCGGGCGCGGGCCAGATGCGCACCGCCAGAATGGTGGCGCCGCGCGCAATCTGCTGGCGCCCGAGCAGCAGCACCAGGCTGCCAGCCTGCAACAGCGTGCGCCGCGACGGCAGCGCAGCTCGGTCGCTGGCTGGGTTCGCGGTGCTCAGGGGGGGGGCAGTGGGCTTCATGGGTGCAGTCCTTGCAGCAGGTCTTCGCCATGCGGCGTGCCTGCTTGCAAGGTGGCGCGCCGCGCGGTTTCGTTCAATGCTTCAATGTGGATAGCAAGGTCCGCAGGCGGAATCAGGCCGGCAGCCTTCTCCGGCCATTCTGCCAGCTTCAGCCCGGGGCTGGCAAATAGCTCGCGAAAGCCCGCGTCTTCCCATTCGCGCGGGTCGCTGAACCGGTAGAAATCAAAGTGCCAGATGGCGAGATTTTCGGTTTCGTGCGGCTCCACCACGGCGTAGGTCGGACTTTTGATGCGTCCGGTGACCCCCAGGGCGCGCAGCAGGTGGCGCACCAGCGTGGTTTTGCCTGCTCCCAGCTCGCCGTGCAGGCTGATGAAGGCGTTGGCAATACCCGGTAAGGCAGCCAGCTGTTGCGCGAAGGCCGCGGTATCGTCCTCACTCCCCCACACCAGCGAGCGGGTCTTGTGCGCGGGGGGGGTTTCTACAATCGGGCGATGGTGGTCAGCAGCAGTCAATGGGTTCCTCAAATTACGCAATGGGCGCGCGAGCTGGGATTTTCCCAAATTGGCGTGGCCGGTGTGGATCTGTCGTCCGCCGAGCCGGGCTTGCAGGCCTGGCTGGCGCAGGGTTTTCATGGCGAGATGCACTACATGGAGGCGCACGGCATGCGGCGTGCCCGCCCTGCCGAGTTGGTGCCGGGCACCGTGAGCGTAATCACTGCGCGCATGGACTACCTGCCAAGGGACACGCCCGATGGCTGGCAGGAGATCGAGTTTGCGCGTCTGGCCGACCCGCAGCAAGGCGCAGTTTCCGTGTATGCCCGGGGGCGCGACTACCACAAGGTGCTGCGCGCGCGCCTGCAAAAGCTGTGTGACCGCATTGCCGAGGCGGTCGGCCCTACCGGCTACCGCGTGTTCACCGATTCGGCCCCGGTGCTCGAAGCCGAGCTGGCAGCGCGCAGCGGCCAGGGCTGGCGCGGCAAACACACGCTGGTGCTCAACCGCGAGGCGGGCTCCATGTCGTTTCTGGGCGAGATCTACATCGACATGCCACTGCCCGAGAGCGAGCCGGTCAGCGCACATTGCGGAACCTGCCAGGCCTGCATCGACGTTTGTCCCACGCAGGCCATCATTGCACCGTACCGGCTGGACGCGCGGCGCTGCATTTCCTACCTGACCATCGAGCACGCGGGCCCCATCCCTTTGGCGCTGCGGCGCCCGATCGGCAACCGCATTTACGGCTGCGACGACTGCCAGCTGATCTGCCCCTGGAACAAATACGCGCAGGCGAGCCCCCTGGCCGACTTCGACGCCCGCGCCGGGCTCAGCGGCGAGCAACTGGTGGATCTGTTTGCCTGGGATGAGGCGACGTTCTTGCGCATGACCGAAGGCGGCCCCATCCGACGCATCGGCCACGAGCGCTGGCTGCGCAACGTGGCGGTGGCCTTGGGCAATGCCCTGGCCAAGACGCACGCCGCGAATCTGCGCGCCGCCCTGCACACCCGCGCCGCGCACGACAGCGCGCTGGTGCGCGAGCACGTGCAATGGGCGCTGGAGAACGAAAATATGGAATGAACAGGACTTGCGCAGAATCGCCCCAGCGGCGTTGCTCTTCCTTGCCGTGCGCTTGCACTGTCTGCGTCCGAGCGCCTTGCTGGAACCATTTTGTGTAAGTCCTAATGAAATTGGCCTCTAGCGCTTATCTGATAAGCGATACAAGCTATCAATTAAGTAGTATTGAATTCAGCGCAACACCCCCAGCGCCAGCGCCAGACTGGCCGGCCCGAGCACGGTGGAGAGCGTCACCAGCCCCGCCACGTACGGCCCGTTGTAGCCCATGCGTGCTGCGAGCACGTAGCAGCTGGACGAGGTGGGCAAGGCTGCAAACGCCAGCAACACCGTGGTTTGCATGGCATCGAGCGCCAGGAGCCGCGCTACGCCCCAGGCCACCAGGGGCTGCAGCAGATGGCGGATGGACAGCACGGCGACGCTCAGCGGCCGGTTGTGCTTGAGCGAGCCAAATTGCAGCCCGGCGCCGGCCGCCATCAGGCCCAGAGCCAGCGCTGCCGCACCCAGGCGGGTGACGCTGGGCACCAAAATCTCTGGAATGTGCAGACCCAGCAGATTGGCGCACAGGCCGGCGACGGTGGCCAGAATCAAGGGGTTGCGCACCAGTTCGCGCGCAAAGTGGTGCTCTCCGCGGCGTGCCATGGGCCAGACCGCCGCCACGTTGAACAGCGGTACCGACACCCCGATCAGCACGGCAATCAGCTGCAGCCCTTGTGGCCCGGCCAGGCGGTCGGCCAGCGCCAGGCCGATGAAGGAGTTGAAACGAAACGCGACCTGCGCCGCACCCGCGTGCTCCCGTGCATCGATGCGCTGGCGCAGCCCGGGCAGATAGGGCAGGGCATAGGCCAGCGCGATGCCCGCGAGGCCGCTGAGCAGCCCCGCCGCAATCAGCGCTGAGGCCGGGCCCAGTTCGATGGGGCTCTTGACGATGGACTGGAACAGCAGCACCGGAAACAGCAGGTAGTAGACCAGCGCCTCCACTGGTTGCCAGACGCTGCGGTTGAGTGGTGTGAAGCGGCACACCAGGTAACCCAGAAGAATGAGCGAGAAATCAGGAAACAGAATTTGTGCGTAGACCACGGCGCGCAGGATACCTGGGCCGGTCTGGTTGCGCTGCTTTGCCAGGTGCTGCCGGACTTGCCGCTCTGCTATCGTTTCGCATGCCATTCTTTGAAGCCAGCCAGAGCGCCATCGACCAGTTTGCCGACGCGCTTTGGCTGGAAGACGGTTTGTCGCGCAATACCCTCTCGGCCTATCGCAGCGATCTGCGGCATTTCGCCCAGTGGCTGTCGGCACAGGAGCCGCCGCTGGCGCTGGACGCTGCGGCCGAGCACCATATCCAGGCGTATTTTTCGGCGCGCCACCACGGCACGCGCGCCACCACGGCCAATCGGCGCCTCACCGTGCTGCGCCGCTACTTTCATTGGGCGCTGCGCGAGCGCCGCATCGCCGCCGACCCCACTGCGCGCCTGCAGGCGGCGCGCCAGGCGCTGCGCGTGCCCAAGACGCTCTCGACGGCGCAGGTGGAAGCGCTGCTGGCAGCGCCCGACGTGCGCGCCGCACTGGGCATGCGCGACCGCAGCATGCTCGAACTCATGTACGCGAGCGGCCTGCGGGTGTCTGAGCTGGTGCAGCTCAAGACCTGGAACCTGGATTTGGGCGCCGGCGTGCTGCGCGTGCTGGGCAAAGGGAACAAGGAGCGGCTGGTGCCGTTTGGCGAAGAAGCCGGCGCCTGGCTCACGCGCTATCTTGGAGAGGCACGCGCGGCCATCCTGGCGGGCCAGCAGAGCGCGGACTTGTTTGTCACCGCACGCGGCAGCGGCATGACGCGGGTGCGCTTCTGGGGCATCGTGCGCGAGCATGCGCTGCGCGCCGGCATTACGGCGCCGCTTTCACCGCATACCTTGCGCCACGCGTTTGCGACCCATTTGCTCAACCATGGTGCAGATCTGCGGGTGGTGCAGTTGCTGCTCGGCCACGCCGATATTTCGACGACCACCATTTACACGCACGTGGCGCGCGAGCGCCTGCGCGAACTGCACGCCCGCCACCATCCGCGGGGGTAGTGGTTGTAAGGAGATGTCGTAAATTAGGAGTACGATTAATAAGTCAAGCGAATAAGTTGTTCGGAAAATTTCTTTTTCTTTTTCCTTAAAAACTATGCACATTGCCAATCTGTTAATAGCAACGGCACTTCTCGTGCAACTCACTGCGTGCAGTGACTCCAACCGCCCTCCAGTCGCAGCCATCACCACCGATACTGCACCTGCAGCAGTCGCGTCAGTCCAGGACAGTGCATCCACGCCCCGGGTTGCGCTCATCATGAAAACCCTCACCAATCCCTTCTTTGTGGAAATGGAGCAGGGGGCTCGGAGGGCGCAAAAAGAAGCACACGTTGATTTGCAGGTCAAAACAGCGACCCAGGAAACCTCGATTGAGCAGCAAATTCAGCTGGTCGAACAAGAGATTCAGTCCAATACAAAAGCGATTGTGATTGCTCCCGGCGACTCCATGCGCCTGGTGCCGGTGCTTAAAAAGGCGCAAGACGCCGGCATCCAGATCGTCAACATCGACAATCGGCTTAGCGCCCAAGCCATGACTGCCGTCGCCATGCGGCCCGTGCCTTTCATCAGTGTGAACAATGAGAAAGGCGCCTACCAGGTTGCCAAGTTTTTGGCAGACCAGGTCAAGCACCCGACCGAGGTCGCGATCGTTGAGGGCATACGCGGCGCCGACAACGGCCAGCAGCGCAAGCGCGGCGCTGAACGCGCATTCCAAGAAAACTCCAACCTCAGCGTTGTTGCGATGGAGACGGCCAACTGGAAGATCGACGAAGCCTATGAGGTCGCCAAGCGCATCTTTAAGGCCCATCCCCATATCGGAGTGGTGTTCTGCGCCAACGACATGATGGCCATTGGCGTTCTGAAATACCTGCAAGAAACAGGCAATACTCAAGTGCTGGTAGGTGGTTTTGACGCACTGGAGGAGGCAAAGTCTGCGATTCGGGCTGGTCAATTGTCGGCCACTATCGATCAACAAGCTGGCCAGCAAGGGTATCTGGGGGTCAAGGCGGCGTTGCACCTGCTCAAGCAAGAGCCCCAGCCCCTGGAAGTTGAAGTAGAAGCCAAACTGGTCACTGCCAAAAGTCTGAAGTGAGCCTGAAATGAGACGGGTTTCTAAGGCCCAGTGGATGTTTATGCACCTGAGGCAGAATTTTGTTCTGCAGCTCTATAGCATCTTGCTGGCCATGAGTATCTTGCCACTGTTGACGTATTACGTCGTTTCCTACCGGGCTACACAGCAAACTATTCTCAGCACTGCCACCCGCCACAACCTGGAAATATTAGGCAATCAGCGCGATTATTTAGCCCTCCAAATGGAACAAATCGAGGCACTAGCGTCCAATTTGGGTCAGGTAGACGAAATCAGCCGCTCGTTGGCCGCCATCAATAGCGCTTCGGATACTTCAACTTACGACCGGTTGACCACCAATGCACGCATTGGGTATTTGCTCAGCAATTACCGAAGCCTCAAGGGGCTGGTCTCCATCGACCTGTTTGCGCTCAATGGCACGCTCTACCATGTGGGCGACTCGCTGACCGTAGCGGACCACCGGCCCGAACCGCGCGATCGCCTGATGGAGCGCACCTTCAAAGCCAAGGAATCGGTGGTCTGGCTCGGAGTCGAAGACAACGTGCACACAAACTCCAACGCCGAGAAGGTGTTGGCAGCCAGCAAGGTGATCATGAATCCAGATTCCTCGTGGCTCAAGACTGAGCCGGTCGGAATGCTGCTCATCAACTATTCGACCGATTATCTGCATGGACATTTCAGTACCGTCAATCTGGGAGAGGGCGCTTATTTGCTGGTGCTCGATGACCAGCAGCGCCTGATTTACCACCCTGATAAGCGCAAAATCGGCACCAGAGTCACCGACGATTTCTCTCGGTTGCTTGAAGGCCCATCTGGTTCCTTCATTCAACACATCGGAAATGCAGACGTTCTGCTGAGCTATACACAAATTCCAGACAAACAGTGGTATGTCGTCAGCATCGTCCCAAAAGACACCTTGCTGGCGCCAATGGTCAAAATTCAACAGATGGGCAGCATCATGTTACTGCTCAGCATGATGTTGATCGTGGTGTTTGTCAGGCTGTTTGTTCTGCGCGTGGTCAACCCGATCGGCGCCATTTCTGCAGGCTTCAAGCAGTTCCAACAGGGACTTCTGGCTCCCGACTGGCGCATGGCAAAACCCAAGTCACTGGCGCAGATTGGCGAATTGGTGGACTGGTTCAATGCCTTTCTGGACAGCATGGAAAAGCGCGTTGAAGCAGATACTCGACTGCGCATTGCGGCCACCGCGTTCGAGTCACAGGAAGGCATGTTTGTCACCGACCGACACTGCGTGATTTTGCAAGTCAACAGCGCCTTTACAGCCATTACGGGCTACTCTGCTGCAGAGGCTGTGGGCCAACGCCCAAACATCCTGAGTTCAGGGCGTCACGATGCCGATTTTTATCGAATGGTGTTTACCACGGTGGAGCGAGCAGGCTCATGGCAAGGAGAAATCTGGAACCGGCGCAAGAATGGAGAACCGTACCCTGAGTGGCTCACCATCACTGCGGTCAGGAATTCGGACAATGAGGTCACCCACTACGTGGCCACCTTGATCGACATTACCCAGCGTAAGGCTGCAGAGAAAGAAATTGAAAATCTTGCGTTTTATGACGCTCTGACCGGTCTGCCCAATCGCCGCCTGTTTATGGACCGACTGCAGCAAGGCCTGTTGGCCAGCGCGAGAAGTGGGCGCAATGGGGTTTTGATGCTGCTGGACCTTGACAAGTTCAAGACGGTCAATGACACCCTCGGTCACAACATGGGCGACCTGCTGCTTCAGCAGGTAGGGCAGCGGCTGGTTCAATGCGTGCGAGGAGTCGATACCGTAGCTCGCCTGGGCGGGGACGAGTTTGTGCTGTTGCTGGAAAATTTGAGTACCGATTCCAGTAATGCGGCGGCCCATGCAGAGGGCGTTGGCCACAAGATTTTGAATAGCTTGAACAAACCTTACAACTTGGCCGGCACCCACTGCCACAACACACCCAGCATCGGTATCACGCTTTTTTCCAATCCAAAGTACGCCTTGGAAGAGCTGCTCAAACAAGTCGACATGGCCTTGTACCAAGCCAAGGGAGCAGGCCGAAACACGCTGCGCTTTTTTGACACGGCCATGCAGACGACCATCATGGAACGCGCTGAGCTGGAGGCGAGTTTGCGGGAAGGCTTGGCGCAGACGCAGTTTTTGGAGCCTGTCCTGATTTTTGTGTTTGAGGCATAACCATGACCTACAGGATCATTT
>ERZ724504.321-NODE-321-length-27330-cov-5.012099_pt1 | contig 27330 bp, 35 predicted proteins | sample MGYA00376037_ERZ724504 | MGnify/ENA primary metagenome ERZ724504 (study PRJEB28724, sample SAMN07190888) | wastewater metagenome | isolation source: influent of sewage treatment plant in Hong Hong | place: USA: Christiansburg, Virginia | collected 2016-03-01 ... | reverse complement strand
GACGTTGGCCGCAAACGCGCGGAAGAGCTTCAGGCCGTTCTCGAAGGCCGTGGCCAGCGTCTGACCAACGCGCTCCGCCAGACCGTTATCGACCGCCTTGCGCAGTGCGCCGGTCAGTTAGTCCACCCCTTTGCGCACAACCGGCAGTACGGGCTTGCCCAGCACCTGGGTCACGGTCTCCCACATGCTGCTCAGCCCCTTGAGGGAGCCATTGAGGTTGTCGGCCATGGTCTTGGCCACGGCTTCGGCGCTGCCGCCCGCCTCACGCAACTTGCCCGTCAGCTCATCCAGCGCACCCATGCCCTGGTTGAGCAAGGCGCGCAGCGCGGGCCCCGCCTCCAGGCCCACGGCATTGATGGCACGCTCGCCGTCTTTGCCCTTGGCTGCCAGCTGGTGCAGAGCTTCTTCAAAGTTGGTGGTGACAATGCCGGCAGCGCCCAGCTCCTTGCGGAAGCTGGAGAGCGGGTTGGCAAACTGACTCATGATGGAGTTCAGCGCCGTGCCCGCGCGGCTGGCGTCAATGCCCGCATCGGCAAACTTGCCGATGATGGCGACTGTGCTCTCCAGGCTCACGCCCAGGGTATTGGCAACCGGCGCGGCATAGCTCAGGGCCTGGGCCAGGCCTTCCACGCTGGTATTGGTGGCGTTGGCGCCCTTGGCCAGCACATCGGCCACACGGCCGGCATCGTCAAAGGCCAAGCCCATGCCCATGACGGCCTTGGTCACGTACTCGCTGGCCGTGCCCAGCTCGATGTCACCGGCTTGCGCCAGTGCCAACACGGCGGGCAGCGCCTTGATCGAGTCGCCAGCGCTCAGGCCTGCCTTTGCCAGGTTCTCCAGTGCACCGGCAGCCTGAACCGAGGTGTACTTGGTATTGCTGCCAGCCGCCTGTGCGGCCTTGGTCAGCTCGGCCATTTCTGCGGCCGATCCCTCGGTGGCGGCCTTCACGCGGCTCATGGCCCCCTCAAAGTCTGCCGCGCTTTGCACCACGCCCGCAAACGCCTTGATGCCGAAATACCCGGCAATCGTGACGCCCAGCAATTTCACATTGCGCCCCAGGCGGTTCAGCACCGCAGACGCATCATCCTTGGCGTTGATAACAATCTGAATGGGCTTGAAGGCCATGGCGTATTGATTCGGGTGAAAGTGGTTGCTTCGGTTTGCACTACAGCCGGCTCTTGCTGGTCGCAGTGCAAACCGCCCCGGCAAGCCGGGAGGTCGGAAAGAAGGGTTTAGGGAATCAGAGAAGAGCGGCCATCGACATAGACCGCCTCGCCGTTGTCGGGCTTGAGCACTTCCACATCGAAGCCGAACTGGCTGTAATCGGTGCCGTCCTGAATCAGCGGCAGCTCGCCCGTGGGCGACAGCGAGACGCTGGGAAAGAACCAGTCACGGTTGGCACCATGGGCGTTGTCTGCGATCAGCTGCAGCGCTCCCTTCAGATCCGCGCCATTGCCGGACTTGATGCGCTCCCAGTTCGCCTCGGCAGCGGTGTAGCCCACCTTTACCTCGGTGGCCTCTTTGATCTCGCCGGCCTCCGCGATCTGCAACAGGCCCAGGTCGGCGTCCACCGTGTAATCGGTTCCTGCAGCAAAGGTCGTGGTGCCGTCCGCGCTTTTGACAGTGACAGCGCTGAGCTTGCGCGCACCCGTCGGGGCCGCTGCGGTCACGCCCAGGCGGTAGATGCCGCCCGGCTCCACTGTGTGCGCTTCGTCCGCCACGGTGGCCGTGGCCTGGGTGTGCGTCTCCACCGTGCCGGACAGAAACATGCGCAGATTGCTGCCGCTGATGTTGTCGGTGGTGATGGCCGCCTTGCGGGTGATCTCGATCAGGACTTCTTCATCCTTCTCGCGCAGGCCACCCTGAGAGCTGTAATGCGGGGCCTTGTCGCCCTCCACGCTCAGCGAAAACGAAGGGCAGTTGCCGAACTGACGGCCACCCAGCAGGCGGCCCGCAGCATCGAACGGATAAAAGACAAGGCGTCCACGGGGAATCTGGTATTCCTTTTTGACGCGGGGCAAAGCAGCCATGGTGCTCTCTCCTAGTAAATGATGGGGTTGCGCCGGACTCAAGCGTCCAGCGATTCAAAAACAGACACGCAGGTGAACTCCACCGAATAGCCCACCAGGCCGGCATCGCTAAATTCCGCTTCGCGCACGCCGGCCACCTTCAGCTCCGACCAGGTGCGGCCATCACTAGAGGCCGGCTTGAAGCCATGCAGGCCGCCAATCACGGCGGTCATCGCGGCATCCAGATCCGCAGCCGCCTGGGCGCTGCGCTTGGCCACCAGCACGCAGGCCCAGCGTGGCTCCAACTGCGCCGCTTCGCGCGACACATCGCCAGGCGCAGCACCCACCATGCGGATCTCGATGGCAGGAACTTGCGAGCGATCGCAGTGCTCGGAAGCACCGCGCACATGCCAGCCATCCAGCACAGCCAAGGCTTGCAGCCGGGTTTTGAAGGCAGATTCCAAAAGCAGCATGGCGATCAGTTCAAAAAGACGATGGGGAAAGTGGCCCAACCGCTGGCATCAGCCACCACCGGCCCAGTCACCTCGCAGGGCTGGCCCGCCAGCACCAGGGCCGTGCTGCCCTCGGCAATGCCGGGGGCGTTGGCAATGCACATGGCCACGGTCTGGCGGTCGGTGGTGACGGCGTGGTCCAGATAGCCATCCAGCGGCGCGCGATTGAAAATCACGCCGAAAGATTGGCCGCCCTGCCAGCTGGCCGTGGCGTTGGCCAGGGTCTGGCTGATGCCTTGGTTGATCAGGGCATCCACCGCCGCGAAGGGAGCAAGGTTTGCCTGCATGCCGACGAACCTCCTCACGCCTTGCGCTTGGCACGCTGCAGCATGCCGGGGCGGGTGCACATGAACAGCGGGTAGCTGTAGACCTCGGGGCGCACATAGGCCTGGCGCGCCAGATCGGGCACCACCATGGCGTACACATCCTGGCCAGGCGTGTTGACGAAGGGCAGAAACTCCGCCGGTGAGAAACCCGCCTTAAAGGCATTAGGCGCACCCACGGGGAAGAACTGACATTCGTCGTTGTGGACGGCCACCAAGCTCTCGTCGTCCGTGCCCCGGTAGTTGATGAACAGAATGTTGCCGTAGCGAAAGCTGCCAAACGCCTGCCCCACTTCATTGCGCAGGTCCGTCGCCTCCTGCTGGTTCAAATAGGTGCTGCGCGTTTCAGCGTTACTGGTCAGGTCGTCAAAGAAGTCATCACCGCACAGGCCCACGGCGTAGGTCTGGCCGGGCAACCAGGCACCCGCACTGGCGCGCATCATGTTGCGGATCACCTCGTTGCACTTCACGCGCACCTTGCCTTGCTCGGCCACGGCAGCGGGAAAGTCGAAATTGATGGTGGCGGGGCGGTCAATCTTGAATTCGTCAAACCAGTCGTACAGCACAGCACCACTAGAGTCCAGCACCTTGCCCTGCACGGCGCCCAGGCGCATGTGCTCGTGCGTCAGCTCCACAGCGGCGCGCAGACCGGTCTTGCCGTCCATGATGGAAGCCACCTCGTTTTGCACAGCCTGCAGCTCGCTGGTGCTGCCAAAGGCGCGAATGTTCTGCACCTCGGCGGCATACAGCGTTTTGCCGCGTGCAATGCGCGTGGTGTTGAAGTGGCGCAAGGTGCGCTTCTCGTCCTTGCCTTCTTCAAGAGGTGCACCGCGCTGGCTGGTGGGAATCAGCGACAGCACGCCGCCCTTTTCTTCCACGGCAATGGTGGTGGTGCGGGTGCGGTCCGGCGTGAAGATGCTCATCTGCCCCAGCAACTGCGGCGCATAGGGCGCCTGCTGGATGGCGGTAGAGAGCGACGTCATATTGAATGCGCCGTGTGCAAAAACGGTCAGATCGGCCATGTGTTGTGCCTTGTTCTTTCTGCGCGCCTTAGCGCGCAACGATTCCCACGGCGGCCAACTGGGCCAGCGCGGCGGTTTTCTGGGGTTGGGTCGTGCCTGCGGGCCAGGCCAGTTCATGCGCGGCCACTTCCGCATCGCGGGCGGTGATGACGGCGGCGTGGGCAGCGGCGGTGCTGTCCACTGCGGCAAACAGCACGGCAATAGCGTTCTGGCTGCCGTTGTCGTTGGTGGGGCTGACAGCCGTGTATTCGCCACTGGTAGTGACCTTGCCCAGCACAGCGCCGGGTAGCAGGGTCTGGCCCTGCGCGATAGTGACGACTTCGCGCGAGCGGGTGCCGTTGGCTTCGCTGACCAAATAGCAGGCGGTGCCGGGGCCTAGTGTTTCCATGGGGTGTGCTCCTGGTGAATGAGGGTGAATCAGCGCTTGGCATAGCCGAAGGCCTGGCCCCAGCCCGCTTCGGTCTGGGCGCTGGCGGTGGTTGCGCCGTCAGGCGCGGCAGCTTCCACGCCCGATACATCGGGGTTGCCCATGGCCGCCATGGCCTGGGCAAACTGGTTGGTGCCTGCGGGTGCCAAAGCGGCCACAGCAGCAGCCGGGGCTACATCCAGAAAGCCTTTGGCCTGCTCGGCGCTCAGGCCCGTGGTGATGCACTGCTGGGTGATGGCCGGGTTAGCCGATGCATTGGCATGACCCAGGATGGCGGCCACGCGCACACGCTCGGCGGTGGCACCTTCGGCGCGGGCTTGCTCCAGGCTAGCCTGGGCAGGCGCGGCAACCGATGCAGCGACTGGCGTAGCAGCTGCAGTGGTGGTCGATTCAGCAGGCGCAGCAGCCGCCGGTTTGATGGTTTGGGTGTCACCCATAGAAGCTCCTTCAAGTTGATAAGACAGTCCCGCCCCTGCGGGGTAGCTACGGGCACGGCGGGCGGCCAGCTCGGCAATCACGGCATCGGCGGTGCCAATGCGGTCTGCCAGGCGCGCAGCCACGGCAGCCACGCCCCGGTAAACCGATGCACGCGTGTCGCGCACGGCCTGCTCGGGCATGCCCCGGTGCTGGGCCACGGCCTGAATGAACATCTGGTACAGCCCCTCGATGTCGGCCTGCAGGTTGGCGCGCACCGCATCGGGCAAGGGCTGGTAGGGGTTACCGTCCACCTTGTGGTCGCCGGCAAAGATGTGGCTCACGCTGATGCCTTCATTGGCCAGCGCACGGCTGAAGTCCACATGGCGCATCACCACGCCAATCGAGCCCACATACGACGTGGCAGAAAGCACCACCTCATCAGCCGCGCTGGCGGCCAGATAGGCGGCACTGGCGGCCATGCCATCGGCCACGGCCACAATGGGTTTGCGGCCGCGTGCGGCGTAAATGCGCTCGGCCAGTTCAAACGCGCCAGAAACTTCACCGCCCGGGCTGTCCATCACCAGGGCAATGGCATGCACCTCGCTTTTGGCCAGGGCGTCTTCCATGTCGGCGGCCAGGTCGTTGTAGCCAATCAGCAGGCTGCTGTCGGCCTCCAGCCGGGTGCGGTGCACCAGGCCACCCATGGCCGATATCACTGCCACGCCCTCGATCACGCGGTAGCCGCGCTCCGTGCGCTCGCCCTTGCGGGTGGTAAACATCTCAGCGGGCAAAGCCGCGCGGGGACTGATTGCTGCGGCATCGATTTGCAAGCCCTCGGTGCCCAGCAGGCGCTGGCCCAGGCCGGCGATGATGGCGTCCAGCTTCTGCGGGTGCAGCAGCAGAGGGGTGTTGAACAGGCGATCTGCCAGGTGCTGATACGGTCTGCTCATGGCGCATCCTTATTCGGGGCGGCGCCCTCTTCCTTGTCGCCACCGCTATCGGCGGTGTTGGCAATCCAGGTGGTCGCAGTGGGGCTGAGCAGGCCCAGCTCGGCACGGCGCTCGGCTTCTATCTTTTGCTGGTGCAGCACTTCTTCCCAGTCCAGGCCCTGCTCTGCGCATTCCTGCTCCAGGGTCGAAACACCAATCTCCAGCCGCAGCTTGGCGGCGGTGATTTCCTTGACCGGGTCCACCCAGCCCTTGCCGCCAAACACAAAGCGGCAGCGGGTATAGGCATAGCGGTTGGCGTAAAAACCGGGCGCATCGATCACGCCCGCGTTAACCGCCTCTTCCAGCCACAGCTCATAAATGGGCCGCAGCCAGGTGCTGGTCAGCCAGCGGCGGCGGCCGTGAAAGTAGCGCCATGCCTCCAGCAGCGCAGCACGGGCGCTGCTGTAATTCACTTTGCTGAAGTCTTTGGCAAACAGCTCGTACGGCAGGTTCATGCCTGCGGCAATGCGCCGCTCCACGGACTGCATGAACGCCTCAAACGCCACATTGGGGCGGCCTGGCGTAAACGACTGCAGCCGGGCCCCCACGGGCAGCGGAATCACTGCCCCGGCCTGCAACTTGCCAATGCTGCGCGACTGCTTGACGGAGTCCTTCCACGCATCGCGCGGCTGATCGCCAAACAACGCGGCCGAAGATTCCTGGTCCAGATCAGATTCCAGAAACGCCGCCACCAGCGAATTGGCCAGGCTGGCCTGCAGCTCGTTCTGGGCGTACTTGCCCGCCATATGAAACTCGCGCATCACGGCGCTCACAATGGGCTTGCCCCGTGTCTGGCCCGTGCGCTCTTTGGAATGCAAATGCACCACGCGGCGGCGGCCCCAGGGCGTAAAGGCAGGCACACGCTCCCAACGGTTCAAGTCCATGGATTCATCGCCGCGCAGGTACAGCGCATCGCCCGGGTGCGCAGCCTGAAAGTGATAGGCAATGGGCGCGCCCTCGCGGTCAAACTCCACACCCCGGCGAATCCGTGCCATGCCCTGCAGGTGGGGCGGCGTCTCCAGCCTGTCGGCCTCAATCACGCTGATGCGCGTGGCCCAGGGGCTGTCTGGCCGGGGCAACCATTTGGGAATGGCCACCGCATCGCCATTGATCATCTCGCCACCCAGGGCCAGCACCGTCAGGCCCAGCAAATCCAGCGTGCGCGCGGCATCGCAATCTGTCGTGTCGGCCCAGCTGCGAAAGTGCGCATCTACCTTGTTGCCCCACTCCCGGGCTTGCTCGGGCGTCCAGCCCAGCAAGCGGTAATCGGGCAAGGCAGACAAACGCAGCACCGCGCCCACCACGTTATCGCGGTGGGTTTGAATGCCGCCAGCCATCAGCCCGTCATTGCGGGCCAGGTCTCGGCTGCGGCTGGTCAACGTGTCCAGTTCGGGCAGCAGGTCTGCATCGGCACTGCCGGCAAACGGCTGCCAGTCACGCAGGGCCAGATCGGTGTGCGATGCACCCTGGTGGGCAGACATGGCCGCGCCGCCCTGCGCAACAGATGCGCGGGCACGGCTTTGGCGGTTCTGGCGTGTGCTGCGGCCCATGCTTACACCAGGTAGATGGGCTTGCGCGCTGGTTGGCCGGTACGGCGCAGCAGCTCGGCGTTGATGTCGTCAATGGCGCGGCGCAGCTGCGACGTGTCGGCATTGAACTGCACGGAGCGCGCACCCACCCCATCGGTGCTGTGGCTGGCCTGCGTGGGGCCAGTCAGGCGCGCGTCGATTGCGGCCAGATAACTGTCGCGCCGTGAGGTGAGCTGTTCGGAGGTGAGGTGGCTGTAAAGACCCATGCGCCGATGGTCGGCGGATGGCTGCGAACATTCCAGATGAACAGTTCACAAAAATCGTTCGCACCTTTGCAGCGCTTATGCAGCAATAGCTTCAACAATCAAATTAATAGCAACGCTAAGATGCCGAGCAACAAATATCCAAGTTGAGGGAGCGATGAACAACTATTACGAGATTGCGGCGCTGTACTTCAAACGCTTTGAAGGAGCGCAATTTTTTCCAAAATGGAGTGATCGAATTTCGATCTTCCTTCTGATTTCATTGGCTATTTTTGGCTTCTACCTCTACTGGTTTTTCATTGCCACATCAGTGCCATTTATGCAGATGTGGCCGCTGTATGCATCAGAGCTACTCCTCTTCGTCTGCGCATTTCGAGTCGTGAAGTACAGGTCACGGGCACTAATTGCAAGCCTGCCGGTCGAGGAAGATGTCGATGAAGATCAAAGAGTTAACTACGCCAAACGCAATGCACTGATTGAGTTGACAGGGCGGCCCGCCTCTGAATTTTTAGTACTGCTCGACGAAATAAAAAAGCTACAAGTCCTGGAGCAGCAGCATCGCTCACGCCTTGACCCCGATTTTTTGAAGAGTTTTCTCTACTTCATTAACCTGCCCGTCTGGACACGCACGGCATCATTGCTGCTGGCAGGTGCCAGCATTTTCTTCGGGAAGCCGGGAAAGATCGCAGACCTAAACGTATCGGATTTCTTCAATCATCCTCAAACGCTCTCTACGCTATGGTCCTTGCTGGTACTGCTATTTAGCACCTTTGTAGTCGGCTTCGTGATCTATTTAGTTACGCAACAATTGCTTGAGTTTGGAGCGTTGATCATCTCAACGAAATGGCCTAGCAAGACAGGTAACACCACCATGCTCAACTGTGTGATGCGTGACCTCATCAGGTATTACCTTCCAGAACCCCAGCAAAAGCCAGCCACCGAAACACAAGCCAACACCCAGCCGACTACAACTATGCCTGCAGGCAGCAATGAGCCAGCCTCACTAGGAGTTGCCCTCGCAGCACTTGGCCTCAAAGTGTTCTACAGGGCATGGACGAACAGCAGACCAGCCCACAAGAGATAAACAAAGCCCCTGCCAGCCAACGCCTGCAGGGGCTTTTTCATTGCATCGAAGATTTCAAGCCAAATCGACCTCTAGCACTTATCCATAAAGCGCTAGCAGCTATCAAAACTGATTACTTGAAGGTCATCATCAGCGTGCCGGGTGGCAGGTTGGCGGCGGGCTTCTTGGTGGGATAGACGGGCCGGGTCACCTGCTTTTCGCGGTGCTGGGCGCGTTGGGTGAGGCGCTGGGTGCAGGCTGTGGCCAGGGTGGCAAGTTGAGCGTCGGTGGCGGACAGGATCTCGCCGCTGGCGATGCGCTCGGGCAGCGCGTTGAAGGAGACGATCATCTGGTCATCGCCAATGGGCTGGGCATGCGGCACGCTGGGCTGGCCGGCGTGGTCGTAGCCCAGGTTGAGCAGGTAGCGGGCGTGGCGCCAGTCGGTGTTGTCTGCGGCCATTACGGCGTCGAACACGGCCTGCGTGACTTCTGCCGCCGCCTGCGTGGCCAGACGCTGGGCCAGCTGGATGCGCTGCGGGTCTTGAGCGGGCTTTTGCAGTTCGGCCTCCATGCGGTTGAAGGCGGAGATATAGGCCAGCTTCCAGCGCAGCGCTTCTTTGCCGGTAAAGCCCATGGCCAGCAGCATGAAGCCTTCGCGGGTCATTCGGTAGGCCGTGCCGTTTTGCGCGCCACCCTTCCCGTTTGTGAAGTCAACGATTACCTCCTCAAAATTGAGGCGGTAATCATCAGCAGCAGTTTCACGGATCAGCGAACGAATGGCGCGCAGCACGTTGTCATGACGTTTGCCAAAGTACTTAGCGACCTGAAGACTTGTGGTGGTGACTATGCCGTCGTGAATCGAAAGCTCGGGGCGAGCAGAAACGGCAGATACAGACGAACCGGTGGTGATGTCAGCCATGGTGAGGCTCCTACTGAACTAGGGTTTGAACCCATCACATCAGCCGCCAAGCAAAGGTGATGGACCGTGCAGGGTTGGCGGACCGGCAGTAGGACCGGCACACCCTTGCGGGTGTCCCCACACGGCCCACCATAAAACGGTAGCCATGCGCGCGCAGGCATGCTCAAAAAAGCAAAAAGCCGCAAACCATAGATTGATGGCGCGGCTGCTGCGCCTACTGAAGCCGGGCCGCCAAGCCCAGATCACGCTTACGGGCGTGATGTTAAAGATTCTACCTCTACGCTCAGGATGTGCACAATCAAATTCAAATAACTTATGATGCATTTTTTTACAAAAAACTAGCAAAAATGACTCCGAAGGAAAAAGGCATAAAAGTCAACTCAATTACGTTTGGTGAGCAGCCATTTCGAAAACTAAAAAATTTAAGAATTGATATCGCTGACCGCCTGACAGTAATTGCTGGCCATAACGGTATAGGAAAATCCACAATACTTGGTCTATTAACAAACACCTTTGGATTAACTGACAAAGAAAATTATAAAAGCTACTTTGGAGAAAGTTTTTACTGCAGCATTGAAAGAATTGTTTATCTTTCACTTCTTGAGGCTCAGAATTCATCGAGTAAAGCAGAAGACTCACCCATGGTAGATTGCTCTTACAATGGCGAGCAACTTATTAAACGCTGTGCACTTACACAACGCAAAGTTTGGCGGCGTGCACGTGTAGTTCCTCGAACTTTTGGCAAGAATGACAACTTAAGTGATGTAGGAGCGGATGCAAAAATTCCACTACCATCAATTTATCTTGGAGTATCTCGACTTGCATCGATAGGCGAAGCCAATGAAAAGGACGTTTTAACACGACCTGCAGAAATGGATCCAGAAGATAATAATTTAATAACAAAATTCATAAGCTCAGTAATTACCGGAAGTAAGCTAAACCAAACAGCCACTCATCAAAGCATTAAAGGAACTAGAAAAAAAACAATTCAACCTGGTTATGAACATCACGAAGCACTTGCAGTTTCGATGGGGCAAGATAGTCTTGCCAGTATTGCAACAGCTTTCGCCTCTTTCAATAAATTAAAACGTGAAATGGGAGATGACTACCCAGGCGGCTTACTTGTAATTGATGAAGTTGATGTGGGATTCCACCCTCATGCAATTGAGCGCTTAGCCAATGCATTGAGAAGATTCGCAAAATCTTTAAATCTTCAAGTAATTACCACATCTCATTCGCCGAAGTTTATTGAATGCATTCACCCTGAAGGTTCAGGAAATAAAAATGCACCGGATAATATAATATATTTAATTGATACACGTCATCCACGGCTGGCCGACGACCAGTCTCTCGAAGCTATCTTAAACGACATGACTTTGATTGATGATCAGCCATCAAAAGAACCGCCAAAAGTAATAAAAAAAGACAGAACTCCAGTCATAACTTATTTTGAAGATGCCGCAGCAATGCAATTTTTTGAGGAGTTGCTTGGCAGTAGCAAGAAAACAGAACTCTCCAAGAAGTACAACGTATTAATAAAAACAATTCCTTTAGGAATCGGTGGTTCTAATTTAATTCAACTTCCAAGTAAAGATCCAGTTTTCAAACAGCGCTTACTTGTCGTGGATGGCGATACAACAGTTAAAGAAAACAACTACAAAAACGGACACATTTTGAAGCTTCCATGTCCTAAAGGAAGTACTGGGACTAATCGATCACCTGAAAATATTATAAAAAATTTTCTCAAATCAATGATTGATTCCGATGACAGTGATGTTCAAAGCAGCTTGAGAAATTTAAAAACTAAAAATCCAACGACGGATAAAATTGAAAATACTTTTTTTGCCGACGGTGATGGTGAAAGCAACAAACGTGAGAGCGCAAAAAAATGGTGGCAAGATCATTGGAACCAAATTAAAGAATGGAATGTCATTCACGAATGGGCTAAAACGCAAGAAGAAGAGATAAATATATTTTTATCCGACCTGGAAAATGAGCTAAATGCATTCTCCAACAAGACGATAGAAAACCAGTTGCAATAAACATGTAAGGATTTCCATGAGCAGAAAAAACTTTAGAGCCATTGCAAATGTTTCAATATCAGATATTCTTTTGGATACGAGAAATCCAAGAATTCGCGATGGCAGCGATCAAGCTGACTGCATTGCTCGAATTCTTCGAAAAGAAGACCATTTAAAAATTTTAATGGAAGACATAGCCAAAAATGGCCTAACAACCGCACCTATTTTAGTTAAACCACAGGAAAATAAGTTTGTGGTCATGGATGGCAACAGAAGAATAACTGCATTGAAGTTACTCAATGATATAAATATTTGCCCTACCAACAATTTAAGAGATTTTGTAAAGTCTTTAAAAGAAAAACACTCTGAAAACATTGTCAAATTAGTTGATGTAATGTCATCCACAAATGACGATGCAATCGCTCAAGAAATTCTCAGTCGCCATGATGGCGAGCAAGGTGGTGCAGGCCAAGTAAACTGGTCAGCATACCTGCGAACTATTTTTTTGATGAATAATGGGCATTCCGCAGAATATAAGCGCTCAGCACAGTATGCAATGTGGTCAGAGAATCAAGGCATATGGGTGGACGACGATTTCCCGATTACGGCTTTAAATCGTTTTTTCACTCAAGAAAATTTGAATGAACTTGGATTTTCGATCGAAAAAGACGAATTATCTCCAAACACCTCAGCAGACAAAGTCAAGCAAATGGCCCAATTGCTGTTTAATGACTTTTATACAAAATCAGCAACGACAGATACTGTTAGAACACCTGGACAAGCCAGCAAATATGTGACAAGTATTCGATTGAGAGCTGGTTTACTTGGCTGCACCAAAGACATACCTCCATCAACTACAGAAAATAACGCTACAGCCAGCTCCGGCACGACCAATAATTCACAGCCGGCGAGCCAACAGAATACGGCTTCGATAAGTGTTGCCTCTACCACATCATCATCACCCAGCACTACATCAGCCGCAGCGCCCAATCAACAAACGCCAACCGCGCGACCTGTTGCAACCCCAGTTGCAAACTCTTGGGATAGGAAAAGGCTTTTCGGAACAAAAGCTCCACAACTACCAATACCATCGTCTGAAACGAAGACAACAGACCTTATTGCAGAAATAAGAAAATTGGATGTCAAAGATAATCCCATTGCTGTTGCAATGCTATTACGTGGACTAATAGAGTTAAGTGATAAATCCTATCGTACAAAAAATAATTTAACAGACTCAGGAAAGCTTGGAAAAAATATCACAGCCAGCGCTAATCATATGCACACAAATAACAAGCTAAATGCATCCGAATTAGATGTCGTGACTAGATTTTCAGGGGTTGCCAACGTGAATGATAATCTTCTGCATGTTGAGTCTTTGCAGAAAATTATGCATCGAGAAACTCACAACCCCAATTATCAATTGGTAAATACACTGTGGGATAACGTAGCGCCATTTGTAAGAGCCTGCTGGCGTAATTGATTCCGACGAGTCATCGCAGGATCAAACGGTAGTTCTAGGTTTTTATAGAACATCACCTCGCTGGCCTTTGGACGAGCCAAATGCGTTGAGTAATATAGTGAGAAGTTCACTGACTCAACGCTTTGGTATAGTGCTCTGATTTCAGGGCAATCATCATAAGTGACGAGAACTGGATAATTAGCTTCTTCCACGCATTCTGCAATTGCAGCATGATCATCAGGCTTGTAGTGATTGCGATACAGCAGACTACCCTTAACGTAGTAAGGCGGGTCAAGGTTCACAAGGCACTTTTGCGGAAATGTTGGCGCAATGTCCTTAAGAAAGTCCAATGCATCCATGCCATACACGGTGATGTGCTTAGACATTTCACCGATCTTGGTAATCCGGGCACTTAACTCTTCAATGTTGTAGCGCGCATCCAGCTTCCAAGTGCCTTCTTGAGCCTTACCGCCAATTACGCCTGCTGAAAGAATACCCGAGCGATTGGTTCGGTTTAGGAAGAACGTGGCGAAGCCAACTTCAACCAAATCGAACTTTTCTGGCGCGTCAAGAACTTCCTTCTGCTTGGCCCAAGTCTCCATATTTACCGGGGTGGACTTGATTTTGGCGACCAATTTGTCAGTCTGCTCTGTAGCTGCGCGCCAAAACGCGTTAACCACCGGATCGGCATCATTGATGACGATGTGATCGACATAGCCGCGCATCAGCAAGAACAGGGCAGCACCTGCACCACCAGCATAGGGCTCTGAGTACCAGCCACCTGATATTTTATTGTGCCGCATCAACTGAGCCAGCCATGGACCAAGCCTCCCCTTGCCTCCGGGATACCTCAGTGGTGTCACGAAGGCTCCATTTGGGGCAGGCTTTTTCTTGGCTGGAGCGGTATCTGGCATAGCTAATAGTTCTTTGAGGCGCGGACGCATTTTCGCCGCTTCTGGTAGTTGATGAAGGTTACGCAAAATATGCCCTCTTTGCTAGCGAAAAAAGAGCATCAATCCCTAGCTAATCAATAGCTAGAGCCCTCAAGAATCAATTTTTGCACCCATCTCACGCTGATCCCGTACTTACAGGCTAGCTCCCGAGCGTTTCGACCATCAAAACTGGCGCGTATCTCTTTTGCCACACGCTCGCGCTCCCTCACCCGCTCATTGCGCACATAGACATTGAGCCCACCCAGCCGCTGCACATAACGGCGCACCAGCTCTTCCGTCAGATCCTCCACCCGCTCCACGCCATGGCATAGCGCGGCGGCGGCCAGTTCTTCGCGCAGCACGGCAATGGGGTCGAGCTTGTTGTTGCTGGATACGGAAGGGGTGGTGGCTGGGTTTTGGTTATTCATTGTTTTGATAGCTACTTGCGCTTGTTCTGATTGGGCTTGCATGGGTTTTTATTAATAAAAGCTCATTGGGGCAAAAAGCTCGTCGTCATCGCTCTCGCGTGATGCTGCGGGCCGTGGCGGTGCGGCATCCGCCCTCTGCGGCTCTGGCTGGGCAGAAGTGGCCGGGGCGGTATTGAAGAGGTCTTGCGGGGGCTGCACGGCTTGCTCCAGCTGCAGCCATTTCGCATCCGGCCATTTGTGCAGGCCCAGGCACATGGCGGCGTGCAGGGCGTAGTTGCGACAGTCCAGCACTTCATTGCGCGGGCGGCGCTTGACCCAGCGGTAAGCGTCTTTGCCGTTGACTTTGGTGAGCACGCGCTGCTCTGCGGTGAGCTGTTCGTACCATTCGCGCGGCAGCTTTTGGCTGGTGTGCACGTAGCCAGGGCCAGGTTTGGCGATGGCGAGCTGGCCCAGCAGCAGGTCTTTGGCGTTGTCCACCCCCACCAGCCAGAGCTTGATGCCGCGCGATATCTTGCGGCCGCGGTAGTTGACCTCTTGCAAGCTGCTGGGGCCGACGATGTTGCGGTTGTCGTTGTTGTCGCCCTTGATGGCGCGCAGACCGGCAAGCTGCCCTTGCGTGCTTCGCACCCAGTTGTAGACGGACTGGGTTTGGTCGGACGAGTCGATGCTGATGGCACTGAGCCCCAGGCTGCCGCCGTGCCAAGCTTGCACAAAGCGCTGCTGCAGGTACTGGGTGACGGGCTCCCAGTCTGCCTCGCTGGCGGGGTTGCCTTGAAGGATGTGGTGGGTAATGGCCCAGCTTTCGAGCCCACGGCCCCAGCCCCAGATGGCGATTTCCCAGCGGTCGCGCTGCACGTCGACCCCGGCGGTGAGCAGCAGCGCACCGGCAGGCACCCGGCCCAGCAGGTAGTCTTCGGCCCGGGCCTGCAGGGCATGTTCGTCGCTGCTGTCGCCCTTCAGCTCCCAGGTTTCGCCCAGGGTTTCGTTGGTGAAGCCGGTCATGGGCCCCACGTCGCCCGCCTGCAGTGCGCGGTGTGCCTTCTCGAATTCATCGACGATGCTGACCCAGGTGCGCTGGGGGCTGTAGGCGGCCCAGACATGAACGCCCAGGGTGCGCGGCGGGCGGCAGGGCTGGCCGGTGGCATCGCGCCAGATGCGGTCTGCGCCGTAGCGGCGGCCGGTCTTTTTGCAGACCCAGGTGCCGGTGAGCGGCCAGCCGCCGGGCAGGTAGTCGGCCTGGGTGATGCTTTCATGGCAGTGGGGGCAGACATGGTGCACGCTGGCGGGCTGGCCTTTGACCCATTTGAAGCCGTAGGACAGCTCTTTGCTGCCCCAGACGAGCGGGTGCTCCGCGCCGCAGCGCGGGCATTCGATGTGGTACTGGACGTAGGCGTCGGATTCTTCGCAGGCGCGCTCCACATGGCACATGCCTTTGACGCGGGGCGTGCTGCCGCCAACGAACTTGGGGTATGGCGCGCCTTCGAGCCGGCCTTTGGCCAGACTGCCAGGGTCGCCAGATTTCTCGATGCTCTGGTCGAAGGCGCTCCATTCGTCAAGGATGGAGACGGCCACGGTGATGCGGCGGTAGGCCCGCGCGGCCTTGCCACCCAGCAGGTGGAGCACGCTGTCGCGAAAGGGTTTGTATTTGATGGTGTCTTCTACCGCCTTGCCCTGACGGCGCGCGGCCTGCACGGCGGCCACGCCGTCAAGCACGGGCTCGATCTCGCTTTTGACGTAGCTGTCGCGGTCGTCGTCGGTGGGCTGCCACAGCGCCTGCTTGCGGCGGCGGTGAGCGATGTTGTAGGCGACGAAGGCGGTGATCATCTTGGTATAGCCCACGCGCTTGCTTTTTTTGACGGCCAGCTCTTCGATGCGGTCGTCGCTCATGAAGTCGAGAATGCCGAGCTGAAAGGGCCAGCCCACCCAGCCGCCCTTCTGGTGGCTGGATTCGCCCGCCAGCAAAAAGTGCTCTGCTGCCCATTCGCTGAGGGTTTGCGGCGCATCGGCCCGCAGGCTGGACAGGCCCAGCGCAGCGGCGGCCTGGATGGCGGCCGTGGCTTCAAAGCTGAAGGGTGCGCTCATGCGGCGTCGCCCTCCTCGTCGGCACCCGCTCTGATATCCAATGTTGCGCTCTCGTCTGAGTCGGATTGCGCCATGGCGTCGACCGCGTTGTTGATCAGTTGGCAGGTGGAGCGAATCCATTCGTTGCGGGCATCGGCCAGCACGCGCAGCACGGTGATGCGGGCTTCTTCGGGCAGGTCGGGGCAAGCCTTGCGCAACTGGCCTTCGACCTGGTCGAGCCGATCGACGATGGCGGAGCTGGCCAGGCCAAGCACGTCGGCCAAGATGCCGATGGGCGCGTACTCGCCACGGGCGACGGCGTTTTTCAGCTCTTGCGCTTCGCGCTGGGCTTTGGCCAGACCGGCGCGTTCTTGCACCAGGTCGAGGCCCATGGTCTCGCCAATCCGGCCTGCGGCTTGGTCGCGCAGATGCTCGCAGTAGCCCACCAGCCAGGCGTGCACGTTTTCACCACGGGTCATCACGCCTTCGCTCATGCGCTTGCTGATGCTGGCTTCACTGACACCGACTATCTGCGCAAATTCTGCTTGCGAAACGATAGCATCCAAATAAGGCAGAACCTTCACTTAACCCCCTTAGGAAACTCACGCAACAGTCCGACAATGCGGTGCGAATTACCCGCTTCGGAGCTGGCTGGGAAGGACCCGCGGCCCTCGATCTGCCTGTTTTTTGTGCAATGCAACATCAAACCTTCACCTCCAGGCCTAGCGCAACGCGGGCGGACTTGCCGGAGTAGAACGAGATGCTGGTGTCGCCGCCCTCCATGCGGGCCACGATGCGGCGCGCCCAGTCCTTGCCGTCGTTGCGCTCCTGCAGGCTGACCTTCACGGGCTGCGCTGCAACTGGCGCAGGCAAGGCAGGCAGGCCCTGCTGCTGGGCATAGGTCTGGCGCGGCATGGCCGCATCGCACATCTGCTCGAACTGCGGCAGGTTGGGCGGGAAGTCCGCATGCTCGGCAGCCAGACGCGAGGCCGCCTGCTCCACCACGGTGGCAGGAAAGCGCGACAGCTTGGCATCCCAGACCTTCATGGCCGAGATGGTCCCCTTGTCGTGCTTGCCAGCCATCTGGCCCGTGGCGAACTTGCTGGTGAACAGGCTGCCGTACGAGCCGTGCAGCAGCATGAACAGCTTGCGGATCACCAGGCTGACGGCCTGCAGCGAGGCCTCTGCGGCCTCCTCGGCTGTGTCGCGATAGGCCTGCGGATCTCGCATGGCGTGGTCTGCAAAGGTGGCGATGTTTTTCATTCCCAAACTCCGTCGAAGATGGCTGCGGCTGCACCGGCATGCTTGTGGGTGTTGGCTGGCTGACGGCCACCACTGCGGCGCCCAGCCTCAGGTGCCGTATCGGGCTTGAACAGTCCCTGCCAGCCAGCAATGGCGGCGTTCTCCAGCGCGGCGGCATGGTCCACGCCCTCCCGTCGCCAGGCATCGAGCTTGTCCACCGCCATCTGCTTTTGCGCATCGGTCGCCTTTTTGCGCTTGGCGCAGGAGTGCCAGGCATCCCAGTGGGTTCGATTGATCCAGTCCGGAACGGCAAAGGTTGGCGCGGCCACGCGCTTGTCTTTTGGTTCTTTACGGTTCAATTGATGGTTCATTGATGGTTTGGGTGCCACTGGTGCGGGGGTGGGGTGCCACTGTGGCGGGGGCGGGGGTGTCACTGGTACACCCCGGGGTGCCACTGGTACGGGGGGCATTTCTGGCGGGGGTGCATATGCTGCGGGGGTCAACTGGTACACCGTTGATGTGCCGCTGCGTTCGCTGGAGCGCAAGATTCCGGCCAATTCCAGCCAGCGAATTGCGCGCTGAACCGCCCGTTCTGACAGGCATGTGCGCATCGTGATGGTTTTGACAGACGGCCAGCAATAGCCATCGTCATTGGCTTGATCCGCCAGCGATATCAGAACCGCCTTTTGTGCAGCAGACATGCCCTGCATAGGCCAGCAGGCCGACATGATGATCGTGCTCATACTCTTCTCGTTATCAGGCCAAGGCCGCTTGTCGCGCCTTGCAGCGCACGGGTTTGATGGTTCGCTGGCGGGTGGAAAGGCTGCACATGCGCGCCTCGCCCTCTTCCAGCCTTCCGGCGGCCAGCAGGGCATTCACCGTGCTTGCCACGCTGCTCAGCTCCAGCCACTCGCCTGTCTGCTGGTTGTGGTAATCGCGCAGCTCACGGCGGCTCATGTCGCGGCTGCCGTACTGGTGGGCATGGCGCAACGACTCATACAGGCGCTCGTTCAAACGGCGGCGTGTCTCGTTACCCAAGGCCGCAAAAGCCTCGGCACTGGTATCACGCGCCGTCACAGCGTTGTGGGTGGGTTGCATGGTTAAACCTCCTGATATCACTGCGCACGGCGTTGCACCTGCGCTCAAATTCGTTGCTTTATTCATAGAAGTCATACGCCTGCGGCCTCTCGCAAGCGGTAGCGAATGCGGCGGCCCAGGTAGGCCTCGGCATCTGCGCGCTTGGCCACCTTGTCCATGTCAAAGCGCGGCTGATAGCCACGGCCTGGCTTCACAAATATCAGCACCGGGCGCACGAGTGCACCGCCTGTGCCGCTGACGGCCCAGATGCCGGGGGCCAGGTGCGCCGTGCGCTCGTCCTGCTCGCCCTTCTGGGTAATGCGCGGGCCGCCGCGTGTCTTGCCGTAGGCCACGAAATAACGCCGCCCGGCCTGCTTTTTGGTGCCGCGATGTACCCGTTGATAGCCTTTGGCGCTCATATTGGCCGTGTAGCCCTGCTCGCCAAACGCGTGGAAGTAGCTGATCAGCTGCACCAGAAAGGCTCCGCGCAAATTGCCCTTGCCGTCATCGCTGCCGGGGTATGGGCCGCCTCTGTCATCGCTGGGAATGGACGTCTGATATCCAGCAGGCAAGATGCCCGCACGCTTGAGCGCCACCTCGCTGCGCTTGTCGCGCCGGCGGCCGCCCCAGGTCTGGGCATCCAGAATCTTTTGCGGATCGATCCCCTTGCCGCCAATGTAGGTCGGCTCGATCGTCACGCTCAGCTTGGCGGCCGTGGCTGTGCGCACACGCGGGCTGCGCAAGATGTAATCCGTAGGCCGGTCAAACACCGCGCGCATCTCGTCCTGCATGGCACGGCGAATCTCGAATCCCGTATCGTTCAGCGCCTTGGCATAAGCCTTGGCAGCCTGCGGGCCCGTCAGGCCGTGAATCTGGCGCAGCAGCTCCGCCTGGTTCAGCACCTGCGCGCTCAGCTGGATGTGCATATCAGCCCTCCTCCACCGGCGCAGGCACGCGTGCTGCCGCCGTGGCCAGCAGTTGGTTCAAGGCCGATATCAGCTCGTTGTAGCGGTACTGCAGCCGCTTGATCTCGTTGCGGCTCACCATGGCCTTGCCACCACGGAAGGCGTCTGCCGCTGCGGATGTGAACTCGCCCACCTCCTGCTGCAGGGCCACAAAAGCCTCCACCGGGTCGCCTGCCGCCTGGTCCGGCAGCGCAGGCACGCAGGTGTAGCCAAGGGCCGCCGCCATGGCGAGCAAGATCGCCGGGTTACCCGCCATCACCTGCAGCGCCACAGACTCGCGCAGCGTCAGGTGATGCGTCGTGTTGTTCGGGTTCAGCTTGTTCTGCAGCGTATTGGCGCTCACGCCCATGCGCTCGGCCAGCACGCGCACGCCGCCCGGGTGTTTGTGCGCAATCAGATACGCCGCATCCGTCACATCGGCAGGCACAGGCATGTCGTTTTGACCACCTGCTTCGCCATTGTTTGCGTGGGGAGGGAAAGAGACACTGCTTCTCATGACAACACCTCACATCCCCGGCGCATCGCTGGCGGCCGCCGCGCAGACAGCCAAGCAAACCCCCATCGCCGCCACACCTGAGTGGGCCCACGCCATGGAGCTGCTGCTGCAGCAAATCGTCTTCGTCCTCGACGTCGAAGGCCGCGACAGCTTCACCACCCGCAAAGTCGCCCGCTGGAACAACCAGTGCATCCACGAAATGCTGCGCACCGGCAGCGTGCCCATGCCCGTGATCGAAGAGCTGCAGCGCGTGGCAATGCGGGTGCTGACGTGAGCGCTAGTATGGGAAGCACGATCCAAAGCCCGAGGGAGAACAGAGTGACGGACCACACTCCACATCAGCGCATTCATCAGCTTTGCGACCGCCTCACGGACCACATTAGCAACAGCCATGCAGGCCAGAACGACCAGGCGCTTCATGAAACGAAGAGGCTGTGCTTCGAGATCCGCAGCGTCACTACCTCCCCGCAGATCGCCCAATACACGCGCGACCTGGAAAGTGCTGCCAGTCGATACTTCAGCGGCAGCCCGCTGAAAAGCATCAATGCCCAAGACCGGCACAAAGCGGCCTACTCGCTTCCCCAGCGCATACGCGAGCATGCCGACTGGCTGCTCGCAGAAGGAGAACTGAAATAGCACCATCATTCGCCGCCTTTGCATGCGTGACTCAGGAGCGCCGCCTGAATGCAGGCATCTCTATGCCGACAAATGGCTGCTGCAAGCCCCTCCTCCCACGACTGCCCGCTATCGATATCAGTCACGCGAATGGCCAGTTCGACGATCAATGCATCTGTCTCCGCCCGGGTCAACATGCGTCGCACCGTTCGCCTTCCAGACCGCAAGGTCAGCTGCAGATAGCCGCCACGAATGCAGTCCACAAGCCAGTTCTCGACCAGCACACCTTCTTGTTGTCTCTGCGCCCGCCATCGACGGACCAATGACTCCCGGCTCCAGCGCAACTCCTGCAAAGAAAGGTGCACCCTGGGCAACTTGCGGCGACGGTGAGAGATGCGCTTAGCCATGAGCAGCCTCCTGCGATATCTGAGGCACTGCGCTAAATTGCCCATGTGCGTCAAAGCACGACTTCTCAGCGCCGAGCCAGTCATGCTTGGCAACTCCAACCCCAACGCCCACCAGGAAAGAGAGCAACATGAGACCCGTCGCATACAGCCATAACACTCGGCATGGCACCTTCTGGATTGCCATACAGCAAGACATGCGCTGGCACATCGTGTTTGATGGGGACTCTCTGGGCTCATATGCCAACCCGCAGCCAGCAGCCGAAGAACTGGCCAATGGATACACGTTCTGGCCCAGCTTTGGCGACCCCAGCGGGCTAGGCATCCCCGAAGACCTGAGCGACTGGACACCGCACCTGCCCAGATAAGCCGCCTCTGTGTCCACCAAACCATGTGCACTTTCCACCGGTAGACGTATGCGCAGCACCTCTGCGTCGCGCGTGAACGAGAAGCAGATCCAGCCGTCGCTTGCCGGCGTCGTGCCGCACCACTGCACAGGTTGATAGTGAGCAAGATGAGACGCGGGCTTAGCCATGAGCAGCCTCCTGGCCGGTTTGAGGCAGAGCGACTGACTTCGCAAACGGCGGCGGCAAGCCCTCCACATTTCGACGCGTCCATGCAGCAAGTACGCGGTCGGCGACCTTATCGCTGAGAACGTCAGGCCATTTGTCGACGGCCTGATAAGACACACCCAAAGCGGCCGCCACTTCTCTGGTGGAGCCACCCAACATTTCTATGGCCTCTGTTTTTCGGATCGTCATGCCGCAAGTTTAACCTTAGTTAAAACATGAAAGCAACCATAGTTAGTATTGATTCCGCCATGATTTCAACCATGGTTGATTACAAAGAACGCATAGAGAAGGCAATGAAAGCTGCCGGTGTAGACATCACAGAGCTTGCGAGGTCTGTTGGCGTCTCCTATCAGGCTGCGCGAAAAGTCCTTGAAGGTGAGAGCAAGGCATTCACCGCCGAAAACAACGCCAAGGCCGCCGCGCGCCTCAATGTGTCTTCGGACTGGCTTGCGACCGGCATGGGCGACATGGCTCGCAACGCCAACAGCATTGTTTTTTCAGAAGAAAACGAAGACTTGGTGCGCATCCCCCTGCTGGCCAACAGCGGCAGCATGGGCAAAGGCAATGACACGCTCGATGCAGACTATGTGGTGGGCGACCTGGCCCTCTCCGCACACTGGATCAACCAGCACATCAAGCCCGGCAATCTCCAGGAGCTGAAGTTCATTCACGCCCAAGGCGAAAGCATGTCGCCCACCTTCAGCGACGGCGATGTGCTGCTGGTCGACGTAGGCTCGCGCGACCCCGCCAGCCATGAAGGCGTCTATGTGCTTGATGTACACGGCCAGACCTATATCAAGCGCGTTCGCATGCGCATGACCGGCAACTTGGAAGTCAGCTCCGACAACCCCAACATCAAGACCGTGGACGAGCTGAACGGCGACCATCAGGTTCGCGTGCTGGGCCGTGTGGTCTGGGCGTGGAATGGACAGAAGTTGTAGTTCGGCAGGCTGCTCAGTCCAGCATCAGACCGCTGAAAATAGCGGATCAGAATGAGTGCCCATTACCTGCCAGCAACAGAGGAGACCACTTGATCTCGATTTGCCCCATCACCCCTCACGAATGGCTGAAGTACAGAGATATCCGCCTGCAGGCGCTGCAGGACTCGCCCGACGCCTTTGGCAGCACCTGGGAGGCTGAAGCTACAAGGACGAATGAAAACTGGTCCACCCGGATCGCAGTTGCTGCCGCAGGAGACACCGATCTGCCGCTTTTCGCTCTTAACAGCAATGAAGTGTGCGGTCTAGTCTGGTGCAAGCTATCCACCTTAGAGCCTGGCACAGCCGACATCTTCCAGATGTGGGTCGCCCCTACTGTGCGTGGTCAGGGTGTCGGCCGGGCCTTGCTCAAACAAGCGCTTGCATGGGCAAAAAGCCGTGGGATGCAACGTGTTCGGCTGGGGGTAACTGCCGCCGAATCACCGGCCATGCGCCTGTACAGGTCGCACGGCTTTTATTCGACAGGACAGACTGAACAGCTACGCGAAGACTCTGACCTTGTCGCGCAGACCATGGAGTTGAAATTGGACTCACCCACTCAGAGCGAAAACAAATCATAAGGCGGTGAGCCACTTTGATTTTGGCGGCACCGGCGTCTACGGAACACCACGCCTAGCCAAGCAAACAGCCCACCAACGCAAGTAGCTTTCAAAGTGCTGGAGTGAACCGTCGGCAACAAACCCTACCCCAAGCCCGCAACAGCGGGCTTTTTCATTTCCGCATCTTAAATTGAAGAAAACTTCACAAATAAATTTAACCATGGTTGACTCGAGTAATTTAACCATGGTTAAATCCACCCATCGCAACGACCACCACAGCACACCCAAGCCCCGTAAACGCAGGGCCAACGCCATCAACGCAAACGCGCAGTTGGCATCAAGGGAGTGCAGCAGAGGTTGCAGATGCGATGGGCCCCACGGTATCGACCGGGTCAGGCCCGGTCTTTCAAAAGTCGCATGCCTATGTCGTTCGCTCCACCCATGCGGAGCGTCCCCGGGCACCATTGCATCAGCGGGCACGGCCGCTGCTCTGCGCGGCATCCCTGCCGTATCCAGCCGCCAAAGTGCGTACACGGTCAAAAGGGTGAGGTGAATGCGGCCAAGAGCAAGAACGGCAACGCCGGTTGGAATCCCGGCACCGCCATCCCCGAGCGCATCGGGGCCAAACCAGAGCGCCTTGCACCAGGGCGCTGCGGTTTGAACGTTTTCACCGAGCCAGGGGCATCTCTGCCCTCCCTCACCTCCACTTCCTCTGGCACGCCCGCAAAGGCACCGGCACTTTCTTTCTGTGGAGCAGGCTAAGTCTAGAAGCCTGTAAACACGTCGCCCGTTGTTTCATCCCACACCGACAAAGCCACATCAGTACGACCCTGCCTCTGGTCGAACTTGAGCTCTGCAATTTTCACGCTCACAGGCTTGCCATGCATTTCCGCGAGCACTTTCTCCAGAGCTCTCTCAATTGTCTCGGCTGACACATTTCTCAAAGGTACTGACATGAACGACTCCATTTTTCTTGCATTGAACTGGGCAGCCGAGATTTATGGCCGCGCCCCATTGTCGATGCCGGCTGCAACCCTGCACTACAAGGCCTCGGGAGCCAGCGACGAGAAAGCCTTCACGCAGCAGCTGCTGGAGCTGATCAAGACCAGCCCAGCCTTTCCGCTGCCTGTGGACTTTCGCAAGGCTCATGCCAAGGCTGAACGTGTGCCAGATCAGGCCGTTTTGACCTGAAGCCGCCTGCCATCGAGCAGCGATTTATGCTGAATCTTGTGAGCAATATCGAGAGTTCCGCCTCAAACGTAAGCGAAATGCTACTTAATGGTGGCTAATTCACATTTTTCAGGGTTGCGCCCCCTTCTCCTACAGAAGGGTTTTTCCTAGGTCGGTGACCATGCAACCACAGCAAGCCAAACCGGTTTGCTGATCACCAACCTGAAGGAGTGAAGGACATGACGCAACAAGCTAACCAGCAGCAGAATCCCAACCAGCAGGACAAGCAGCAACAGCAGCAGCAAAGCCCCGGTCAACGCCAGCCAGGCCAGAACACCAACCAGCCCGGTCAGCAGCAACAGCAGACCCCTGGCCAGCAGAAAAACCCGGCTCAGCAGCAGCCCGGGCAGCCACAAAAAACACAGCAGCGCTGAAAGTGCGCGCCCCAGCGCTTGCCAAGCGCCCCGGGGTTGTTTTGAACCACGCATAGAAAGGAGCAGGAATGCACTTTGCCTCACCTGTCATCTCATCCGATCGTGTCAACGGCACCAACGTTTACAACCCCAATGGCGACAAGCTGGGGTCCATCAACTCACTGATGATCGACAAGCTTACGGGCAAGGTCCGATACGCAGTGATGGAATTCGGTGGCTTTCTGGGCATCGGCTCAGACCTCTACCCCCTGCCATGGGACAGCCTCAAATATGAACCCGACAAAGGCGGGTACGTGGTCTCTGTCACCAAGGAGCAGCTTGAAAACGCCCCTCGCTACGAGGGAAGCACATTGCCCGAATACACCGACGACTACGGCCGCCGTGTCTACGACCACTACGGTGTGCCCTATATCTAACCCCGGCGCGCAGCCGCACAGGCACTAGCGCCCAACGTTAAAAAGAACCGCGGCCGGTGTAAGCCGGTCGCCATCCAGTTGGAGTTCAGCCCACCTCACGGTAGGCTTTTTTTTGCACGGAGATTTTCTAATGTAACCCCCCGGCCCCGCAGGCCTTAAGCGCGACCTCTCCCCGCAGGGTCAAGCGGGGCCATCCGGTGTGATCGTTCTGGGTATAGGGTATTGCTCAAAACCCAGACCCGAAATACGCTTATCGAATACCGCAGCGCACAAACCGTGGGCTGCGGTTGGAGCGATCACACCCGATGGTGACGACGCCCATCACTTTTCAGCCGAGCCTGGGATGTCCTCTCCCTCCCTCTGATTCCCCCAGGCAGCCGCAAGGCACCGGCCTTTACCCCCAAGCCCACCCGCTAACGCCGGTGGGTTTTTTCTTTGCCCTCAAACACACAGTGCAACCACGCAACACATGGCGCAGACGCCTGTTGACGCCCTGTACAGGCAAAATTTAAACTACTGTACAAATGCACAGCACTGATCGAAATAACAGTAGAATTTGCAGCAACAGGTCGCTACAGACCTGTGCCCACACCCGCAGGGCTGAAGCGGGGCCATCAAGAAAGAGTGCAAGCCGGGTGTGGACCGTGGCAATCCAATGCCGCCACCGACAGACCGAAAGCCGGGCCCTGCACTCTTCCTTGATGGCGCTGCCACCCAGCAGCACCTGTTTTTCTCGCCAGAGCGCGAAGCGCATTCACTCCGCCCCTTCGTTGGTTTCGCCTGCCCACAAAAGCACTGGCCTTTTTTATTCGCCCCGCCCATCCAGCGGGCCTGCCTCTCGCCTCAAGGAGATTTCATGCTGTACAGCACCGTTCCTCAGCCCGTTGATGAAGACCTCGTGCAGCGCCTGCGCGAGAAGGGAGGCCTGTGAAATGGCCACACATCCCCACCGTCCTGCTCACGCTGCTCCTGACGGCCCTGCTCTTGCTAGCCCCGGCACTGGAGCAAAGCTACTGATCGCCGCGCAATGGGGCCTCACCCTCCTCGGCATCTTCTGCCTCATCGGCGTGGCCGTCGTCATCGCTACCACCCCCGAAGCCTGGCCGCTCTGAACGGTCAGCCTCATCAAGTTTGATAGCTACATGCGCTTGACTGATAAGCGCCAGACCGGAGAAAAATCATGGCAAAAATCACCGAATCCCTGATCCTCGTTGCCGCCATCGCCTTGGGTGCCCTCTGGCTGGCCACCCCCAGTGCTCAGGCCGACGAGCCCAAAACACTCACCAAATCCGTGCGCGATGAATTTGCCTGCCCCGGCATGCACGCCGAATGGCTGGACGCCCACACCGTCCAATGCCTGCGCGAAAAGCCCTGAGCTGCCGCAGCAACTTCAAGTTAACCGCCAGCCCACCCGTGAACAGCCCATGCACCCTCTCGACACCGTGCTGCAAGAGCTGCAGCACCGCGATCGCCAGCGCAGCCGCCTGCTACGTGCTATCGAAAGCAAAGCAGCCAGCGCAAGCCGAACAGGCCTATCGGTAGAAAACTACTTTCAAACGCAGTTAGAGCCAGCGCAACGCGCTCACAAATTTAGAAGCACACACCACCCAAACAAAAGCCCGCAAGGTTCCAGACCTGGCGGGCTTTTTTGATCACTACGGAGTCCTCATGACTGTCACCACAATCCGCGACGAACTGGTGCGACTAGCCAAGAATGGACTCTTCTAGATATTCGGCCTCGACCCGTTGCTGTCGTTCGTGATTTATCAGTAGGTGTCTGGTGCAGCTGTTGCTGTCGGCGTTCAGGTCAAGCTGTCGGTCAACTCGAAGAGGAATGCTGGTCAAGGATGACCAGCACCCGCACATATGCCTGAAGGCACTCAACGCTAGACGAGAAGCAGTTAAGCCGTCATTAGACGCTTCGACTGGAAATAGTCCTCGGCTTTGGCTGCCACCAAGAACTCAACTTCATTACTGAATCGCACCGGCTTCCGTGGAGGCTCAACTCCTGAGAGGATTGAGTCATGA
>ERZ724504.320-NODE-320-length-27340-cov-12.450834_pt1 | contig 27340 bp, 24 predicted proteins | sample MGYA00376037_ERZ724504 | MGnify/ENA primary metagenome ERZ724504 (study PRJEB28724, sample SAMN07190888) | wastewater metagenome | isolation source: influent of sewage treatment plant in Hong Hong | place: USA: Christiansburg, Virginia | collected 2016-03-01 ... | reverse complement strand
GGGCGCTTGCAGCAGCGGGTAGGCGGAGACGTCCATGCCATCTGCATAACTCCTCGCGGCGTGTGATAGCACGGACTCGGGCGGTCTGCGTCGTTGCGTTTCACAGCCAATAGCACCGGCTATTGGCTGCAAAACGCGCCTAGCATCCCATCCCGACCCGCACTACACCCTCCCGCGTAGAGTTCTGCAGAACATCCCCAGCGCTTATTTAGTAAACGTTGATAGCTACAAAAATAGGAGTTTTTATCCTGGCTGAGGCACGCCCCGCCGGCGCGCCATCAGCCACACGAGCGCAGCGCCAGTGAGGAGCAAGGGCGGCAACGAAGCCAGGTTCAGCCAGTTCCAGCCACTGGTGGTCACCAGGGCCCCCGAGGCCAGCGAAGTGACGGCCATGGTGGCGAAGACGAAGAAGTTGATGGCGCCCTGGGCGCGGTCTTTTTCCTCGTGCCGGTAGGCGGTCAGCGCCAGCGTGGTGCTGCCGGTGAAGAGAAAATTCCAGCCCACGCCGAGCAGGAACAGCGCTGCGGTGAAATGGGCAATTTCCTGGCCCGAGAGCGCAATGCCCACACACACCAGATTCAGCAGTACGCCCAGAAACATGACCGGCAGCGTGCCCATCTTTTTGATGAGGTGGCCGGTGAAGAATCCCGGCGCAAACATGCCAATCACATGCCATTCGAGCACCAGCGCGGCCGAATCAAAGCCAAAGCCGCAGACCTGCATGGCCAGCGGCGTGGCCGCCATCAGCAGGTTCATCACGCCGTAGCCCAGCGCCGCGCCCAGCACCGCCACCGCAAAGGCCGGCTGGCGCAGCAGTTCGCTGAGCGGACGCCCGGCGGGCAGCGCTGGTGCACCCGGAGCGGGCGCGGGCAGCGCCTCGAAACGCACCCCGGCCATGCACACCATGGCCAACAAGGCCACCAGCATCAGCGCAATATAGGCACCCGCAAACGGCACAGGGAAGAGGTTGCGCGTGCCGCTCGCCAGGTTCGGCCCGGCCACGGCGCCCAGCAACCCCCCGGCCAGCACCAGCGAGACCGCCTTTTCGCGAAACGCGGGCGCGGCCAGCTCGGCGGCGGCAAAGCGGTACAACTGGCCGTTGGCGTTGTAGTAACCGGCAATGACCGTGGCGGCGCACAGCAGCCAGAAGTTGGCACTGAAAGCCGCCCAGGCGCACAGCGCGGCCGATAAAAAAGCCACCACCAGACCGAGCTGAAACGAACCGCGCCGCCCCCAGCGCGCCTGGCTGGCCGCCACCAGCGGTGTCGAGAGCGCGCCGCCCACCACATAACCCATGACTGGCAGCGTCGCCATCCAGCCAAACGGCGCCAGTTGCAGGCCCACCAGCCCGTTGATGGCGATAAAGACCACGTTGTTGGTCAAAAGGAGGCCCTGGCACAGGGCAAGCAGCCAAAGATTTTTCTTCATAGGGGTCGTCATTGTGCGGGGTCGCGGCTGTCTTTAGGGCGATGCTGAATAAGTCACCGCGATGACGCGCGCCGTGCATCGGGATGGGATGCAAGGCGCAAACCGCAGTCATAGCCGCAGCTATGGCGAGGATTTGCAACGCCGCAGACCGCCCGAGGTACGGATGCGCGGCGCGTGAGGGACTTGTTCAGCATTGCCTTAGCAGTCACATGGGCGCCGAGGGGGGGCTTCGATTGTGGCGCTGCCTTGACAAAGGTCAGCGCACAGCGCGTCGGTCACGCGTATGGTTGCGCGCTATTGCGCAGCCGCCCGGCCCTGCGGCGCTCGCGCTTTTCTCCTGGTCCCCGCATGCACGCCCCCACACTCACCCCCACACCCACCTCCGAAGGCGCGGCGCCCGTTAGCACGGCGCCCGTTAGCACGGCGCCCACAAGCGCGCCGCTCCCGTTTGAACTGGTCTGCCCCGCAGGCAGCCTGCCGGCCCTCAAAGCGGCCGTAGACAACGGCGCGAGCTGTGTCTACCTGGGCTTGCGCGACGCCACCAACGCGCGCAACTTCGCCGGGCTGAACTTCGACGAAGCGGCCATTGCCAGCGGCATTGCCTATGCCCACGCGCGTGGCTGCAAGGTGTTCATGGCGCTCAACACCTACCCGCAGGCGGCCAACCCCGCGCCCTGGCGCGTGGCGGTGGACAAGGCCGTGGACCTGGGCGTGGACGCCGTCATCCTGGCCGACCCGGGCCTGATGCAGTACGCCGCTCAGCACCACCCCAAGCTGCGCCTGCACTTGTCGGTGCAGGGCTCGGCCACCAGTGCCGACGCCATCAACTTCTACCGCGAGCAGTTCGGCATCGTGCGCGCGGTGCTGCCGCGCGTGCTGTCGCTGGCGCAGGTGCAGCGCGTCATCGAGCGCACGCCGGTCGAGATTGAAGTGTTCGGCTTTGGCAGCTTGTGCGTCATGGTGGAGGGCCGCTGCGCCCTGTCGTCGTATGTGACGGGCGAGTCGCCCAACACGCACGGCGTGTGCTCGCCGCCCAAGTCCGTGCGCTGGCAAGAAACGCCCAAGGGCCTCGAATCGCGCCTGAACGGCGTGCTGATCGACCGCTACGCCCCCGGCGAGAACGCCGGCTACCCGACGCTGTGCAAGGGGCGCTTTGACGTGGCCGAAGACAAAAACTACTACGCCATCGAAGAGCCGACCAGCCTGAACACGCTGGAACTGTTGCCTGAACTGATGAAGATCGGCGTGCGCGCCGTCAAGATTGAAGGGCGCCAGCGCAGCCCCGCCTACACCGCCCAGGTGACCAAGGTCTGGCGCGAAGCCATCGACAACTGTCTGGCCGACCCCTTGCGCTACGCCCCCAAGACCGCCTGGATGGCCAGTCTCGACCAAGTCGCCGAAGGCCAGCAACACACCCTGGGCGCCTACCACCGCCCTTGGAAATAATGACGATGCCCGCTTTGAAACTCTCCCTCGGTGCGCTGCAGTACTACTGGCCGCGCCAGACCATTTTTGATTTCTACGAGGCGGTTGCCGCCTCGCCCGTGGACATCGTCTACCTGGGTGAAACTGTATGCTCGCGGCGCCACGAACTGCGTTTTTCCGACTGGATCGACATTGCCGACCTGATGCGCGACTCAGGCAAAGAGGCCGTGCTGTCCACGCAGGTGCTGCTCGAATCGGGCGTCGAGGTGAGCGCCATGCACAAGGTCACCAGCAACCCGGATTACCTGATTGAGGCCAACGACATGGGCGCCGTGCAGCGCCTGGCGGGCCACCGCCCCTTTGTCGGCGGCATGCACCTGAACATCTACAACCAGCCCTCGCTCAGCTGGCTGGCTTCGCTCGGCGCCACGCGCTGGGTTGCGCCGCTGGAGATGAAGCACCAGGACCTCTCCGCCCTCATTCTGACCCGCCCACAAGGCCTGCAGACCGAGGTGTTTGCCTATGGCCGCATGCCGCTGGCGTTCTCAGCGCGCTGCTTTACCGCCCGCCAGCGCAACTTGCCCAAAGACGACTGCCAGTTCGCCTGCATGGACCACCCCGACGGCCTGATGCTCAAAACGCGCGAGAGCGAGGACTTTTTGGTGCTCAACGGCATCCAGACACAGTCGGCCCGCGTGCACAACCTCATCGACGAACTGCCGCGCATGCAGCGGATCGGCGTGGCCGTGGCGCGCATCAGCCCGCAGGCGCAGCACACCAACGAGATCGTCGCCTTGTTTGACGCCGTGCGCCGCGGCACACTGGCGCCCCACGACGCCCGCAGCGAGCTGCAGCCCCTGGTGCCCGACCAGAGCTGCAACGGCTACTGGCACGGCCAGCCCGGCCTGGACCTGGTGGAGACGCAAGCGCTGGCTCCCGCCTGACACACCAGCGATGCAACTCGAAAAATACCATCAAAAAGTGCCTCTAGCGCTTATTGGATAAGCGTTAGCAGCTATCAAAGTAAAAGCAGAGCACGCCACAAGGACCGCCATGAACGCCTCCCCCACCCCCCGCCCCTTCACCCTGCCTACGCCCCTGGCGGCGCTCACCGGGCGGCTGCCCGCGTACCCGGGCTCGCTGCTGTTGGTGACGGCGCTCAACCTCGGCGTCGCGCGCCAAATTCCAAGCGATGTGGGCGAGATGCTGCGCGGCAGGCGCCTGCGCATTCAGGTGCGCGATGCCCGCGTCACTTTGGATTTCACCTGGACCGGCAACGCCTTCGCCGCCCGGCCGCGCCAGCGCGAGACCGATTTGTGTATTTCTGCCTCCGCGCACGACTTTCTGCTGCTGGCGCAGCGCCAGCAAGACCCCGATACGCTGTTTTTCAACCGCCGTCTGGTCATGGAAGGCGACACCGAACTGGGCCTGGTGGTGAAAAACACGCTCGACGCGCTGGAACTGCCGGTGCTCGACCTGCAGCAGTGGGCGCCAAGCGAGTGGGCGCCACGCGAGTGGGCGCCGCGTCAAGTGCTCTCTCGCTTGGCGGCGCTCCGCCCCGGCGCGCGCCCTGCCCATCCCTTCACTCCCGGTACCCGGCCATGAGCGGCGAGAGGGAGGCTCTGCCGCTGGTCTATTCCTGCTCCGGTTGCTCCAGCGCCGCGCAACTGGCCAACCACGTGGCCCTGCGCCTGGACCGCGCTGGCGTGGCCGAGATGTCGTGCATTGCCGGTGTCGGCGGCGACGTGGCCAGCCTGGTGCGCACCGCGCGCTCCGGCCGCCCCATCATTGCGCTGGATGGCTGCCCGCTCAACTGCGTGCAGGGGTGCCTGGCGCGCCACGGTATTACCGCCGACCGGCACTACCAGCTGCAGCAATACGGCGTAAAGAAGCGCCGCCACGAAGACTTTGACCCCGCGCAGGCGGGCACGGTGCTGGAGAAAGTCCAGGGCGATTTGCTCGAAAATCCGCTGGCACCCGCCGTTCGCACCAGCGACGCAGCCAACCAGGAAACCGATCAGCGCCATTCCCTGCGATTGGCATAAGCTGGGGCCCATGAACATTGCCCACGCACCGCAACGCATCATTGTCGGCATCTCGGGCGCCAGCGGCGCGGTGTATGGCGTGCGCTTGCTGCAGGTGCTGCGCGAATGCCCCGGCGCCGAATCGCATTTGGTGGTGTCCGACGCCGGCTGGCGCACGCTGCGCCACGAATTGGGCATGGAGCGCCCCGCCGTCGAAGCCCTGGCGCATCAGGCGCACGACGCGCGCGACGTCGGCGCCAGCATTGCCAGCGGCTCGTTTCAGTGTGCCGGCATGGTGGTAGCGCCCTGCTCCATGCGCACCTTGGCTTCCGTGGCGCACAGCCTGTCGGACAACCTGCTGACGCGCGCCGCCGACGTGGTGCTGAAAGAGCGCCGTCGCCTGATACTGATGGCGCGCGAGACGCCGCTGCACCTGGGCCATCTGCGCAACATGGTCAGCGTGACCGAAATGGGCGCCATCGTCTGCCCGCCCCTGCCCGCCTTCTATCTACGCCCCCAAAGCGTGGCCGACATCGTGGACGCCAGCGTGGCGCGCGTGCTGGATTTGCTTGGCCTGCCGCACGCCCTCGCCCAACGCTGGGCAGGAGAATAAAAATTGGGGTCAGATTCCAATTAATTGGCAACCCCTTCGCCCTCTGCCGGCGCGCGTGGGTCCATCTGCAATACCGCCTGCGAGCCTGCCCCCATAGCGACGAAATCTCCCTTCAGATCCGCAGGCACCGGAGCAGCGGCGTGAATGCGCTTGAAGGAATACACAGCCAGCGCCGCCATCACCGCAGCGTAGAACAGCATCAGGCTGGCCGGCCCGGCCACATCCATCATCGCGCCCGCCAGCACCGGGCCGATGGCGGCGCCCACACCGTGAACGAGCAGCAGGCCGCCGGTGAATTCCACCAGACGGGAAGAATCGATCACATCGTTCACATGCGCCACACCCAGGCCGTAGATCGAAAAGATCAGCCCGCCAAGCAACAGGGACAGGGGCAGCAGGGAATCAACCGACAGACCGGTCAGCACATAGGCTGCCGCCGTGACTGCCGCACCCAGAATGCACACCCAAAGCAGCACCAGGCGCCGGTCGTGGCTGTCGGAGTAATGCCCGACCGGCCACTGCAGCGCAGCGCCCCCCAGAATCGCCGTGGCCATGAACGTCGCGATGCCTGCGTCGCTAAAGCCCACGGATTTCCCGAACACTGCCGTCATGCCGTAGAAGGCGCCGGTGATCAGGCCCGAGGCAAACGCGGCCGCCATGCCCATGGGCGAGGCGTCGTAGAGCTTGCGCAGGCTAAAGCGCGGCGCCTTGACCACGGCGGGCTCGGCCACCTCGGTCATGGTGATGGGCAAGAGCGCAAAGGAAAACAGCACCGACACCACGGCAAACGGCACGAAACTCAGGCGGTCGCCCACCAGCAGCAGCCACTGGCCCAGCGCCATGGCGACGAAGTTGATCGTCATGTACACCGCAAACAGCCGCCCGCGCAGCGCATTGGGCGCCAGCGCGTTGAGCCAGCTTTCGATGGTGATGTACAGCCCCACCATGCACATGCCGGTGACAAATCGCAGCAACCCCCAGAACCACGGATCCACCCAGAACGCATGCAGAATCGGCATCGTGGATGCGAGCGACGCGATGGCCGCAAAGGCGCGGATATGCCCCACCTTGCGAATCAGCACCGGGCAGGCAAAGGTGCCCAGCACAAAACCGGCAAAGTAGGCCGCGGTGACCAAGCCCAGGGTGACGCTGGAGAAATTCGCCAAGCCAGCGCGCAGCCCCAGTACCGAAAACAGCAAGCCGACGCCCAGCACCAGAACCCCCGAGCCGAGCAGCAAGGTGGACAGGCGCCACAGCAGGGGGCCGACGGAGGAATTGGTGGGGGAGCGGTCAGTCAATACGGGAGCCTTGGGTGCCAACCCACCGCGATCGTTGTTGCCGTGCAGCCGTGCAGCCACACATGCATTCGCGAGTGGCGCTTTTGATTATGGGAGCGAACCCCCAGCGGCCCGCCAGTGGCGCCCAAATAGCCCTGCGCGCGCACTAAAAAACCATCTCTGTAAGCGCTATCCAAAGCTGCCTGCCAAACCGCTTTGGAACCTGGCGCCGAAGGATCAGAGCGCGCCCCGACCTTTTCCACGCGCGCCATGGCAAGGCAGTGCGGGGGCCATCCCCTGCTTGCAACCCATCTCAGCGTCAGCAGTGGAAAATGGGGAAAGGGAAATTTTCTCCCCCTGCCTCAGCCGAACGAAGTTACTGCTTGGGCACTACCACGATGGTGTCTCCAGAGCCGGTATTGCCGGTCCTGCCCGTTGCACCCGTTGCACCGGTGTAACCCGTGCTTCCGGTATCTCCGGTTGCGCCGGTTGCGCCAGTCGCGCCGGTGTAGCCGGTGTTACCGGTGTTGCCCTGTGGTCCAGCGGGCCCCGTGCAGGCACCCAGTCCGATAAGCGCGAGCAGAAGAACGGATGCGGTTGCGTATTTCATAGTGGTCCTTTGGGTTGTACTCGACTAAAAAAGCCGAATGACCCAGCGTAAGGGGGCCGGCCACACCACGCCACAGGTGCATGCCGCGAGACAGCGTGGGCTGGCGCCTACGCGATGGCTGTGGTCCGGTCGCGGCCAGGGGCTCGCCCACAACCGAAATCAATCTTCTTCCCAACAGCTGCGACCGATCGCACCTGCGCACGCTCGCAAAAACCATAGCTGCCAGCGCAATCCAATCCTGCGCAAACGCCTTGTTTGGCCTGAAAATCACCCCATGTCCACGCACGACCTCCGCAGCTTCCTCACCCAGCTTGAACAGACCGGCGATCTGCGCCGCATCACCGAGCCTGTCTCACCGCACCTGGAAATGACCGCCCTGTGCGACCGCGTGCTGCGCGCGGGTGGCCCGGCCCTGCTGTTTGAAAACCCCACGGGTCACAGCATGCCCGTGCTGGCCAACCTGTTCGGCACCCCCGAGCGCGTGGCGCGCGCCATGGGGGTGGACAGCATCGCCGGGCTGCGCCCCTTTGGCGAGCTGCTAGCCTCGCTCAAGGAGCCCGAGGCGCCCAAGGGTTTCAAGGAAATGGTGGGCATGAGCAGCCTGCTCAAGACCCTGTGGAATATGGCGCCCAAGGAACGCAGCAGCGCACCTTGCCAGGAACTGGTGTGGGAAGGGCAGGATGTGGACTTGGCCCGCCTGCCCATCCAGCACTGCTGGCCGGAGGATGTGGCGCCGCTCATCACCTGGGGCTTGGTCATCACGCGCGGGCCGCACAAGGCGCGGCAGAACCTGGGCATCTACCGCCAGCAGGTGCTGGGCCGCAACCAGCTCATCATGCGCTGGCTGGCGCACCGTGGCGGCGCGCTCGATTTTGCCGAGCACTGCCGCCTGCACCCTGGCGAGCCCTACCCGGTGGCCGTGGCCATTGGCGCCGACCCGGCGACCATCCTGGGCGCTGTGACGCCGGTGCCCGATAGTCTTTCGGAGTACCAGTTTGCCGGCCTGCTGCGCGGCGCGCGCACCGAGGTGGCGAAGGCGCTGGGCGTGCCGCTCTCGGTGCCCGCGCACGCCGAAATCGTGCTCGAAGGCCACATCTACCCCGATGCCGCGCACGCCAGCGGCTGGCAGCACGCGCTCGAAGGGCCGTACGGTGACCATACCGGCTACTACAACGAGCGCGCCGAGTTCCCGGTGTTCACGGTGGACCGAATCACGCTGCGCAAGGGCGCGCTCTACCACTCGACCTACACCGGCAAACCGCCGGACGAACCGGCTGTGCTGGGCATGGCGCTCAACGAACTGTTCATTCCGCTCTTGCAGCGCCAGTTCCCGGAAATCGTCGACTTCTATTTGCCGCCCGAGGGGTGTAGCTACCGCATGGCGCTGGTGCGCATCAAGAAGGCCTACCCCGGCCACGCCCGGCGCGTGATGATGGGCGTGTGGAGCCATTTGCGCCAGTTCATGTACACCAAGTTCATCGTGGTGGTGGACGACGACGTGGACGTGCGCGATTGGAAGGAAGTCGTCTGGGCCATGACCACGCGCATGGACCCGGTACGCGACACCCTGCTGATTGAGCACACCCCCATCGACTACCTCGACTTCGCTTCGCCCGTCAGCGGCCTGGGCGGCAAGATGGGCATGGACGCCACCAACAAGTGGCCGGGCGAGACGCAGCGCGAGTGGGGCCGGACCATTGCCATGGACGCCTCAGTGCAGGCGCGCATGGATGGTCTATTCGACACGCTGGGTTTGCAAGGCAAATAAGCGCTACTTGGTGCAGCCAGGCCGCGCGATTTCAACCCGCCGGTTCTTCGCCCGTCCTTCGTCGTTGTCGTTGCTGGCCACCGGTCGTGTTTTGCCAAAGCCTTTGAACGACAGGCGGTTGGCAGCCACGCCATGCGCCACCAGCCAGTCGACGACCGACTTCGAACGCGCCTCAGAAAGCTGCTGGTTGTACGCCTCGCCGCCGACGTTGTCGGTATGGCCCTGGACCTCCAACTTGAGCGCAGCGTCCTTGTTTGCAAACGCCAGCACGCGCTGCAGAACGCTGTCTGATTCAGGCTTCAGCACGGCCTTGTTGAAATCGAAAATGACGCCATACAGCGCGACATGGCAGTCCTTGGCGAACTGGCGTTCGATGTCGCTCTGCGCGCCGACATCCGCCACTTTGATGGAATATTCCTCGCCGCCCATGTGCAGGTAAGTCCAGAGGTCGCGGCCATTGCGCGCGTAGTGGGCAGTCAACGTGGCGTCGCTGCCCGCAACTTGCGAAATGATCACCCAGCCCGCCTTGCTCAGCGCAGTTTGGTAGGCGGTCACGAACGCGATCGTGGAGATACCGGGAGGGTTGGGGTAGTACTTGATGATCGAGCCCTTGCCCACAAACTGAATCTCTCCCGAGCCGGGGAACGTAACCTGCATGGGGCCATCCTGGTGCGACCCCACGCCCAGCTTGGATCCTGGCAGCGGCGGCAGGTACGGGAAATCGCCTTTCTCCGCGGTGAATGTTTCAGGTGCTGCGGCCGGCGGGTTGATCGACAGCAGGCTCGCAGCTTGCCCGACCTCGATGAGGTTCAGGCGCATGTCATCGGGGCCAAACAGCTTCATGTAGCCCCACACGTCTTTGCCATTCTTTTGGTAACGCATCATGGCTGAGAACGGGTTGGAGTCGTATTCGATGGGAATGGTCCAGCCGCCCGCAACAAGTGACGGTTTGATCAACGCCCAGATGCCCTTGCCCTCAATGGCCTTGGGTGGGTTTTTGAGTTCGAGCGTTGCGTACCAATGTTTGCCTTGTTGGACGATTGGCTCGTCGCTGCCTTCTTTGTAGAACTCGGACTGCCCGAAATCCTCATAAGTGACGACGTTTTCCACGGGGCTTACCGCCGCAGGCAAGGTGAAATAGCCAGGTAGCGCGGGGGCTGCAGGCTTCGCGGCATGGGTGGCGGAAAAAACCGCCATGTGCAGCGCCAGCACGGCGCCAAAAGCCACAAACCGCATCCATTTCATAACCCACCCCTTGAAGGTTGAAGACTGCTGCCCGGTCTGCGCCGAACACTAACAGGTCGGACGGAAAAGCGCCCTGGTATTTTTGAGGGGCTGCTACGGTCGGTGCGTGCTGTAGGAAGTCGGAACCCTGCGGGCCAGCGACCACGCGCTATGGGAGAGAATCCCGCATCCAACAGCATCTAGTGGGCGCAGTCGCAATGGTTCATCGCTTTTTCACGGGCCTGGCGTGCGCCTTGTTGCTGTTGCAAGGTACGGTCTTTGCAGCTGCCCCACCGGCAGAAAAACGGGGTTCTTTTGCGGCGGCGCTGGACAATACCCAGCTGGGTAGCGACCCGACGCAAGCCTACTTTCTGATGAGGGTGCTGAAGGAAACGCGCGCAGCGGACGCCGATGTCGAAGCCTTGCGGCGTGAGTTGCTGCATACCTACATGGAGCAGCTGGGCGGCCTGGCCCCACCGCCGCTCACGCCTGCGCCAAAGCAGAGCGCATGGGTGTCTATTCGCTCCCATTGGCCCGGCGGCGCCTCGGCACCGCACGACACGGTGGCTACCGCCATGGCCCGTGGCCGGGCGCGTGACAGCGTGCTGGACGCGACGTTTGTGACAGCCTGGGAAGCTGCTTTCGACAAGAGTCTTGAAGTTCGCTGGCCAACAACCAATGGTGCCCTGCCCTATTTCGCCATGCAGAACCGCAACCTGCAATTGATAGCCCCTGGGGTCTGGGCCTCCGAATCGGCCAAAGGGGAAATTCAGTTCATGCTGTCGCTGCACTTGTTCAACAAGGCCGCGCTGGCCATCCCTATCTGGCGCCCGGACATGGTGTGGGGCGGCGAACCTGCCACCGGCCGGGGTGGCCTGTCTTTTTCCTGCGATTGGGATGGGGTGCGGCCACCGCCCGGAAGGGCTGCGCTGGACGCGGTGGAGATGCTGGCGCCGGGCGGCGAAAGCCGCGCCATGGTGTGCACCACCCCGCCCGCAGGCACGTACTGGAAAGAACAACTGCCAGCCCTGGTGGTCAAGGCGCAAAACCAGGGGTTGCGGCCCCTGCTGGTCTCGCATGCGTTTGAGTCTCGCCAACGTTTGCCCTACCTGGAAGTGGCGCTGGGCGACCTGTCCAGCCTGCGTGCGGGCTGGATCGAACGCCTGCGCACGTCGCAGCAAGAGGTGGGCCGCCGCTGGCGACCCGCTGAACAGCCGCTGGCCGCACCGGTGGCGCAGCGCTGGGGCGTAAGCCCGAACGATGGCGGGGCCGCAGCCGGCCTGAAGCTGCAATGGTTTTTGGGTGCGACGCTCATGGCCCTGACGCTGTTTGCAGTGGGGCGCAAGGCGCTGCGTTGGGGTTCACCACAGTTTGTGGTCGGACTGGCGACACTGCTGGTGGCGGGGGGCCTGTTGGTTGCAGGGGTCGCCAAGATTGATGGCGGTGGCGGCACGGGCTACAGCTCGCCTTTCTCTTACTATGTGACCATCGCACTCTGGAGCGCCGTGGTCGGCCCGATGCTGCTGTGGGTATGGGCGCTGCACGCGGTGCAGAAACTACTGGATGCTGAACACCTCAGCTGGCTGCAATCGGTGGCACTGGGTTGGCGGCGCGCGCTTGACTTTGGCAGTGACACCTCGCGCGCCGAATTTTGGGGATTCTTTCTGCACTGCGTCTGGCTGTGGGCACTGGCCCGCATCTGCCTGGTGCCCCTGGACCGCTGGGTGGGCGCGGTGCTGCTGATTCCGTTCGCGGCCTTGTTGGTGCGGCGCCTGCGCTCACTGACCGAGAGACAGCGGCTCGACATGGCCATCACGGCGGGGTGCGTGGTCTTGATTGTGCTGGCAGAGGCGTTTTAGCCCCTACGTTCCCTATAAAAAATGGGTCTAGCGCTCTTGGAATATGCGCTTAATGCTATAAAACCTGAAGTACTCTGCCAAATAAGAAGCAGCGGAGAAAGCTCGTATGGTGGGGCGAGACGGTGCGCGACTGGGCACACACCATCCCCCGGTAGAGGCCGACATGGCGGCGCGCTGGCTCAAGCGCTGGGGCTTTGAGCACCAAGCGCTGAAGTGTCGGCCGATGCCGGTCGCGCCGCTGGAACAAACGCGTCGGAGAAGCACGAGCCTTCGCCCAGACCCTGCGCCAGGAAGGCCGGGATCGCCGTCTCTACCATGCGCACCGAGCCACAGAGATAGACTTCGTGGCCGCTGAGGTCGGGGAAATCGTCCAGCATGGCATCGTGCACCAGGCCTATGCGCCCCTCCCAGCCATCGCCCAGCTCTGGCTCTGAAACCACCGGCACCACACTGAAGTTGGAGTACTGGCGCTGCCACTCCTCGCATAGCGCCAGCATGTACAAATCCTTGCTGTGGCGCACGCCCCAATACAGCCGCATGGGACGCGTGATTCCGCGCGCAAACGCGTCCAGCACGATGCTCCTGATGGGCGCGAAGCCTGTCGCGCCCGCAATGAACAGTATGGGCTGGGTGCCTTCTCGCAGCGTGAACTGGCCGCGCGGACCTTCAAACACGATCGTGTCGCCGACCTGCATGCCCTCGAACACGTGGGTCGTAAAGCGCCCGCCTGGAACCAGGCGCACGTGCAGTTCAATCAGCGCGTTGTCCTGGGGAGAGTTGGCAAACGAGAAAGCACGGCGCTCGCCGTCCTCCAGCACGATATCGATGTACTGGCCGGCCTCGAAGGCCAGGCGCGCAGCGCCCGGCAGCTCCAGGCGCAGACGCATCACGTCGTCGGCCAGATGCTCCATGTTCACCACGCGTGCCTCGTACTGTGGCACCTCGGTGGCGCTCGCGCCGGTGAAGCCATCGACGGCAATCACCACGTCGCCATTGGGCACGGCGCAGCACATCAGCGCCAAGCCGCGCGCCAGCTGGGCGTCAGACAGGGCAGATTTTTGGTACGGGCGCTGCTCCACAGTGCCTTGCTCCATGCTGCAAAGACACAAACCACAGGCGCCGTTGCGGCACTCATAGGGCAGCGCGAGTCCCGCGCGCAGGCCGGCGTCGAGCAGCGTCTCACCCGGTCGCAGCGTGAATTCAGCGGCACTTGCGCCCTCGCCGCGCACGGTAGCGTGCAGCGTGCCTTGCGCCGTGCTTCGCCGCTGCGGCCACAGAGGCAGGAGCAGCATCACCAACGTAATGCCGGAAACCAGCGCCCACACCTCGCCGAGGGGCCACTGGCTGAGCAGCGGGTAAAGCGCCAGCAGGAACCAGTCGAGCTTCACGCTCATGACCGCCTTGGCCAGATTGGCCGCGCCCCCCTGGCTGAGCACTGGCGCAGCCAGGGACATGACCAGCAAAGTACTGACCAGGCCGATCACTACCGGGCGCGGGGGCGTGGTGCGCGCCTTGGGCACACGCTGCACGTGGATCCACATGAGCAGCAGCACCACCAGCGGCAGACCGATGTGCAGGAAGGAGAGCAGCGAGAAGAAGCGGTCGCTGACGCTGTCGGCATAAACAAAGTTGCGCATCAGCGTGCCGCTGAACGGCGGCAGCCAGTCGAGCATTTCAAAGCTGGTGACGGTGACGTACTGCGCCAGCGCGTCCCAGGGAAGCATGTAGCCGTTTACGCCCGACGCGTAGACCAGCCAGATCAGCGCCACCCCGGTGACCCAGGAAAACCAGCGAAAACCATGGAACAGGTTGAACGCGAAGTAGCGCAGCATGTGCAGCATCATGGTGAGGACCATGGCATCCGACGCATAGCGGTGCACGCTGCGCAGGATGCCTCCCAACCACCACTGGCCGTGCGTCAACGACTGGACCGAGTCGTAGGCGCCGGTCACACCCGTTTCAAAGAAGGCATAGAGGTACAGGCCACTGCCACCGACGATCCAGAACAGGAAAAAGGTGATCGAGCCCAGGTGGTACAAGGGATTGATTCGATCGCCGAAGGCACGATTGAACAAATCCTCCACGCGCATGAAGAGCCACTGCAGGGCCGACTGAATCACTTTCATCACTGAACCACCGTTTCATTGGAGACGGGGGTTCCCGCGCTCTCTTTTGCCCGCATTGCCCGGACCGTCACGACAATAAACAAGACACCACCGATGATGGCGACCAAACCGCCAAACCCCATCAATCCCATGCCGGCGATTTCAGCGTTCGAGCGCAGCACCTGCTCGGCGCCCGCCACTTTGCGTTGCACCCCGTAACCACCCGACCACACCAGGCCGATGATGTGCATGAGCTGCCCCAGCCCATACACCCAGGGCTGGGCCACCGCCAGACGCCCTTGCGGCGCTGCGTAACCAAGCGCAGGCAGCAGGTGGTAAACCAGCCCCATCAGCGCCAACGTCACGCCGACGATGCAGCCGTGGTAGTGCGCGGGAATGCGCACGTTGCTGCCGCTGATGAAGATGCCGATCACGCCGCCCGCGCCAAACAGCAGGATCGAGGCGAGCAGGGCGGCGCGCAGCGGGTGCTGTGTGGCGTGAGCCAACGGCAGGCGGTACAGCGCCACCACCACCGCCAGCGCGACCGGCACGATGGCCGTGCCGCCGCCAGCGCGCATGGCCCAAGTCAGCAGCGCGCGGTGCTCCACGGAGCTGATGTCGTGGGCCAGGTAGGCCCAGGGTGTGACAAACACGCCCGCCAGCGCCAGGGCGAACATGAAGAGCGTCACGCGCGGGCTCAGCCGCAGTCGCGCGCCGCAGGCGTTCGCCAGCCACAGCCAGCCCACCAGCATCAGCAACGTCCAGGTGAACTGCAAGGCGTGACCGCCTCCCCAGAAAAGTATTTCGTAATACGCCTTGCCGGTCAGCGACAACGACAGTTGCACGAACGACCAGGCAAATGCCAGCCATGCCACCACCGTGGCCACGGCGGCGGCGTTCAGTCCGAAGCCCAGCGCACCGCGCCCGCCAAACGCCATGCCGAGTCGGGGTGCCACCAGCAGACTGCGCAGCGCGAGCATTCCCACGCCCAGGCCGAAGGCCACCAAGCCGCCAAGGAACAGCGGCGAACTCAGCACCGGAATGTAGTTGGCCATGATGGGCTCGCCGGCACCCACGAAGGGTGCAACGGCCATCGCCAGGGTGCCCGCAGCGCAGGTCCACAGCGCGGCCCACGCCCAACGCATCGCTCGGCCGCTGCCGTGCACGCTCCAGAGCAGGCCCGCCATGGCCATGAACCACACCAGCACCGACAAATCGACGTGCAACACCAACGACGTGTGAAAGAAGTCTGCCGCTGGCAGCAGGCGGTTGACACCCGGCGTGCGCGAGAGCACGAGCAAGATGGAAAACAGGCCCGAGCCCACCAGGGCCAACAGCCCCAGCCAGAGCCAGCCGCGCGCCAGCGCGCGGCGCGCGTCTTGCGGCACTGCCAGCGAATAATCGGCAGCTGCTTGCGCGGGCAGCGGACGATTCGCTGGCAGGCTTGCGGACGGAAGCGACGAAGGAGCCACGGCGCTCATAGCAAGACGATTTCTCCGCGCTCGGAATCAAAGTCAATCACCAGCACCTGGGCCGGCACCAGGTCGACCGTCGCATCGTGCTGGTAGGTAAACCCGCTGGCGGCCGTGGTATCGCGCATGCGCACCGCAATCCGGTGCTTGCCAGCCGGCAATTCCAGGCGTTTGTAGACCGTAGAGGCGCCGTCGCGCGAGAGTCCCGACGGCGCGGCCGTGTAGCGATACGCCAGTGTTCCATCGATATCAAGTTCTATCGTGACTGGAGCGCGCTCGCGCTCGCACTTGAGCGGTGCGCGCATGTTGGGGGCCAGTTTGGCCAGTTCTTCGGCGGTGTAAGGCCGGCATTCGGCGACGCGCTGGCCGTGGTGCACGAAGCTCAGCTTGATGAGTGCCTCCTCCGGCGCCAGCGGCGCATACGCCGGCCATTGGGAAAAAATAACCACAAAGGCAGCAAAAATGCCATACAGCAGCGCTTGCCCCGCCCAATTGAAAACACGCTTCATGCAGTGGACTCCGGATATTCAAAAGATTCTGCCGTACGCGAGCGCAGGGCCTGAAGGGCAGCAGCCAAAACCGCTTCGTCGCCGCGGTCCGCAGCGACCAGCGACCAACCGCTTGCTGACACGCTGGCGCGCAAACGCGGCTCGCGCAGGCCCTGCAGGCGCTCACGCGTCCAGCGTTCGCCCAGGCGGAAAGCACAGCCCCCCTCGCGACACGTTGCAACCAGCACGCCATCGGCACCGGCGCGCAGCGCGTATTCGGTAAAAGAGGGTGGGAGCAGCCCGGTGCACACCAGGGGCACAGCAAGCACCTCGTCTGCGGCCAGCTGGCCCAGGTTCGCGCCTTCGGCACAGCCGAACACCACGTAGCGTCGGGGTCCGGGCAGCGCGGCCAAGCCGCTTTGCATCTGTCGGCGCAGGGCATCGATAGGCCACTGGGGCATGTCGATCCCGGTATGGAGCACCTCGGCACTGCGAAACGGCGTGGACGAGGGGCAGGAGCCCACGCAGATGCCGCAGCTCGCGCACAGGTCGCTGCGCACCTGCGCCAGCTCCATGCCGATGCGACCGCTGGGGTGCGGCACCATGGTGATGGCGGCATAGGGGCAATCTTCCACGCAGCGGCGGCAGCCGCTGCAATGGTCCGGGTCCACCTCAGCCACAAACTGTGTGAGCGCGGCCGGCCGCCAGTGCGTGTGCGAGGTGGCAGGCAGCGCAGCTCCAAGTTCAGCCGCGTCGCCCGCAGCAGCGCGCAGCGTTACTGGCTGCGCGCGAGCGCGCGCGCGCCGCACGCCCAGCCAAGGCAGGGCCAGCAACAGCCCGATGGAAAACACCAGCAGGCCCCACACCATCGCAGCCGAAGTGGCCGCTGTCAGCGGATGAATGAACAGAAGCAACCAGTCGTAGTTCAGCGCTGCGGGAACGGTAGCGAGATTGGCCGGGCCCTGGCTGCGCACCGGCCAAATCGCTGCGAGGATCAGCAAAGTCAGGCCCGTGCCGATGGCCAACGCACGCGTTGGAAACACCTGGGCGCGGCTCAGGCGCTGCACATGAAACCACAGACCAAACACCAGCATGAGCGGTACGCCCAGATGCACAAACACGAACAGGGAAAACAGGCGATCGTTCAATTGGGAGCCGCTCAGGAAATTGCGGGCCAGAGGCGAGGCCAGGCCGGGCAGCGCATCGAGCCATTCGGCGGTCGCCGTGGCAGAAAACTGCCCGAGCCGATCCCAGTTGAGCCAAAAGCCACCAATGGCACTGACAAACAGCAGCAGCAGCAGGGGCACGCCGGTCAGCCACGAGGCCGCGCGAAAGCTGCGAAAGCGCCCCAGCATCCATTCGCGCACGACGTGGGCGAGCACCACCAACACCATGGCGTCTGCGGCATAGCGGTGCAATCCACGCAGCAAACTTCCCCAGCGCCGCGGCTCGCGCGTCAAGGCCTCAATGGATTGATAAGCGCCGCTGGCGGAGGTGTCGAGCACCGCGTAGAGCACCGCGCCACTGCCCACCAGCAGCCACAAAAGCAGAAAACCCAAAGCACCCAGCTGCTTGAGTGGATTGCCGCTGGCGCCACCCAGCGCGTCGAAGCCATGTTCAAGCGCACGCCACAGACGCGCGGCAATGTGCGGCGGCGCAGATGCGGAGGACAGGTGCGTCAAGACAACCACGGGCGCCAGACCTTAGCGGCCACGCGGATACTGACGCTGGCGTGCGCGCGGCCGCGTCGCGCGCCACTCTCGGAAAAAGAACACCATCATCACCACAAAAAAGGTCAGTCCACCGGCAATCTGGATCGGCAGGGTGTAGTCGACACGGTAGTTGCCGGTTTTCGCGTCGTACACCGTGCATACCAAGCGAACACGCTCGAACAGGCCTTCCAGCACCCGTTCTTGGGCCACCGGCGTCCCCGCCAGCAACAAGCGCAGCGGCTCGCCCAGATCGGCGGCATTGAGTTGTTCGCCATAAATCTGGCGCACGATCCGGCCCTGTGAATCCACCAGGCTGAGTTGCAGCACGTGGTCAAAACCTGCCGGCGTAGGCTCATACAGAAAACCGAAATCGCGCGTCAAGGCGGGCACATCGGCCCCCCGTGGGCTGAGAAATTCCCAGTTGTCGGAATTGATATGGAATTGCGCGGCAAACGCCTTGAGGGCGCCGGGGGAGTCTTCGGGCTGGTTGAAGCCAATGCTCACCACATTGAACTGTCCTGGCCCGACGCTTTTTTGCAGCGCCTGCACCGCTTGCTGCAGCGCGCGCGTGGTGCCGGGACAGATCTGAAAACAACCGGTATAGATAAAACTAACCAACAGCGGCTTGCCACGGTAGCTCGAAAGCGCCACCGTTCGCTCTGAACGGTCACGAAACAGGTGCTCGCCAAGTTCCCGGCCCACTGCATCCTGGCTGGCACGCAAGGCGACGGTCTTGTCGAGAACGGGTCCGCTTTGGGCCTCGGTGGTATCGCTCGCGACGGCAGGCAGGGAGCCCAGCCCCATCGCCCACGCCAACAGCAGCGCAGCAAAGGGGCGAAGGCAGGACATGTGCAAGCTCGCTTAGCGGACCAGGCCGTCCACGCAAGCCGCCACCAGCAATGTGCTCAGTTGTACCAGCGAAGCAAAGAAGGCCGACATGGCGTGCGCACGGGTCACTTCGCGCGACAGCACCCAGGCCTTGCGCACGAAATGCAAGCCACCTCCGAGTGCGCCGATGAGATACACCGGGCCCGCGCCCCAGAATGCCGGCAACAGCGAAGCCACCAGCAACGCGACGGTGCTGACAAAAACGATGCGCGCGGCACGTTCGTTGCCCACCACCACCGGCAACATGGGTACGCCCGCCTGCGCATAGTCGGCGCGGTTGGCAATCGCCAGGGCCCAGAAGTGCGGCGGCGTCCACAGGAAGAGCACCAAGGCCAGCAGCAAGGGCAGCGGTCCAAGCGCCGGATCGACAGCGGCTGCGCCCGCGAGCACGGCGAAGCTGCCGGCCAGACCGCCGATGACGATATTCATCGGACTGCGGCGCTTGAGCCATACGGTGTACACAAAGGCGTAGAAGAACGCACCCAAGAACACGTACACCGCTGCCGCACCATTGAGCACCAGCCACGCTGCCGCGACGGCACCCGCGAGCATGGCGCCCATCAACACGAGCCACACGGGGTGGTGCGGCAAGGCGCCGGTAACAAAGGCGCGCCGCCGCGTGCGCGCCATCAGCTGGTCGCTCTGGTGCTCGACATACTGGTTGAAGGCGCCCGCGCTGGCCGAAGCGACCAGCACCGACAACGCCAGCACCAGCACCTCAATCCAGCTGGGCGTCGGCCCAGGCGTCACCACCATGCCCACCAATGCAGTGACCATGATGAGCGAGCCGATGCGCAGCTTGAACAGCGAGACGACGTCCCGCGTCCGTTGCGCGGCTCGGCTTCGGATCGGTTCGAGCGTGTCCGTAGTCATGATGCTGTCTCTCAATCAGGACATGCCCCACAGCTGTGCCAAGTACTTCCAGTTGATGAAGTAGTACAGGATGAAGGCCAGCAGGAATACCATGGCCAGCACAAACGTGCCCGGCGCGGCAAACCCGGCCGAACCGTAGGCTTGAGCTGCTGCCGAGGGTGCGGTTGGCGGGATGGGGGTGAAGCGCGGGCTGCGCACGCCAGCGTCGAGCTTCTTGCCCCACAGGATCGATCCGACGGTGAGGTAGATGTACAACGCACCACCGGTAATGGCTGCGATACCGCCGATGCCCACCAATCCCATCATCAGATAGGCGGCTCCCGGCCATTCGTATGCCAGTGCGGCGCCGCCGAAGGCCATGTCCCAATGGCGGCGTGAGACGCCCAGCGTACCGGCCCCCATCATCACCAGACAGAAGAAGTACATCGAGAAGCCGAACAGGTAAGGCTGGATTTTGGCCAGGCCCGGGGAGATGACTTCGCGCTTGAACAGCACGGGAATCAAGAAGTAGGTGAACGCCATGAACGTCAGCGTTGTACCGACCACCACCGTGGCATGGAAGTGCCCTGGCACATAGATCGTGTTGTGGATGATCAGGTTGAGCTGCTCCGTGCCCATCATCACGCCCGAAATACCGCCGAGGAAGCCAAACCCAATGAGGGAGATGAACATGCCAGAGAACGTTGGGTTGCCCCAGGGCGCTTTGCGCAGCCACTCGAAGAGGCCCTTGTTGTAGCCTTTGGCGCGCTGCGCGACTTCGATTGCGCCCGGGATCGTCAGGCCGTGGATCATTGACGCCAGCACCGCGAAATACATGAAGTAGCTGGTGTTGACGACTTTCCACTCGGTGCTCACGCCAGGGTCGGCCAACAGGTGGTGGGCGCTGGCAAGCTGCAGGAAGAAGATGTAGAGCAGGAAAGCGCCGCGGCTGACGCGCTCGGACATCGGCTTGGCACCGAACACGATGGCTGCCACGGCGTACCAGATCGAAATGTGCGCGGCCACGTTAATTTGTTGCGACGAGTGCCCGAACGCCCACCAGATGGTGCGGTAAATCAGCGGGTCAACCTCTTTAATCCATCCGATGGCCAAGAAGAAGGTCGGGATCAGGATGATGGCGCCCGAGACAATGGTGAACACCGCAATGATGGCCGCGACAATGGCGCCAAACGTCACGAGCGGCACCGAGCCCTGGTAGGTCTTGTCGCGCTTGGCCACCACCAGAGTGCCAAAGAACACGAAACAGGCGATGAGCGCTCCGACGGCGAACAGGATCAACCCCAGGTAAAACCAGGGCGTGGCCATCATCGGCACGTAGGAGGTCATCATCACGCTGGAGCCGCCGCGGAACACGTCGATGTTGTTCATGACGGCGCCGATCAGCATCAGCGCGTAGGCCGCCCAGGCGATTTTGGGCGTGGCGATTCGACAGCGCAGCAGCGTGGACGAGCAGAAGTACAGCACCGCGACTTCAAAGAAGATCATCCAGAAGATGAGCATGTCGATGCCATGGGCGGTGAGTACCATGTAGAAGGTGTCGGCGGCCAGCCAGTGAACGGCGGGCCAGCGCGTCAGCACCACGCCAATGGCGAGGATGCCGCCGACCAGCAGCGCGACGACGGCAGTCACCGCGTTGATGATCATCAAGCGTTCGGCGCTGCTTTCGAACTGCAGGCCCGAACGCGGGCAGGTACGGTAGGTGGTGGCGTTGCCTGAGGCAAGCGCGGCAGAAGTTGCGGCCATGGGTGTGTGCTCCTGCTATTTGACGTAGAGGCGCCCCACCATCGTGTGGTGGTTGATGCCGCAAAACTCATTGCACACAATCGAGAACTGGCCCGACTGGTTGGGCGTGACCTTGATCACGTGCTCGTACCCAGGCACCACCTGGATGTTGATGTTGGTGGGCTGCAGGGAGAAGCCGTGGTTGTAGTCCATCGAGGTCATGTGCAACTTGTAGGTTTTGTCTTTTTCCAACTCCAGAATGGGCCACCAGGCCCAGAGGCGGGCAACGATGTAAATATCGCTTCCCTCAGGCGGGTGAACCACCGGAATTTTCTGGTCGGTTTCGGTGCGCACGGTGTATTTGTCCACCATGGCCTGGGCCTTGGCAGAGAACTTTTCGGGCGTGGTCTTGTAGGTTTCCGTGGAGAGGTTTTGCTTGCCGTAGATGTGCCAGCCAACCATCATGAAGAACATCACCATGCACCAGGCAAAGGCAATGGCGATCCAGACGCCTTCGACGCGGTCGAGAGGGTGTTTCCACCAAAGGCGCTCTGCGGGGGGAAGGATTGCGCTCATGTGCGGTGCTCCTTCACTTGGCCAGCGGAATGGTCAAGATTTCGATCACCCCCCAGAGGGAGTAGACGATCATCGGGACCATCACCCCGATAAACAGCAGCAGAAATGGGTTGTCCAGTAGCTGCTGGATCATCGGAACCTTCTCGTTCTCGTCGTCATGGTGTTCCATGGGGGTATCTCCTCGGTTACCTAAAGATGCAAACGATTTTCGGGTTTGCCTCCATCGTAAAATTGATCTACGACAAGCTCCGCCGCCAACAACGCTAGGGGAAACCAGTAGCGTCGCGCCCTTTCCACTCTCTCGGTCAGCAGAATGGCCGCTTTTCTTGAAGAGCGCAAGATGCATTCCCCTATCCCGTCGATGAGTTCGGCCAAGCGCCGAAGTCTGCTGCGCCGTGCCGCCTGGCTGTGTGCGGCGCTGGTGCTGGTGGTGATCAGCCTGAGCGCGTTTCTGCGCCAGTCGAATGCGGGGTTGGGTTGCACGCCCTGGCCAGCCTGCCATGCACGCGCGGCTCTCGGCGAAGCGCCGCTGGAGGCCGCCGGCCCAGCCCAGCGCGGGGCACGCGCCGTGCACCGGGTGACCGCTTCGTCCTTGCTGGTGTTGTTGCTGGGCATGGCGGCGCTGGCGTGGATTCCCCGACCCCGTGCGGACAGCGAAGGGCGCCAGATCCTGCTGGCCCTGGGCCTGGTGCTTTTCCTCGCAGTGCTGGGGCCGTTCACTTCGGGCTCACGCGTGCCGGCTGTCACATTGGGAAATCTGTTGGGCGGCCTGCTGTTGTTCGCCGTCTGTGTCCGCCTGGCGCTGCGCCCTTCACCGCGCCAGGCGCCCGCCGGCCCGCCACTGGGACGCTGGGCGTGGGCGGCGCTGCTACTGCTGCTGCTGCAAATGGCGCTGGGTGGACTGATCAGCGCGGGCTACGCCGGCCTGAGCTGTCCGCAACTGCTTGGCTGCCGGCCCGCAGCTGAGAGCTGGCAGGCGCTTGACCCCCGGCAGGTGCCCGGCGCGGGCGCCGGCCTGCCGCAGTACGCTGGTGGCGTGGGGGCGCAATGGCTGCACCGTTTGGGTGCGCTGGCAGTGCTGGCGGCGGTACTCGCACTGGCGCTGGTTGCCTGGCGCGCCGGCCGCCGCAAGGCAGCCACAGCACTCGCCGCGCTGGTGGCGCTGCAGACCGAAGTTGGGATCGTTCTGGCGCTGGGCTCTCTCCCCCTGGGCGTGGCGCTGGCGCACAACCTGCTCGCGGCCCTGTTGCTGGCCGCAGTGGCGACGCTGCTGCCACGCACCCGGGCGCTGTCACCTGGGTTGTGACGCGCAGGCGGGGCGCTGAGCACAATGGCCCATGGACTTCGCACCTTCCCCCCGCGCGCAAGACATGCTTCGTCGCATGGATTGCTTCCTGCAGCGCTACGTCCTTCCGCACAACGCGGCGTGGCACGCGGCCGTGCAGGCAGGCAGCTATCCGCCGCCGTTTCTCGATGACCTGAAGACGCTGGCGCGCGAGGAAGGCCTGTGGAACCTGTTCCTTCCCGGGCTGCGCGAGGACGAGCCCGGAACGCGGCTGTCCAACCTGGACTACGCACCCTTGGCCGAATGCATGGGTCGCCTGCCCTGGGCGGCCGAGGTCTTCAACTGCAGCGCGCCCGACACCGGCAACATCGAGTTGCTGCACCGCTTTGCGTCGGCGGCGCAGCGCAGCGAATGGCTCGATCCGTTGCTGGACGGACGCATCCGCTCGGCCTTTGCCATGAGCGAGCCCGACGTGGCCTCGTCGGACCCGACGAATCTGCAGACCACCGTGCAGCGGGACGGTGAAGAATTGGTGCTGAACGGGCGCAAATGGTTTATCACCGGGGCGGCGCACCCGCAGTGCCGGCTGCTGATCGTGATGTGCCGCAATGCGAGCGGTGACGAGGACCAAGCCAGCATGCACCAGCGCCACAGCATGGTGCTGGTGCCGCTCGATGCACCGGGCGTGCAAGTGCTGCGCAACATTTCTGTGCTGCACCACCACGCGCCAGAAGGACATTGCGAAATCCTGCTGCAGGGCGTGCGCGTACCCGGGAGCTCCTTGCTGGGCGAATGGGGCGCGGGCTTTGCGATGGCGCAGGCCCGGCTCGGTCCCGGCCGCGTGCACCACTGCATGCGCAGCATCGGCCAGTGCGAGCTGGCGTTGCAGCTGGCAGCAGAGCGCACGCTGGAGCGCCAGATGTTCGGCCGCTACGAGTCGGATTTTTCGAATGTGCAGGACTGGCTGGCCGAGTCGCGCATCGAGATCGACCAGGCCCGCTTGCTGGTGCTTCGCACGGCCTGGCTGCTCGATCAGGGGAGCGCGTCCGATGCAGCGGCCACACGCGCCCAGGTGGCTGCCATCAAGGTGGTGGCCGCGCGCCTGCAGACGCGCGTGGTAGACCGCGCCATGCAGGTGTTTGGTGCCATGGGGCTCTCTCCCGACACACCGCTGGCGCAGTTCTGGAGCTGGGGCCGCGCCTTGCACCTGATGGACGGGCCGGACGAGGTGCATTTGCGCAGCGTGGCGCGGCACGAACTGGCACAGGCGCGTGGCCGCATGGGCCAGAGCAGCGACTGGTTCACTACGCCCGAGCAGATGCAGGCTGCGCCGCACGTGCGCTAAATACTCTTATTTTTATAGCTGGTTGCGCTTATGGGATAAGCGCTGCAGGCCAAAAACACTTAAAATTTTAGGCGTGGTGGCAAGCGCCCGTCTGCCCGCTCGCTACCAAACCCTCTTCGGGCCATGCCAGCAACTCGGCCCACTGGCTACCAGCATGCCGCGCTACACGGTCGCGGCCCTGAGCCTTGGCCTGGTAAAGCGCTTCGTCTGCTTGCTCGAGCACCTGCTCCAGCGTCTGGCCAGCATGGCCGGCCGCCAGCCCGGCCGAAACCGTGATGCCAATCGGCCCAAGGGCGCTCTCGACGCATAGGGCGGCGACATCGCTGCGGACGCGCTCCAGCAAGGCCAGCGCGCCCTCAATGCTCGTCTCCGGCAGCAGCACCAGGAACTCTTCACCACCCCAGCGGGCCACCGCATCGGTGCTGCGCAGATTGCGCTGAACGGTGTTCGCAAACGCGCGCAGCACGGCGTCGCCGGCGACGTGGCCATGGCGGTCGTTGATCAGCTTAAACAGGTCCAAATCCAACAGGGCCAGCACCAGCGGTCGCTGGCTGCGCGCGCAGCGCTGGCGCTCGGTCTGCGCCAATTCCGTCATGCGGCGGCGGTTGATGAGGCCGGTCAACTCGTCGTGCGCGGCCAGGTGGTTGATGCGCTCCAGCGCGGCGCCCAACGCGTGCTTCTGGCGCTGCAGCTTGCGGCGCACGTGTTGTATGCGCAGGCCGACAAAGGTGCTTCCAGCAAGGACCAGCACAATCATCACGCCATATGCCAGCTCCAGAACGGAGTTGTAGCTGGGCGCACCGGTCCAAGCAACGACACCCATTGCGGCGCCAAAACACAGCAGCGCAAACAGCAGGTTAGCCGCCATTTGGCGCGCGCTGAGGCTGAAGATGCCGAACATCAACACCAGCGAGAGGATGACCGGCGTAATGCCGCGCGCGTCTCCGAGTAGGGCGTAGCCAATCGCATTGCTGGCGATGGCGTAGCGGATTTGCAGCAGGGTGAGCGCCGGGTCGGCTAGCCCGCGCGTCCAGCCAGCGCGGATGCTGAGCAGCGCGGCGGCGTTGAAGAGCACGGTGGCAGCAACCCAAATCAACGTGTAGTGCGTATTGGCAAAGCCTGCATACGCCAGCAGGATAACCAGCGTCCCACAGAGCACGGACAGCAGTGCCGACGCCGCCGTCATCGCGACGCGGATGCGCGTATGCGGGTCACCACCCAACAGACGACGCTCCAGCGCGCTGGTCTTTATGCCAATGGCCATGCCTGCCTTTCGTCGAATGTCGTGCGTGTTGGCTTCGCTGCACGGCCGCGCCATTCTAGGGATGCTTCCGTTGACCGCAAAGCATGGCCTATGGACCTTGAAGAGAAAAGGACATTCCAAAAATCTCTTGCAGCGTACAGACCAACGCCATAAGATAGTAATCAATTACTCACTCATGAAAATTTCCCAGTGACCATTCGTGCCAAACCCCTGCCAGCCGATGAGCGCCGCGCCGCCACCGTGGAGGCCGTCATTCAGCTGGCCGCCACCCAGAACCCGAGCGACATCACCACCGCGGCGATTGCCGGGCACATGCACCTGACGCAAGGGGCGCTGTTTCGGCACTTCCCCTCCAAGGACGCCATCCTGCAGGCCGTCATGGAATGGGTGGCAGAGCAGTTGCTGGCCCGTGTCGAGCGGGCCGCGCAGCACGCTCCCACTCCGCTGGCTGCGCTGGAAGCCATGTTTCTGGCGCACGCGGGCTTTGTCGCTGAGCATCCGGGCGTGCCCCGCATGATGTTTGGTGAACTCCAGCGCGCCGGCGACAGCCTGCCTCGGCGCATGGTGCGCACGCTGCTGGGGCGCTACGGCGAGCGCTTGCAGCAGCTCTTTGCGCAGGGCAAGGCGGAGGGCGAGATCGACCCCACCTTGGACGCCGAAGCAGCCGCCACGCTGTTCATCGGCACCATCCAAGGCCTGGTCATGCAATCCATGCTCTCGGGCGACGTAGAGCGCATCCGCCGCGATGCGCCGCGCGTGTTTGCCATTTACCAGCGCGGCATCCGGAGCGCACCATGAGCCGTCTTCCTCTGCAACGACGCACCCTGGCCCTGCTGGCCGTGGTCGTGCCGCTTTTGGTATTGTTCATTTATGTCGTGCTGCGCTCGGGGCCACTGGCGCCCGTGGCCGTCACCGTCGCCACCGTAGAGCAACGCGCCATCACGCCCGCCCTGTTTGGCATTGGCACGGTGGAGGCACGCACCACGTACCACGTCGGCCCCACGGTGTCCGGGCGCGTGTTGCGCCTGTCGGTGGAGGTGGGCGAGCACGTCACCGCCGGCCAGGTGCTGGGTGAAATGGATGCGGTGGATTTTGACGAACGGCTGCGCGCCCAAGCCGCCGCCGTGCAACGTGCGCAGGCCAGCATGAAAGACGCGCAGGCCCGCCAGCAGCACGCGCAAAGCCAGGCCACGCGTTACGCCCAGTTGCTGGCCGCGCGTGCCACCAGCGAAGAAACCGCTACCGCGCGCCAGCAGGACTTGCTGAGCGCCAACGCCGCGCTGGCGGGCAGCCAGGCCGAAGTGGCGCGCCTGCGCGCCGAGCAGGAGGCCTTGCGCACGCAGCGCGGTCAGCTGCGCCTGCGCGCCCCGGCGGACGCCCTG
>ERZ724504.318-NODE-318-length-27371-cov-4.728328_pt1 | contig 27371 bp, 28 predicted proteins | sample MGYA00376037_ERZ724504 | MGnify/ENA primary metagenome ERZ724504 (study PRJEB28724, sample SAMN07190888) | wastewater metagenome | isolation source: influent of sewage treatment plant in Hong Hong | place: USA: Christiansburg, Virginia | collected 2016-03-01 ... | reverse complement strand
GCACTCGATAACCAAGCACGTGTCTGACACGGCCCGACGGTGGCAGGTCTTGCCCCGACGTTTGGCCGTGGAGCGATGACGAACCATTGGGTCGACATCAAGAACGCGGACGTTATTTTGATCATGGGCGGTAATGCCGCCGAAGCACACCCCTGCGGCTTTAAGTGGGTGACCGAAGCGAAGGAGCACAACAAGGCTCACTTCATGGTGGTCGATCCGCGCTTTAACCGCTCGGCATCCGTGGCTGACTTCTATGCACCGATCCGCTCTGGCTCGGACATCGTCTTCCTCGGTGGCGTGATCAATTACCTGCTCACGAACGACAAGATTCATCACGAGTATGTGAAGAACTACACGGACTTCTCGTTCATCGTGCGCGAGGACTTTGCGTTCGACGAAGGTATTTTCTCGGGCTACAACCCTGAAAAGCGTACTTACGACAAGGCGTCGTGGGACTACGAACTGGGTGAAGATGGCTTTGTGAAGGTGGATCCGACTCTGGAACACCCACGCTGCGTCTATCAGTGGCTCAAGAAACACTACGCTGGCTACACCCCTGAAAAGGTGGAATCCATCTGCGGCACACCCAAGGAAAAATTCCTGCACGTGTGCGAGAAGCTGGCATCGACCGCCGAAGCCGGTCGCGTTGCGACCATCTTGTACGCCCTTGGCTGGACTCAGCACACAACAGGTGCGCAGATTCTGCGTACCGGCGCCATGATCCAGCTGCTGCTGGGCAATATCGGTATCGCTGGCGGCGGCATGAACGCGCTGCGTGGCCACTCCAACATTCAGGGTCTGACCGACCTGGGCATTCTGTCTGCTTCGCTTCCAGGGTACCTGACGCTTCCAAACGAAGCCGAGCAAGACTACGACCAGTACATCGCCTCGCGCACGCCAAAGTTGCTGCGTCCTGGCCAGATGAACTATTGGTCGAACACGCCCAAGTTCCACGTCAGCCTGATGAAGGCATGGTGGGGTCCCGCTGCGACTGCTGAGAACAACTGGGCGTTTGACTATCTGCCCAAGCTGGACAAGCAGTACGACATGCTGCAGGTGTTCGAGCTGATGACCAAGGGGCAAATCAACGGCTATATCGCCCAAGGTTTTAACCCACTGGCAGCTCTGGCCAACAGCAACAGCGTGCGCGAAGGCCTCAAAAAGCTGAAGTTCCTCGTCATCATGGATCCGCTGGTTACCGAAACTTCCGAGTTCTGGAGAAACCACGGCGAATTCAACGATGTGGACTCGGCCTCCATTCAGACCGAAGTCTTCCGTCTGCCAACCACCTGCTTTGCTGAAGAAGAAGGTGCCGTGGTCAGTTCGTCACGCGTGCTGCAGTGGCACTGGAAGGCTGCAGAGCCACCAGGAGAAGCCAAGACTGACATCGCGATCATGTCGGGCCTGCATCTGCGCCTGAAGGCTCTCTACCAGAAGGATGGCGGCAAGTTTGCCGACCCCATTACCAATCTGTACTGGCCTTACGCTGAATCCGCTCACCCCTCTGCCGAGGAAGTGGCCAAGGAATACAACGGCCGTGCGCTGGTAGACCTGTTCGACCCCAAGGACCCCACCAAGCTCATCCGCAAAGCGGGCGAGCAACTGGGCGGCTTTGGCGAAATGCGCGATGACGGCACCACACTGGGCGGCTGCTGGATCTGGGCTGGCGCCTGGACCTCGTCTGGCAACCAGATGGCTCGCCGTGACAACAGCGACCCGACTGGCATTGGCAATACGCTGAACTGGGCCTGGGCCTGGCCTGCCAACCGCCGCGTGCTGTACAACCGTGCATCGTGCGACCGTGAGGGCAAGCCTTTCAACCCTGACCGCGTTCTGATCAAGTGGAATGGCAAAAACTGGGGTGGTGCTGACGTACCAGATATTGCGCCAACCCTGCCGCCGGAGACCACCAATCCGTTCATCATGAACCCCGAAGGTGTGGCCCGCCTGTTTGCCCGCAAGGGCCTGATAGAAGGACCGTTCCCCACGCACTATGAGGCGTTTGACAACCCGCTTGGATACAACCCCATGTATCCCAAGAACAAGTTGGCCGTCATCAGCCCCATCATCCGTATCCTCGACACAGCCAAGGGCACGCAGGGCGACCCCAAGGACTATCCACATGTGGGTACGACTTACCGCCTGACCGAGCACTTCCACTACTGGACCAAGCACGTTCAGCTGAACAACATCGTTCAGCCCGAGCAGTTCGTGGAAATTGGCGAGGCCTTGGGCAAGGAGCTGGGTATTGCCACCGGGCAGAACGTCAAGGTTTCGTCAAAGCGTGGCTTTATCAAGGCCGTGGCTTTAGTGACCAAGCGCATCAAACCCATGCAGATTGATGGAAAAACCATCCATCACGTGGGCGTGCCGATTCACTGGGGCTTCTCCACAACGGGACGCAAGGGCTATCTGGCTAACAACCTGACAGCCTCCGTGGGTGACGGTAACAGCTTGACCCCTGAATCCAAGACCTTCCTCGTGAAGGTGGAAAAGATCTAAGGAGCCACGCTGATGTCCTCAACCATGTCTCTCGATATCAAGCGCCGTTCGGCCACGACGACTCCTGCCCCCAGTGCGCGCGATGCGCACGCGGGCGAAGTCGCCAAGCTGATCGACGTCTCCAAATGCATTGGCTGCAAGGCTTGCCAGACAGCATGTATGGAGTGGAACGACCTTCGTGATGAAGTCGGTACGGCAGCTGCCGGCGTATACGACAACCCGACCGATCTGACCGATCAGTCGTGGACCGTGATGCGCTTTACCGAGTACGAAAACGAAGCCACTGGCAACCTGGAGTGGCTGATCCGCAAGGACGGCTGCATGCACTGCGAAGACCCAGGGTGTCTGAAAGCCTGCCCTTCGCCTGGCGCTATCGTCCAATATGCCAACGGCATCGTGGACTTTCAGCAAGACCAGTGCGTGGGCTGCGGCTACTGCGTGACGGGCTGCCCGTTCAACATTCCGCGCATCTCCAAGAAGGACAACAAGGCGTACAAGTGCACCTTGTGTTCTGACCGCGTGGCTGTTGGCCAGGAACCTGCCTGTGTCAAGACCTGCCCCACGGGCGCTATCCAGTTCGGCACCAAAGATGCCATGAAGGAACAAGCGTCCCGCCGTGTCGTCGACCTCAAGGAACGCGGCTACGAAAAGGCTGGCCTCTATGACCCACAAGGCGTGGGCGGCACACACGTGATGTACGTTCTGCATCATGCGGACAAGCCTTCGCTGTACAAGGGCCTGCCGGACGATCCGTCCATCAGCCCCATGGTGTCGCTGTGGAAGGGTGTTGCCAAGCCTCTGGCTCTGGCGGCTCTCGGTGCAGCGGCCGTTGGCAGCTTCTTCCACTACATCACCAAGGGTCCTCTGGAAGTGCCCGAGGAGCTGGAAGCCGAAGAAGACCGCAAAGCTGAACAGAGCAAGGAGAACCGCTCATGAAAAGCCGCTCTCGTGACATCCAGCGCTACACCGCCAGCGAGCGCGTCAACCACTGGGTAGTTGCCATCAGCTTTGTGCTGCTGGCACTGTCCGGCCTGGCGTTCTTCCACCCCTCGTTCTTCTTCATGACGAACCTGTTCGGTGGCGGTCCCTGGACGCGCATTCTGCACCCCTACATCGGCGTCGTCATGGCCGTCGGTTTCATCATGATGTTCTTCCGCTTCTGGCAACTGAACATCATCAAGGACCGCGATGTGGAATGGCTCAAGAACGTAGGTGCACTGGTCAATGGCGAGCATGAAAAAATGCCCCCCGTTGAAAAGTACAACGGCGGCCAGAAGGTTCTCTTCTGGTTGCTGGTGTTGTGCATGCTCGGCCTGACCGTGACCGGTGTGCTGATGTGGCGCGCCTGGTGGAATCTGCCCGTGACCGTTGTTCGCATCGGCTCTCTGGTACATGCCATCAGCGCCTTTGGCCTGATCGGCCTGATCATTGCGCACATCTACGCAGCGATCTGGACCAAGGGCACCATCCGCGCCATGACCCGCGGCACCGTGACACGTGGCTGGGCACGCTTCCACCACCCTCTGTGGTTCCGCAAGGTCACTGGCGAAGACAAGTAATTGCCCTCGCCGGCCTCAGGCCTTACGCCTGAATGAAGCCGCCGACCTCCATCATGGTGGTCGGCGGCCATTTATTTTTTGGGAATGAATAATGCAACGCATCCTCCAACCCGGTGAAATCGAAGCACTGGATCACACCAGCTTTCCCCGCATCTTGCTGCCCCAAGTCAGCAGCCTGTTCGCCGAGCGCACTGCACGCCTGCGCCAGCTGGCCAATGGCAACCCCATTGCCGACTACCTGCAGTTTGTGGCGCAAATCATGGATGCGCAGCACAAGGCTGTGGCCACACTGGAAATCACGGCCCCTGATGCCGAACTGATGGCCCGTGCCCAGGAGCATTCCATGCCCCTGCTGCCCGCAGTGGACACCATCGACCCCGCTTGGCAAACCGTGCTGGACAATATGCTCGATACGCTGCAAGGCAGCGAGGGCCTGCCCGCACCACTGCAGCCCCTGCTCAAAGAACTGCGCGCACTGGCCCCCGAAGCCCGTGCAGACATTGCCAAAAAGCTGCTGCAAAAAGAAGTGGCCGCCCGCCACGTAGGCATGGCTCCCTTCATCATGGCAGCGCTGCAAGTCACCTTCACCAAGCGCTCGGCCAGCCTCAGCCCCCGCGACGTACCCTATACCGACCCCGCCAGCATATGCCCGATCTGCGCTAGCGAACCTGTCGCCAGCGTTGTCCGCATCGGCGGCAAGATGGCCGGCCACCGCTATGCACACTGCGGCACCTGCGCCTGCGAATGGCACATGGTTCGCGTCAAGTGCACGCACTGCGAATCCACCAAGGGCATCCACTACCAAGGCCTTGAAGGCGCTGGTGAAGAAGTTCTGGCAGAAACCTGCGAGGAATGCGGCTGCTACCGCAAGATCGTCAATCAGGAAAAGAACCCCATGGCCGAGCCTCTGGCCGACGACCTGGCCAGCCTGATGCTGGACCTGCTGATGAGCGAAACAAAGTTCCAGCGAGCCAGCGCCAACCCTCTGCTGTTTGTGGCCGTGGCCGAAGAACAAGAGGGCGAACTCGGCAACGAGCTGGTAGACCCAGCCGCCTGAGTCTGCCCAAGGCCAACCGCCACCATAATGAAGGCGGCAGGGCTGGTCCCTGCCGCCTTTTCCATATCCAGAGATTCAAAACATCCCGTCCATGAGCACCACTGCAGCGACCTCCGCCGAAATTTCGCACCCCTCACAGCTGCCCGCCGTGGACAAGGTTTTGCTGACCGCTGAAATGCAGCCGCTGCGCGAAGCCTACGGACTGGACGCCTGCACCAAGGCCGCCCGCAATGTGCTTACGCAGTTGCGCCAGCAGTTGCTGGGTTCAGCCGATCAACCCGGCCAGCCCGTGCAAGCGGACCTCACCAGCATTGTGCAAAGCGCTCAACATCAGTTGCAGGCCCGCTTTGCTCCGCGTCTGCAACCGGTGCTCAACCTCACCGGCACCGTGCTGCACACCAATCTGGGCCGAGCCCTGCTGCCGCAGGCTGCCATTGATTCCGTGGTGCAGGCCATGAGCTCCCCCGCCAACCTTGAGTACGACTTGCAAGACGGCAGCCGCGGCGACCGCGATGATCTGGTCGAATCACTGATCTGCGAGCTGACCGGCGCAGAAGCCGCAACCGTCGTCAACAACAATGCCGCCGCCGTGCTGCTGGTGCTGTCCACCATGGCCATGGGCAAAGAAGTCATCGTCTCGCGCGGTGAGCTGGTGGAGATTGGCGGTGCCTTCCGCATCCCTGATGTGATGACCCGCGCGGGCGCCAGGCTGATCGAAGTCGGCACCACCAACCGCACCCACGAGAAAGACTACGTCGGCGCCATAGGCGAGCACACCGGTGCGCTGATGAAGGTGCATTGCAGCAACTACGCCATTACCGGCTTTACCAAGTCCGTCAGCGACGCCGATGTGGCACGCATTGCGCACGAGCACCAGCTGCCCATGATCGTGGACCTGGGCAGCGGCACCCTGATCGACATGCGCGGCTGGGGTCTGCCCTATGAAGTGACCGTGCGCGAGACTGTGGAGTCCGGCGCCGACATCGTCACCTTCAGCGGCGACAAACTGCTGGGTGGCCCGCAGGCCGGCATCATCGTGGGCAAGAAGGAGTGGATTGCCCAGATCAAGAGGAACCCCCTCAAACGCGCCCTGCGCGTAGGCAAGATCACGCTGGCCGCACTGGAGCCCACGCTGCGCCTGTACCTCAACCCCGAAAAGCTGGCTGAAGAACTGACCACGCTGCGCCTCTTCACCCGAAAGGCAGCCGACATGCAGACGCAGGCCGAATTCTTGCTGCCGCTGCTGCAGCAAGCGCTGGGCCAAGGCTTTGTGGTGGAAACTGCCGCCATGAACAGCCAGATTGGCAGCGGAGCGCTTCCCGTTGAAAACCTGCCCAGCTTTGGCCTGAAGATGTATCCGGCAAGTGGCAAGCAGGCAGGTCGCCAGCTCACCCAGCTCGAAGCACGCTTTCGCGCTCTGCCCCGCCCTGTTATTGGCCGCCTGCATGACGATGCTTTCTGGCTGGACCTGCGCTGCCTTGAAAGCGCTGCACAAGCCCTGTTTGTCGAGCAGCTTGGCCAACTGGCCTGAAACAGCTCTGGGCCTGCGCCCACTGAGAACTTGATATAAAAATGCCTTGCAGCGCTTGATGTATAAGCGTTAGCAGCTATCAAAATAAGACTGACACTCATGATTATCGGAACCGCAGGCCATATCGACCACGGCAAAACCACCTTGGTTCGCGCCCTCACCGGCGTGGAAACCGACCGACTCAAGGAAGAGAAAGCCCGCGGTATTTCCATCGAGCTGGGCTACGCCTACAGCCCCCTGCCCAATGGCGATGTACTGGGCATCATCGACGTGCCCGGCCACGAAAAATTCGTGCACACCATGGCCGCTGGTGCCGTGGGAATCGATCACGCCCTGCTCGTCGTCGCCGCCGATGACGGCGTGATGCCCCAGACCATTGAGCACCTTGAAATTCTGCAGCTGCTGGGCGTCAAGCGCGGCACCGTGGCGCTGACCAAAGTCGACCGCGTTCTGCCTGAGCGTTTGGTCGATGTCCGCCGTGAAATCACGGCCATCCTCGCCGTCACCGCGCTGGCCGACAGCCCCATCTTTGAAACCAACGCCGCCCTGCCCGGCAATGCCGGCGTGCAGGCGCTGCGCGACCACCTGCATGTGCAAGCCCAGATGATGAGTGCCCGCCCGCAGGATGGTCTATTCAGACTCGCCGTCGATCGCGTGTTCACCCTGCCCGGTCAGGGTACGGTGGTCACCGGCACCGTCTTCAACGGACAGGTCAAAGTGGGCGATACGCTGGTGCACTCGGCCAGCGGCCAGTCCGTGCGTGTGCGCAGTATTCACGCACAAAACCAGAGCAGTGACATTGGCGTGGCCGGTCAGCGCTGCGCACTCAACATCGCAGGCCTTGCCAAAGAAGATATCGAGCGCGGCGACTGGATCATGGACCCGCGCTTGCTACAGGCCACCGATCGTCTGGACATCCATCTGCACCTGCTCAGCGAAGCCCCGGCCCTTGCGCAATGGACGCCCGTGCATATTCATCTGGGCACCAAGCGCACCACCGGCCATGTCGCCCTGCTGCAAGACGAATCCATAGAACCGGGCACCGAGGCCCGCGTGCAACTCGTGCTGGATGCGCCCGTCTTCACCCTCCCCGGCGACCGCCTGATTCTGCGTAACGCCCAAGCCAGTCACACCATCGCGGGCGGCATGGTTCTTGACCCCTACGCCCCGGCCCGCAAACGCCGCAGCCCCGAGCGCATGGCCTATCTCGATGCCATGGAGCAGCTCATCACGCGCCATGACTTCTCGGCATTGGTGGCACAAGCCCCGCACGGCATTGCCCGCTCACAACTCATACGCCTCAGCGGCCATGCGCTGAATGACACGTCAATTGCCCGCACCATCCAGCTGCCCATCGCCAATGGCGATGCACTGGTACTGGGTGAGCAGCGCTGGCAGCAGTTGCAAACGCAGGTTGTAGAGAGTCTTTCCCGCTTTCACGAAAAATCCCCCGATGAGCCCGGCGTCAACGCAGCCCGCCTGCGCCGCATGGCTTTGCCCGGCCTGCAAAATTCTGGCTACGACGCGCTTTATCAAGGTCTCGTCGATGCGCTGCTGGCACAAAAACAGCTCCGCAGCTCAGGGGCTTGGCTGCACCTGCCGCAGCACACCATCCAGCTCAGCAGTGCCGAGCAAGCCTTGGCCGAGCAACTGCTGCCCGCCATTGCAGCAGCCCGCTTCGACCCACCCTGGGTGCGCGACTTGGCACGCGACCACAGTGCGGGTGAAGAAGTGGTGCGACAGCTGCTGAAAAAGCTCTCACGCCAAGGGCTGCTGTTTCAGGTCGTCAAAGACTTGTTCTATGCGCCAGCCCGCATGGATGAGCTGGCAGCCTTGACCACAGACATCGCTGCGCAAACCCGCAATGGTGAAGTGGAAGCCAGCGCCTTCCGAGACGCCACAGGTCTTGGCCGCAAGCGCGCCATTCAGATCCTCGAGTTCTTCGACCGCATCGGCTACACGCGCCGCGTGCGTGATGCCCACCTGCTGCGCCCCGATGTGCAATGGAAAAGCGCGGCGCATTGAATTTAATGCCCCGCAGGCCTGCAGCCCATGCAGAACTTGCGCTTTGCACTATCAAATTGATAATGAATTTAAAGACATGCAGTGCGGGCCTATGTCCACAAAGGTGTCAACGGCCATGCAATTGCTGGCTACAATGAGCCCTCTATCTTCTACAAGAGTTGCGACTGCAGCTCTTGCCTGAAAGGAAGGCAATCGTGCCCGGTGGCGCGGCCGGGCTTCAAACCCGGTGGGGGGCGTCAGCCGCTCCCGGGTTGGTTCGACTCCAGCTGCCCTCCGCCATTTCATGGATTTTTAAGAATCCCTAAAAGCCCCGAAAGGGGCTTTTTTCATTCTCAGACCCTGAAAGCCTTTGGTTTTTAACGAGCATCCAAAAACCGCTAGTATCTGCAGCAATTGGCCTATAGGATGGCCCATAGGAGAGCCATGCCAAAGATTGCGAAGGAGCTTTCCGCTCTAGCGGTTTCTAAACTCCAAGAAGGAGCACATGCCGTTGGGGGCGTACCTGGCTTGCAGCTGCAGGTAATTGGTGCCTCGAAGGTGTGGGTGCTCCGATTTACATTGCATGGAAAGCGTCGGCGTATGGGGTTAGGCAGCTACCCTGCAGTTTCACTTGCTTCTGCGCGAGAGGCTGGGCGCCAAGCTCACCAGCTTATCCGCGCCGACCTTGATCCTATTAACGCAAGACAGTCCGCAAGATTCTCGATGACTGCTGCCGCTGCGAGGTCGCTAACTTTTGATACCTCTGCCGAGCGATTTATCGCGGCTCACGAAGGGGGATGGAGCAATAGCAAGCACCGACAACAATGGGAAAACACGCTGGCCACCTACGCATCGCCCGTGATTGGTTCCATGCTTGTCAGCCAAGTTGAGCAGCACCACATCATCCAGATTCTTGAACCAATATGGCGAACCAAGACTGAGACAGCCTCGCGGTTGCGCGGCCGAATCGAGCAGGTTCTCAACTGGGCCACAGTTCAGCGGCTGCGCGAGGGGCCTAATCCAGCACGCTGGCGCGATCATTTGGATTTGCTACTGCCTGCGCCGGAGAAAGTCTCCCCAGTCAAACACCACCCTGCAGTTTCGTTAAGCGAAGCTCGTGCTGTCTGGACTCAGATTTCGGCTTGCAATGGCAATGGTGCATTGGCATTGCGGCTTCAGATACTCACAGCCGGTCGATCAGGCGAGGCCCGAGGCGCACGGTGGAGCGAAATTGATTGGTCAAACCGCGTTTGGACAATTCCTGCAGAACGAATGAAGGCAAAAATTGAGCATCGAGTTCCACTATCAGATCAAGCGTTTGAATTGCTGTCCAACATGCCACACATTGCCGATACGGAACTCATCTTCCCTTCAACCAGGATGACTCCACTTTCGGATATGACGTTAACAGCGGTGATGCGCAGACTCAAACGATCTGAAGTGCCGCATGGTTGGAGATCTACTTTTAGAGACTGGGTTGGTGAATGTACCGACTACCCTGGCGACCTCGCAGAAAAAGCACTGGCCCATTCTGTGGGTAGTAAGGTGGAACAAGCCTACCGACGTGGAGACATGCTGAACAAACGCCGGCCCTTGATGCAGGACTGGGCCGACTTCCTCTCCAACCCAGTTCACGCTTCATAGACGAAACCGTTGGAGCCAAGCACAACAGACACTTTTGCGCATCTGAAATAAGCAATGGTCGAAAAGTCCATTGCAGGCATGGGCAGGAGCCACTTTACTAAGGCTGTTTGGGCTCCGCATCATCCCCCAGCGTATAGACCTCGAAGTCACACGCAGGCACCCCGGCCCAGTTGTTGATTGCATGCTTCATGCGCACTTGCAGCGGCACCAGCTCATTGCGAGCAAAGACTTTGGCGGCTTTCTCCACATCGCCAAAGCCGCCCGTGTTGTTGGGCATCATGCCCATGAGCTGCGGCGGGACGCGGTGGGCGGCCAGCACATCATCACGGCTGGAATTCTTGATATTGATGAAGTCGTCCTTTGCCGCTACCTCGCTGATGGGGATCAGCTTGATGCCGTCTGCCTTGCCGTCCGGGGCGTAATAGAACAGGTTTTTGAAGTTACCCGCCCCCTTGGACTTGATGAGCTGCTCACGCATGGCATCTATGTCATCCTGGCTTTGAGCCGGGTCCGTCACGTAAAGGATGAAGCCCGCGTGAGCGCCATTGGCGTAGTAGCGACGTCGAAACAGGGTGGCAGCCTCATTCAGTATGGCCGACTGCAGCGCGCCCAGGTACTGAGGCAGGCCGTAGACCTCTTGGTGTAGATCGGGTTCCTTCAGGTGGAAGACCATGCCACGCGGGAATTGATGCTCCTGGGCGAAGTCCTGCAGGAAGAAGTAGGTTTCCAAATCCGTTCCGCGCCGGGTGTACTTCCCCAATGAATGGCGTAACTCAAGGAACTGCCTGCTGATGCTGCTACGCTTTTCGAGGAAGCCATTGCCCAAAACCAGATAGTCCAAGGCAAAGGCCTGGAATGTCTCGGCGCTGAGCCACCGGGATGGCTTAAAGGTGCTGGTCAGCACATTGACTTTGAAGCGCAAGGCACTTTCATGGTGAGCACCAACCCGCAAAGTGCGGGCCAGCTCGGCAAAGCTCACGGGCGGCTCATACCAGCGGCCGTTGTTCATGCACTCGGCATATTCCATGATCGCAGCTCGGCCACCAATGACCGGCTCGGGCTCGCCAAAGCTGAACATGGTGGACTTTGCTGTAGGTGTGGGTTGCGCCGCATCTGTAGCAATGGATTCGGTGGATGTCATTCAGATACCTCGATGAAAGATGTGGTGCGGGTGGTGGCCAGGCCGGTGCCCTCTTCCAGCGGCTCATGCGAGAGGGCATGCATCGTTGCCCAGGCCAGATCGCCGTGGCCTGTTTCTGTGCTTCGGCCTGCGGTGTAGGTCACGCTGCGCCCGCTGGCGGTCAGCTCACGCTTGACGGCCATGAAGGCGGCAGCCAAGTCTTTGTCACCCGCGTCAAATTCCAGACGGTTGGCGCGCATGACGGCTTGCGCCTTGAGCACCAGCATGGTTTTGGCCTCAAGGCTGTAGTGCAGGCCGCGCACTGTGGGGAAGAACTTGCGCACCAGCTGGTACACGCCATTGCCCAGACCAGTGATGTCAATCGTCATCTTCTCGACGTTGTAGCTGTCACACACCTTCTTGATGGCTTTGGCCTGCGTCTCAAAGTCCACGTTATGAAGTTGCAGCTTGTAGAGGATGCGGAACTTGCCGCCCGGCTTCTCGGGCGGTGCCACCACCACCAGCGCAGCCTTGTCGCCGGTCAAGCTAGGGTCATAGCCCAGCCAGACCCGCTTGTGGCCAAACGGACGCTGGGCAAACGGTTTGTACTCCTTGCTCCATGCATCCCAGGCATCAACCATGCAGCGCTGCAAAACCGATAGCGGGAACACGGCAAGCGCATCGTCTATGAACTGGCACATGTAGAGGTTGTTGTAGACATCCTCGGACTTGGTCAGCTTCAGGTTAGCGATGTCGAACAGATCACAGCCGCCGCGTTCGGCATCTTCCACAGTGACGATGTGGCGCCAGATGCCATCGGCACCGCGGGAGCCGTTGGCCAAAGCCGCATGGGTGACGTCCAGTTTGAGCTTGCGATCTTGAATGTGCGAACCATCCCACAGCGCGTGCGCCTGGTGCTGGATGCTGGACGGCGTGCTGAAGTAGGTGATGTGCCACTTCTTGTGCGACGACATGCCGCTGGCCACGTTGTTCAGCTCGGTGAAATTGTTCGTCCAGAAGTACTCGTCAAAGTACAGATTGCCGTGGTAGCTCTGGGCTGTCTTGCTGTTGGTGCCCAGAAAGTACAGCGTTGCACCGTTGGCCAGCGTGATCGGATCGCCTGTCAGCGTCTTGCCCAGCACTTCCTGAACAAAGGCCACGATGTACGCGCGAAACACATAGGCCTGAGAACGGCTCGCGGACAGGAAGATCTGATTGCGGCCTGTCTCCAGCGCATCAATCAGCGCCTCGCGGGCAAAGTACCAAGTGGCCCCGATCTGGCGTGACTTGAGGATCTGGCGTGTGCGCTCGCCGATGTTGTCCCACCACACATGCTGGTAGTCGTACAGAGAGCCAAGGAAAGCGTCCTTGAGCTTCTGGATGTCCTCGGGTGAGATGAAGTTCTTTGTCGGCTTCTTCTTTGGCCCCGCGTTGCGCGCATCAAGGTTCGGGTTCAGGTCTGCTTCTTTACCCGTCTTCTCGTACTTGTGGATGCGCGCCAGCCGCTCCAGCTGGCGGGTTAGCAGATCAATCTCGCGCTCGTCCTGACCGTTTTTCTTTTCTTTATTGATCAGCTTGATCAGCCGGGCTTCCATCGTGCCTTCCACTCGCTGGGTGGAATTGGCGTCATCCCAGCCATCGGACTTGTGCCAGCCGTACAGCGTGGTGCGCGGTACTCCCAGGTGCTGCGCAATGTGTGTCAGCCGCCAACCCGACCAGAAAAGGCCCCGCGCCTCAAGGCGCAGGCCTGCAGCCATATCCAATGCCTGCGCCTGCTGGGGTGTCGCATTCGGTGCGCTCTCGGCTGCATCAGCGAGCGGAAACGGGAACGGGTTAGCCGCCGCCGTGCCTTTGCGGGGCTTGCGGTGCTTGGCCACCGCCTTGAGTGCAGGGCTGGCGCGGCGGGATGCGGGCTTGGATTCCTTCGGTGGAGCGCATTTCATACCCTGCAGTGTGGTTCGCGCGCGCGTGAAAAGCAGCCATCAAAAAATGTGATTCAGCCAGCCACAGCAAGCGCTGATTGCTACAAAAACAGGGGGTAGCGAACATAGGCAGGTCGATCAATTCATTACCGCGAAAGCCCACCGCCATGAGCAAAGCTACCAAGGACAACCAGCCCCAGTACACCCGCGTTGCAGTTGAAGGCGCAACCGTGGATGGCCGCACCATTCAGCGTGTGTGGCTGACGCAAGCCGCCTCCAACTACGACACCGATGTGAAGGGTGCCCGTGTCTGGGTGGAGCATATGCGCAGCATGTGGTCTGACAGCCCCTTCTCAGCCCAAGGCGATGTGGTGGCACTCAAGGCAGAAGAAATCAAGAGCGGCAAGCTGGCCGGAAAGATGGCTCTGTATGCAGCCATCAAGCCACTGCCCGATCTGGTGACGCTGAACAAGCGCGGCAAGAAGATCTATTCCAGCATCGAGATCGAGCCCAAGTTTGCCGACACGGGCGAGGCCTACCTGACCGGCCTTGCAGTGACCGATGACCCCGCCAGCCTGGGCGTGGAAATGCTCAAGTTCAGCGCCCAGAAAAACGACAAGAAATTTTCATCCGAACCTCTGGAAACCACCTTGGAATTCAGTGTGGATGAAGACGATGAGGATGACCAGGACGAAGAGAACACCTCGGCACGCCGTGAAAGCGCAGGCCTGCTGCGCAAGTTGCTGGATAAGTTCAGCCGCCTCAATGGCCGCCAGGATGGCTCTGACAAATTCAACACCCAGTCCGCTGCTGTGCTGGAAGCACTGGGCGAGACCGTTGAAGACCTACACGATCAGGTGGATGGCCTGGCCAAGCAGAACACGGCGTTCAAAAAGTCCAACAAGACATTGCGCTCAGAGCTGGACACGCTGCGTCAGGAGTTCACGAACTTCAAGTCGCAGATGGACAGCACCGATGCAGACCCAGCTGTGCGCAAGCCTGCCACGGGTGCCAACAGCGACGCCGCTGACTGCTGATCGCCTGCACCTGCCCACCTAGCCATTTACTGAAGGAAATCACACTATGCGCAACGATACCCGCGCCCGCTTTTCGGTTTACGTCGCAGGCTTGGCCGCTGCCAACGGCATTGGCGATACCGCCAAAAAATTCGCTGTTCTGCCCGCTATCCAGCAGCGTCTGGAAACCAAGATTCAGGAGTCCAGCGAGTTCCTGAAACTGATCAACATCATGCCCGTGGTGGAAATGATGGGTGCTCGACTGGGTCTGGGTATCAACGGCCCCATCGCCAGCCGCACCAACACAAGCGCAGACAAGTCGCGCAAAACAGCTGAAGTCGGTTCTCTGGACGAGCAAAAGTACCTGTGCGCCCAGACCAACTACGACACGCATATGCGCTACAACATGCTGGACAGCTGGGCCAAGTTCTCTGACTTTGCCGCCCGCCTTTCTGCCGTGCGCCTGCAGCGCTGCGCCCTCGATCGCATCATGATTGGCTTTAACGGCACCAGCGTTGCGGGAGATACTGACCGCGCCGCCAACCCGCTGCTGCAGGATGTGAACAAGGGCTGGTTGCAGGACCTGCGAGACAACGCTGCCGGACGCGTGCTGGCCACTGGCAAGACGGCAGGCAAGATCGTGGTGGGTAGCGGTGCCAATGCCGACTACAAGACGCTGGACGGGCTGGTGTTTGATGCTGCCCAGAATCTTCTGGACCCTTGGCACTCGAATGCAGGTGATCTGGTGGCCATCACAGGTCGCAACCTGCTCAATGACAAGCTGTTCCCGCTGGTCAATGACCCCAAGGCCCCTACAGAGACGCTGGCCGCTGACATCGTGCGCAGTCAGCGCCGCCTGGGTGGCCTGCCTGCCATCACTGTGCCCTTCTTCCCCGATGGGGCGGTGCTGGTGACCAGTCTGTCCAACCTGTCCATCTACTTCCAAGAGAGTGCACGCCGCATGCACGTCAAGGAAGCGCCTGAAAAGGACCGTGTCGAGACCTATGAGTCGTCCAACGATGCTTTCGTGATTGAAGACCTGGGCAAGGCAGCCTTGGTCGAAAAAATCGAAATCGTGGACTGACAGGTTTTGCCTTGAGACAGCAGCGCCCTGCGAAGAGTGGGCGCTGCTGAATCTGGGATACACGCGGGGAACTCAACATGCTTCAGACACCAGCCCAGATGCACAGGATGCGTCATTCGCTGATTGTGCAGGCCGCCTTGGCAGCTGCACTAAACCATCACGGCGAGACGCAGGGCAGCGACTACGAGCTGCAGATGGCGCAACTCTATGAATTCAAGAAGCGCCTGAAGGATGTGCAGTCCATGGCGGGCAAGGCTCAGTTGAAAGCCAAGCTACTGCCCGAAATGGATGGCTACCTGGACGCAGTCATTGCCGCCAACGCGGGCACCTATGACGAAGTGTTGATGACGGCACTGATCTGGAGCATTGATGCGGGCTTGTACCAGCGCGCGTTGGAGCTGGCTGAATACGCAGTGCGCCATGAACTGAAGATGCCCGACCAGTACCAGCGCACGCTGGCCACGGCCTTGCAGGACGAGTTTGCCGATGCGGTGCTGACTGGTGCGCTGGTCGGTGACGACGCCATGACGATTGCGGGCAAGGTGTTGCTGCTTACCGATGCGCTGGACAGCCACGATCAGGCCAAGGCCAAGCTTTACAAAGCCGGGGGCTATGCCCTGCTGGGCAAGACCACTACCAACGGCGCTGACCTGAAGAAGGTCAAGCTGCCTGCCTGCGAGAAAGCCCTGCCGCTGCTGCGCCAGGCCATGGCACTGCATGGCGGAATCGGGGTGAAAAAAGACATCGAGCGACTGGAGCAGCGATTGAAGGCCGAAGGCCGCGCGCTGAATCAGGAGCCGTAACCGAGCGTACCCCGCGCCGTGGCGGCCCCGAGGCAAAGGCAGTGCACAGCACCGCCCTCTGACCTCGGGACCACCGCCACACCTGAGCGGCCCCACCCATAAGCCATTGCAGTCATGAACGCCTTTGTCATCACCGCCAACCCGCCAGCCGCAGGTGTAGAGCTGGTCATCAGCAACGATGGCTGGTTTCCTGACATCAAGCCTGCAGACGTGCGCAACTTCTGCCGATTTGACGGCACCGTCACAGTGGATCGTTTGCGGCCCGCGCTTGTGGATGCATTGCTGAGTGTCAATGCCGAGCTGCAAGGCTTCAAAGATACGCAGCTGCTAGCAGGGTTCATGACTCTGGCCGATGTACCTGCGCCGCAGATCGACGGCAAAAGTGCCAAGCTGCACCACTACACACGGGCGGTGAGCTACTGCCTGATGGCTGACTTGGCCGAGGCTTACCGAAATCTCGCACAGCTGCCCAGCGACACCGGCAAGGAAGCCCATGTGATGGAGCGCCTGGTCATCGAGCAGAACGAACACCGCCGCAAGCAGCGATGGGCAATTGCAGACCTCAAGGGCCAGCGCCGCGTCATCGTGGAGCTGCTCTAGCCATGGCCGCCCAGATTCGAGCACTCCAGAGCGAAACCGTGGATGCCCTGTGCTGGCGCCACTACGGTCGCACGCTGGGCATGACGGAAGCCGTGCTGCAGGCCAATCCCGGGCTGGCCGCTCTGGGTCTGCTCATTCCGCAGGGCTTGCTGGTGACCATGCCCGATCTGCCCGCCGCTCAACCCAAACCCATCGTCCAGCTATGGGACTGAATCACCCTCCATCACAAGGCATTGCCATGACAGAACCTACCTCGGCCGCTGGAACCTTTGCAGGCTATAAGCTCGCCCTCTTCACTTTGCCGGTGCTGGCCAGCCTCCTGGCTTTATGGCTGGGGCTGCGCTTTGTGCCGTTGCGCAGCACCGACCCGCGCGGTGATCTGATCAATCGCGTGCTGGCCTGCCTGGTCAGCAGCTTTGTGCTGGGCGTGCCTGCGCTGGTAATGCTGATCCAGCACTGGCCCGGCGTCTTTGATGCTGGCGTGCAACTGGCCCTACTGGCCGAAGTGCCCTCGATTGCTGGCTTCTTTGTCATCACCGGCTGTGTGCTGGTGGTGTGCTCCATTCCCGGGCCGTGGATTGTTGCCGGGGTGTTTCTCTGGCTCAAGCGCAGCGAGGGCCAGACCATTACCGAGATGGCCGACCAGCTGCGTGGCGACATTGCCGGCCGCAAAAGCCAACGCCAAGGGGATTCGCAATGAGTGCCGCCGACTACATCAATGATCTGATCCTTCGTGAGGGCGGGTATGTCTTTGACCCGCAAGACTCTGGCGGGGAAACCAACTTTGGCATTACCGTCGCCACGGCGCGCTCCTACGGTTACACCGGAGCCATGCGCGAAATGCCACGCGCCACGGCGGTCACCATCTATCTGAAGCGCTACTGGGTGGAGCCGAGTTTTCACCGTATCAATGAGGTGTACCCGGCGCTGGCCGAGACCTTGCTGGACTTCGGTGTGCTGGCAGGTCAAAGCACGGCAGCCAGGCACCTGCAGCGAGCACTCAATGTGCTCAACCGCAATCAGACTGACTACGAGGATCTGGTGGCAGATGGCCGTATTGGCACCATCACCATCAATGCCCTGCGCGCCTTTCTGGCCAAGCGCGGCAAGGAAGGTGGCGGCGTGATCTTTGGCATGGTCTGCGCACTGCAGTCCGTCTACCTGCTGGAACTGGCCGAGCGCCGCCCCAAGGATGAAAAATTCGAGTACGGCTGGCAACTCAATCGTGCGCTGGGTGAATTTCTGGGCGGCAAGCCGTTCCTGCCGGTATGAATGCCGCGGCTATCTTCTCTTTGCTGGCCCGACTGGTACTGCCGCTGGCGGCGCTGGGCCTGCTCTATGCCGTGGAGCAGCGGGCCGAGCAGCGCGGCTTTGACAAAGCCAGGCTGGAAACCCAGGCCAGCGAGCTGGGCCAGCTGTCATTCGCCATCGAGCGCAGCGGGGTGCTGGCCACGCGACTGGGGCAGATTCTGGAATCCAACCTCAAGGACAAAGCCCATGCCAAGCAATCGATTGATGCGCTTTCTGCCGATCTGCGCTCTGGCGCTTTACGGCTGTCAGTCGCCACCACAGGTCACACATCAGGCAGCAATTACGGTGCCATCGCTGGGCTTGGTCAAGCGCGAGCCGAACTTGACCACACGGATGCTGAAGCTCTTGTCCGCATCACCGCAGACGGAGACGACGCCATCCGCGACCTCAACGCTTGCATTGACCAGTACGCCGAAGTGAAGCGCATGCAGGAGGTTCCCCATGCTGAAGCCCATTAGCCTGCGCGAGCATCTGACGGCAGGCCTGCCAGAACTGGCCCGAGATCCCGAACGCCTCATCATGATGATCCGGGGCGGCAAAGTGCGGGCCACGGCCACCAAGGCACTGAGCTGGCACTACGAATACACGCTGCGCCTCATCTTCTGCGACTGGACACAGCACTCCGACGTCATCGTGGCCTTGCTGCTGCCATGGCTGCATCACCACCAAAACGAACTGCTGGCCAACCCCGACAAAAACAAAAATGGCATGCGTTTTGATGTGGATTACCTCAACGTCAACGCCATGGACTTTGTGATGGATCTGGACTTGTCCGAGCGGGTGCTGTGCCGTCCCGTGGAAGGCTCGCCCGGGCAGGTCAACCTGACCCACCTTGATGACCTGCCGCCAGATCACCACCACATGGCTGAAAACTGGAAGGTGATGTTTGAGGGGCAGCAGATCGCTGAATGGAGCCTGCCCGCACCGCACCCGCTGCACCATGGCTGATGATCTGCAGAAACTGGAGAGCTGGCTGGCCCCCTTGCTGCACAAGCTGGAGCCTGCACAGAGCCGCCAGCTGGCCCGGGAAGTGGCGCGCAATGTGCGCAAGACCAACCAGCAAAGCATGGCCGCCCAGCAAAGCCCGGACGCCGAAGCATGGGAGCCACGCAAGCCCCGTGCGCGGGATGCCAAGGGCAAGCTACGGCAAGGCCCGATGTTTCGCAAGCTGCGCAATGCCAAGCACCTCAAGGCGCTGGCATTCAGAGACGCTGCCGTGGTGCAGTTTGTCGGCCGTGCCGAGAGACTGGCACGTGTCCACCATTTCGGGCTGCGCGATTTTGTCAAACCGGGCGGTGCCGAGTACGACTATCCGGCTCGCCCGCTAATCGGTATCACGCAAGAACAGATCGAGCAGATCAGCGACCTGATCCTCACCCATCTGACAGCCTCATGATGTTGTAGCCGCCCCCACAGGCGCGTGTGCTGGCGCTCGCGCGAGGAGCTGGGCACCATCGCTGGCATGTCTTTAGATTCGCCAGATCAAAGCCCCACCGAGCAATTGCGCCAGATGCAAAACATCGTGCGCACTGGCCGTGTGGAAGCTGTCACCACCCGCCCGCCTCGCTGCCGTGTGCGCACGGGTGAGCTGCTGACCGACTGGCTGCCATGGCTGACGCTGGCCGCAGGCGGTTCCACCCAGACCCGCCACTGGCGCGTGCCAGCCATCAATGAAGAATGCGTGCTGCTGGCGCCTGGTGGCGATCTTGCTCAGGCCATGGTGTTGCCGGGACTGGTCTGCGAAGACATGCCGCAAAACAGTGACGCGGCCGAAGTAGAGCGCCACAACTACAGCGCCACCGATTACTGGGAGCACAGCCGAAGCGAAGGCACGCTGGTGTTTGACATTGCCAGCAGCATCCAGCTCAAGGTGGGAGCTTCATTGCTGACCATCACACCAGACGGCGCCACGCTGCAGACCCCGCACTACGCGGTCGACAGCCCGCAAAGCGATTTCAGCGGCAATGTCACCATCGCTGGCAGCATCAGCGTCGGTGGCGGCGGCAGTGGCGGCACATCCAGCATTACCGGCAACTTCAACATCGAGGGCGGCCAGCTCACGCACAACGGCGTGAACGTCAGCAGCACCCACACCCATCAGGGCGTGCATGGGCAGACGGGAGGACCGCAGTAATGGACCGATACACCGGCCGCCGCATCACGGGCATGGAGCACTTGAAGCAATCCATTGCCGACATTCTCATGACGCCACTGGGTTCTCGTCTGGAGCGCCGCACCTATGGCAGCCTGCTGCCAGGCCTGATCGATGCGCCAGACAACGCGGTCACGCGCCTGCGCTGCTATGCAGCCATTGCCAGCGCACTGATGAACTGGGAGCCACGCCTGCGTGTCACCCGCATCGGCCTGCAGTCTGGCGAAACACCCGGGCAGGCAACGCTGACGCTGGAAGGTGAATACCTGCCCACCGGCAGGACGGTTGGCGTGTCTGCTGCATTACAACTGCGGGGTGCGGCATGAGTGTTGATCTATCCCTGCTGCCCTCACCGAATGTGGTACAGCCACTGAACTTTGAAGCAGAGCTGTTGCGCATCAAAGCGCTGGTGCTGGCCGATTTACCAGAGCTGGCCGATGTGCTGCAGCTGGAGTCGGAGCCTGTCACCAAGCTGCTGCAGCGCTGGGCCTATGAGAGCGTGAACCTGCAGGCACGCATCAATGACAGCGCCCATGCTGTCATGCTGGCATATGCCGTGGGTGCCGATCTGGATCAAGTGGCGGCGAACAACGGCGTGCAGCGACTTGAGGGTGAGGACGATGACCAGCTACGCCGCCGCGCCCAGATGGCATTTGAAGGCCTCACTGTTGCGGGCAGCCGTGGAAGCTACGTATTTCACGCCCTGTCTGCCGATGCGCGGGTGCTCGATGCCGCTGCACTGACTCCTATCCCCGGCACCGTGCGCATGGTCATATTGAGTACGGAAGGCGATGGAACCGCTCCTGCCAATTTACTGCAGGCTGTGCAAACGGCTCTCAGCGCAGAAGATGTACGCCCCCTGTGCGATACCGTTGAATCTGTTTCGGTCGAAGTTATCAGGTATGCCATTGCGGCGCAGTTGCGCGCCTACCCCGGTCCATCCATAGGCACCGTGCTGCAAAACGCCACGACGGCCGTTGCAGCTTACGTCGAAAGCTGCAGAAAGCTGGGCTACGACATCACGCGCAGCGGCATCTATGCAGCCCTGCATGTGCAAGGTGTGCAGAACGTAGTGCTCACCAGCCCGGCAGCCGATGTGGTGATTGATGACCACCAAGTGGGCTACTGCACGGGCATTGATCTGCAGTTGGCAGAGGCCACCTATGTCTGACCTTACGCTCCTGCCACCCAATGCCACTCCGCTGGAGCGCGCCTTGGCCAAAGCCTGTGCCATGCCGCACAAGCCAGAGAAAATTCGACGTCTGTGGAGCCCACAAACCTGCCCCTTTGAGCTGCTGCCATGGCTGGCCTGGGCTTGGAGCATGGACGACTGGGACCCCAGCTGGACCGAAGCCCAGCAGCGCGCCATCGTCGCCGCATCAGCCAATCTGCACAAAAAAAAGGGCACGCCCTGGGCCATCCGAGAAGTCGTGCGCCGCCTGAATCTGGGTGAAGTGGAGCTGATCGAAGGGCTGGCAGGACGTACACGCAACGGCACGATTCGCCGCGATGGTCTCTACGTCCACGGCGACGGCAACGCCTGGTCGCGATACCGCGTCATCCTCAAACAACCCATTACCAACGATCAGGCCGCGCGCTTGCGCAGCCTGCTTGATGCCTATGCCCCGGCCCGCTGCCAACTGGCGGGACTGGAATACCAAGCCGCCGTCAACAGCCACAACGGGGCTATCCGCCGCAACGGCCAATACAACCGAGGGACCGCCTGATGGCCAATCTCAATGAAGCGTCCGTCTGGGAGGCGGGCATCTATCAACTCGAAACCACCGACCCCGTCATTGGCGGCCCGGACGGCATCGACAACAAACAAGCCAAGCAGCTGGCCAACCGCACGGTCTACCTCAAGGGCATTGCTGATTCACTGACCTCTGGCGCCACAGCTGCAGGTAAAGCCAGTACCTGGGCAACCGCTCGCAGCATCTCCATGTCTGGCGACGGCACCTGGACTGTCTCAGTCAACGGTAGCGGCAATGTCACTGCCGCCATGACGCTGTCAAATTCTGGTGTGGTGGCAGGCTCCTACTCAAAAGTGACCGTGGACGCAAAGGGCCGGGTCACCGCAGGCTCTGCGCAGACAGCTGCTGATATTCCTCCGCTGGACTGGAGCAAGATCACCACGGGCAAGCCCACGACCATGGCGGGTTATGGCCTCTCTGATGGTGTGACGGGGCTAACCGGTACCGCCAATCAGATCACGGTGTCGGCGGCCACCGGTGCGGTGACACTGTCGCTTCCCCAGTCCATTCACACAGCTGCCAAGCCCACATTCGCCCAAGTCAAACTTGCAGCGGACCCAGTCAACGCTTTGGAGTGTGCTCCTAAGCAGTACGTGGACAACCTGCTCCAGGATTCGCAACTCAACGTATGGCGCAATGCCGGTGTGTTTGAGTTCCAGGTACCAGATATCCTCAAAAGCGGAAAGAAACGTGCTCTGATCAGACTGCGTGGAGGTGGCGCAGCGGGTGGATCTCCCGCGGTGGGCTGGTCTGTAATGGTCGGCGGTGGCGGCGGCCAAGGCGGCATGGCGATAAAGCTGATGGATCTCACCGGCGTTAACACTGTGACAGTTACTGTCGGTGCTGGAGGTATCGCTGTTCTGGGGTCTGCGGGACAAGCCGGTTCCGCATCTTCATTTGGCACTTACTGCTCTGCAGCAGGCGGGCAAAGCTTGCAATGGGATGGCGGAAATCCTGGGGTGGGGATCGGTGGAGATCTCAACCTTCTGGGCGCTGCAGGCTTTCCTCCACAGCGGCATGCCAACAATGACTGGGTCGTTCAAGGGCGTGGAGGCCTTAATGCCCAAGGTTCAGTAGGTGCGGTTTCATCGGTCCAGGACGGCAGAAATGGTTCCGATGATGGTGCAGGCGGCAACGGCGGCACCGCTGCTGGTGCGAGAGGTGGTTCTGGGGCTGCAGGCTGGGTATCAATCGAATGGTGAGGCTAAAAATGATGTGGGCACAAATTCAATCCGGCAAAGTCATCGAAGTCACGGACATTGACCCGACCGGCAGATATCACCCGTCGCTAGTTTGGACTGAGAGTCCTTCATCAGTTAGTTCTGGTTGGAACTACTCCGTCAAACTGGGCTTCACACCGCCTGTTCCAGCTGCTGCCTATTTGACGCCGCAATCATGCTCACCGGCACAAGGCCTGGTAGCACTCTTTGCCCTGAAAAGCATCACCGAAGACAACGTGCTGACAGCCATCGGCCAGATCCCAGACCCCGTGCAGCAATACACCGCCCGCATTGGCTACCAGCGCGCCACGGTTTGGGAGCGCGGCAGCCCGACCATGCAGGCCATGGCTCAGTTGTTGCAGCTGTCGGAAGAGGATTTGGACGCCCTCTTTGCCCATGCCGTGACGGTACAGGTGTAGCGCACTGGCATCGCCTCATGTGACCGGCGCAGCCACAGCAGGCACAACTGGCGCCCGCGCGAGGGGATGGGAACACTTGGAGCTGTCTCCAACTTCCACCCTCCAGCGCCCATGTCTACCGAATACCACCACGGCGTCCGAGTCCTCGAACTGACTACGGGCGCACGCACCATCAAAACGGTTTCCACGGCCATCGTGGGACTGATTGCCACGTCCGAAGATGCGGACGCGGCCACCTTCCCCTATGACACCCCCGTTCTCATCACCAATGTGCGCGCAGCCATTGGCAAGGCAGGCACCAAGGGCACGCTGGCTGCCAGCCTGGATGCCATTGCATCGCAGTGCCTGCCTGTCACGGTGGTGGTGCGCGTGCCTGACGGCGTGGGTGAAACGCCTGAAGCCAAGCTAGCGGATCTGACCAGCAACATCATTGGCACCACGCTTTCTGACGGCAGCTACACCGGCATGAAGGCGCTGCTCTCTGCACCGGCCAAGCTGGGCGTCAAGCCCCGCATTCTGGGGGCGCCCGGCTTGTCCACCCAGCCGGTGGCCGTCGCCTTTCAGGATTTGGCCCAGCAACTGCGCGCCATGGCCTACTGCGGGACCTACAAGCAATCCGTTGCTGATGCCATCACCTACCGCAAGAGCTTTGCAGCGCGCGAGCTGATGCTGATCCATGCCGACTTTGAGCGCTGGGACACCACCGCCAATGCCACGGTCAACGCTTACACCGAAGCCTATGCGCTGGGCCTGCGCGCCAAGATCGATATGGACACGGGCTGGCACAAGACCCTGTCCAACGTTGCAGTGAATGGCGTGACGGGCATCAACCCCGCCATCTACTGGGATCTGCAGAACCCGGCGACGGATGCTGGCCTGCTCAACCAGAACAAGATCACCACACTGGTCAACCGCGATGGCTTCCGCTTCTGGGGCTCTCGCACCTGCTCCGATGAACCGCTGTTCAGCTTTGAAAGTGCCACCCGCACCGCGCATGTGCTGGCCGATTCCATCGCTGAAGCGCATATGTGGGCCGTAGACAAGCCCCTGCACCCCAGCCTGGTCAAAGACATTCTGGAAGGCGTGAACGCCAAGTTCCGCGAGCTGACGACGCGCGGCTACATCCTGGGCGGCAGTGCCTGGTATGACGAAAGCGTGAACGAGTCCGGCACCCTCAAGGAAGGCCAGCTGGTTATTGACTACGACTACACGCCCGTGCCGCCGCTGGAAGACCTGATGTTCCGCCAGCGCATCACCGACCGCTATTACGCAGACTTTGCGCAGCGCGTGCAGACCGGCGTCTGAGTCTTCCCACCGTCACTGAACCACAGGAGAAACGACCATGGGAATGCCCCAAGTCCTCAAACATTTCAACGCCTTCATTGAAGGCACCAGCTACGTTGGCGAGATCACCGAGATCACGCCTCCCAAGCTCACCCGCAAGATGGAAGAGTTTCGCAGTGGTGGCATGCGCCTGCCCGTCAAGGTCGACCACGGCATGGAAGCCATGGAAGCCGAGCTGACCGCCGGCGGCTGGATGCGCGACGTGCTCAAGCAGTTTGGCAATGCCAAGGTGGATGGCCTGCTCTGGCGCTTTGCCGGTGTGGTGCAGCGCGATGACACCGGCGACTACATGGGCGTTGAAATCTTCATGCGTGGCCGCTGGGAAGAGATCGACCCCGGCAGCGCCAAGGCCGGTGACGCCACCGAGTTCAAAGCCAAGATGGCGCTGAACTACTACCGCCTGGTGATCGATGGCGAGGAAATCATCGAGATCGACGCCATCAACATGATTGAAAAGGTGGGCGGCACAGACATGATGGCCGTTGTGCGCCAGTTGCTGGGCCTCTAAGCCATCCCTTCTGCAGGCGGCCTGGCCGTCTGCCCTTCCCTTCCCCCATTTCACTTCCCGCACCATGAACAACGACACCACCAAGACCATTCAGCTGGACACACCTATCACGCTGCCCGGCGACAAGATCATTACCGAAGTGCAGGTGCGCAAGCCCAGCGCGGGTGCATTGCGAGGGCTGGCCTTGTCCGACATCTTCCGCCTTCAGACTGAGGTCATTCAGACCATCTTGCCCCGTGTGACCGAGCCCATGCTGAACAAGCAGGTGGTGCAGAACATCGATCCGGTAGACCTTGTGGCTCTGGGCACGGCGGTATCGAGTTTTTTGCTGCCGAAGGCGGATCGCGCGGACTTCCAGAACGAGTAGAAGACGCGATTGCCACCATCGCCATCATTTTCCACTGGCCGCCCAGCGAGCTGTGGCCCATGAGCCTTGAAGAGCTGATGGACTGGCGCGGGCGGGCGGTGGAGCTGCACAACCAGATCAACGCACCACCCGAGAAATAGACCATGGCCGAACAAAATATGCGCTTGCGCGTCATGCTTGATCTGGCAGACCGGGCGCTGGGTCCGCTCAAACGCATCAGCCAGGGCAGCAAAGAAACAGCGGCCACCCTCAAAGCTGCACGCGAACAGCTCAAGCAGCTGAATGAAACTCAGAAGACTGTGGGTAAATTCACCGAAGCCCGCAAGGGGCTGGATGAAACAGAGGCAAAACTCAAGGCCGCGAATGCGCAGGTGAAGCAGCTGACCACCAGCATGGGCAGTGCAGGCCCACCCACCAAGGCCATGGCGGCACAGTTTGCTGCCGCCCGAACCGAGGCCGGAAAGCTGGGCGCGCAGTTCACGGCTGAGCGCCAGCGCCTGCAGCAACTGCGGGACAAGCTGGGCGAAGCGGGTATCAGCACCAAGAACCTTGCCAGCCACGACCAGCAGCTGCGCGCCAGCATTGCCAGCACCACGACCAAGATTCAGCAGCAGTCCGAAGCCTTGAAGCGTCAGGGTGATGAGCAGCGCAAGCTGGCCAGAATTCAGCAGCAGGCAGCCAAGGGGGCGGCGATTGGCGGCGGTATGGCTGCGGCTGGGGCTGTGGGGGTGTATGCCGGCAAGCGCACGGTGCAGACGGCTGTGAAGCCCGTGCAAAGCTTCATGGCGCATGAGGACGCCATGCTGGGCATTGCGCGCCAGGTGCCGGGGGCACGCAGCGATGCGGGGGAACTGACAGCTGTCTATAAAGACATTGAAGAGCAAGTGCGCAGCCTGAGCACGCATGTGCCGCTGGCCAGCACCCAGATTGCCGAGATGTTCACAGCAGCGGCACGCATGGAGGTGCCGACCGACAAGCTCAGTGGATTTGTTTTGATGGCCTCAGAGATGGCCACGGCGTTTGATGCCGTTCCCGATGAAATCACCGAGTCCATGGGCAAGGTGGCCAAGAACTTCAAGATTGAGCTGACGAATATCCGGGGGCTGGCAGATGCCATCAACTATCTGGATGACAACGCGATCAGCAAGGGCTCGGACATCATCGACTACCTGAACCGCACCAGCGGTGTGCTGGCCACGGTAGCAATGAGTGAACGCAATGCGGCCGCGCTGGGCTCTACCCTGCTGACGCTGGGCGAGCGTGCCGAAACCGCCAGCACGGCGACCAATGCCATCGTGGCGAAGTTTGCCGCCGCCACCAAGGGCACCAAGAAGTTTCAGAGTGCCGTCAAGGAAATTGGGTTGTCGTCGCAAGCGATTGAAACCGGCATCACCAAGGATGCCACCGGCACACTGATGAAGGTGATGGAGGCTCTGCGCAAAGCACCTGAAGCC
>ERZ724504.317-NODE-317-length-27394-cov-5.051026_pt1 | contig 27394 bp, 31 predicted proteins | sample MGYA00376037_ERZ724504 | MGnify/ENA primary metagenome ERZ724504 (study PRJEB28724, sample SAMN07190888) | wastewater metagenome | isolation source: influent of sewage treatment plant in Hong Hong | place: USA: Christiansburg, Virginia | collected 2016-03-01 ... | reverse complement strand
ACCCCACTGAATGTATTGGGGTGCAAGCATGACAAAGCCTTGGGATCAGGACTGGGCCGCTGGGCCTGCGGCCAGCGAGCGCAAGCCGTGGGAGCGCGCTTGGACCGACAGCGGCGGCGCCGATGCCGCTGAGCCCGAGGCGCCCGAGCGCACGGTGCTGGGCACGCTGGGCGACGTGGGTGTCATTGCCCTCAAGGGTGCCGTGGGCCTGCCGCAGGCCTTTATGGGCCTGGCCGATCTGGTCAGCGGCGGGCAAGCGGGCAAGGACTTTGAAGACGCCGGTGTGCGCTTTGATGACACGCAAAAGATGCTCGACGGCATGTACTCGCCGGCGCAGCAGGCCGCCAATCAGCGCGTGCAGCAGGCCGAGGGCTTTGTCGGCACGCTCAAAACCGCCCTGGAAAACCCCAGCACCATTGCCACCACGGTGGGCGAGTCCCTGCCGCAGATGCTCGGCGGCGCCGCCCTGGCGCGCGGCGGCCTGGCGCTGACCGGCAAGCTGGCGCCCTGGGCAGCGGGCGCCATGGGCGAGGGCATCATGGGGGCGGGCGCCGCGGCCGAGCAGATCCGCGCGGAAAATGCCGATGGCCTGCTGAGCGGCAAGCAGGCGGCGGCCTCGGTGGCCTCGGGCATCGGCGCGGCCGCCTTTGGCGCGCTGGGCGGCAAGCTCTCGACCAGCAAGATCGGCCAGCGCCTGGGTATCTCCGACGTGGACACGATGCTCGCGGCCGGCAATTTCTCCAAGACCCCGGGCGGCTTTATCAAGCAGGTGATGGGCTCGGGCATTTCGGAGGGCGTGCTCGAAGAGTTGCCCCAGTCGGTGCAGGAACAGATGTGGCAGAACTACGCCCAGGACAAACCCCTTTTGGAGGGGGTGGGCAAGGCCGGCGCCATGGGCCTGCTGGCGGGCGCGGCCATGGGCGGCGCCGGCGGCGGCTTCAACGCCGCGCAGGCCTCGCTGCTGCGCGAGCCCCAGCCCAAGCCTGCGCAAGACCGCGGCCTGGCCGTGGATGTCACCTACCAGACGCCCGAGGGCAAAACCGTCACCAGCGTGGGCAGCGCCCCTGCGGGCGCTTCGGTGGCCACGGCCGATACGGCCAGCGCCGAGGCCGCTTTGCTGGCGCCCCAGGCGCTCACAGCGCTCGACCGTGCTGATGAAATTGATAGCGAAGTAAGCAGCATCCAAGAGCGTTTGGCCGAGATTTCGCCAGAAAACGGCTACGGCGAAACCTTTGACAGCGAGCGCGCCGAGCTGCAGGGCCAGGCGATCGGCTTGCAGGGCGAGCGCGCCGCCATTGCCGCCACCTGGCCGCGCGCCATCCGCGGCGCGCCCGCCCGCTTTGCCACCGAGGCGGGGGTGCACCTGGACGGCGACTACGCTTTGATGGATGCGGGCGACATCGTGACCTCGCACACCGAGGGCTTGCGACCCAACCCGCTGTACCCGCAGGAGCTGCAGCCGCGCGACCGCAGCCGCAGCGCCAGCGAGGTGCAGGTCTCGGGCATTGTGCAAAAGCTCGACCCGGCGCGCCTGGGCGTGTCGGCGGACGCGGCCACCGGGGCGCCCATTGTGGGCGCCGATGGCCTGGTGGAGTCGGGCAACGCGCGCAGCATTGCGCTCAAGCGCGTTTACCAGGCCCAGGGGCAAAAGGCCGAGGACTACAAGCAGTTCCTGCGCGACAACGCCGCGCAGTTCGGCCTCTCGCCCGAGGCGGTGGATGCGCTGGCCCAGCCGGTGCTGGTGCGCGTGCGCAAGACGCCGGTGAACCGCGCCGAGTTCGCGCGCCAGGCCAACGCCAGCACCGTGCAGCGCATGAGCCCGAGCGAGCAAGCGCTTTCGGATGCCAAGCGCTTGGCCTCGCTCGATGGCCTGGACGCCAACGAGGACGGCGACTTTTCCAGCAACGACGGCTTTATCCGCCAGTTCATGGCCACCCTGCCCATCACCGAGCAAAGCGACCTGATCGAGTCCGACGGGCGTCTCTCGGCCAATGGCTACCGGCGCATCCAAAACGCGGTGCTGGCGCGCGCCTATGGCGACTCGCCCAGCCTGCGGCGCATGACCGAGAGCATGGACAACAACCTGCTCAACGTGTCCAAGGCGCTGGTGCGTGTGGCACCCACCATTGCGGGGGCGCGCGAACGCATGCAGGCGGGCACCTTGCACCAGGCCGACATTGCGCCGGACCTGCTGGCCGCGGTCGAAGGGCTCTCCGCGCTCAAGGAAAAGGGCTGGAAAGTGGCCGATGAGTTGGGGCAGGGCGACCTGACCGGGCCGAAGTACACCCCAGAAGCGGCCGAGCTGCTGACTTTCCTGAGCGACAACGCGCGCAGTCCGCGCCGCATTGCCGAGTTTTTCCAGCGTTACTACGATGCGCTGGAGCAGGCCGGCGACCCGACCCAGCCCTCGATGTTCGGGGACGATGGCCCGGCGCCCACGCGCGCCGCTCTTTTGCAACAAGCCCAAGGAGCCCAGAATGGCCACACTGAGCAAAACCCCCAGCGGCGAGTCGATCGAGAAGGTGCGCCAGCTGATGCGCAAACTGGACGGCAACCCGAAGATGCGCCGCGCCGTGGCCGCAGCGATCAAGGCGATGGGCCTGCCGGCTCCGCTGCCCCAGGAGGACAGCCGTGGCAACCGGGCGGCCAAGCCGCCAGCGCCGGCGAAAGCGGCGAATGGGTAGCCTACCCGCCTGATTCGGGCACGCTGGGCATTGCGCGGCGCGACATGCCGCAGATCAAGGGCGAGCACCGCGGCGCGCTGGTCAACTTTCTCAAGGCGCGCGGCATTGCCAGCCAGCAAGAGTCGGTGTCGGCCGATAGCCTCAAGCCCACCCAGGCCGAGTTTTCTACCCAGAAGGTGGCCAAGTTTGCCCAAACCGGCGCCATTGGGGACCGCTCGGTGTTGGTGTCCTCCGACAGCCATGTGCTCGATGGCCACCACCAGTGGATGGGCCACCAGTCCATGGGCGAGCCGGTGGCGGTGATCCGCCTGGACGCGCCCATTCGGGAACTGCTGGCCGCCGTGCGCGAATTTCCCAGCGTGCAGCAGAGCACGGCCGGCGCGCCCGAGCGGGCGGCCAGCAACGACCCGCGCACCCAGGCCGTGGCCGACTTCAAGGATGCGCTGGCCGACCTGGCGCAGATTGCCAGCAAGCACACGCGCGCGGCCATGGTGCCCGAGGACACGCCCGAGTTGATGCCCACCATGGTCAAGCTGTACGACGCCGGCATCAAGCTGCTGGGCACGGATTTGAAGCGCCTCAAGAAGTGGGTGGGCGAGCAGCTCAAGAAGGATGTTCGATTCAAAACTTTCTGGAACAAGATTGGCAACGATCTGCACCAGAAGGCGGCCCTGCAGGCGTTGGAAAACCCATCCCAACCAGCGCAGGCAGCCCTGTTCGACAGCCCCGAGGCTGCGGCCGACGCGGTGCAGGGCGGTCTGTTCGATGCTGTCAGCGCGGCCGTGGCGCCAGCACCCAAGGTGGCCACCATCAACGGGCACCCCTACGACCAGGCGCGCGACAACTACGCCCCGCCCAAGGTGGCGGCATTCATGCCAGCGGACGCCATCGCGGCGGCCGACAAGGCGGTGGCCGACTTTCCTCCGCAGCGTGGCGAGGCATTGCCGGCATTGAGTGCGGCCGACCGTGCGCGCGCCGAGGCGCTATTGGCCCCGGTGCTGGCCAAGGCAGCCGAGGCCAAGCCCGACTACGATCAAAAAATTATTGACATTGCGCAGGAGGTAGGCGCGCTGGGCCAGCAGCTGGCGGACTTGAAGGGACTCAAACGTGTCGCCGAGAAACTGGCGGAGGAAAAGTTTGATGTCGGCGCAATGAAGGACCTGCTGCGATCCACCATCGTGGTGCGCAGCTACGCCGACGCGCAGGCGTTGATGGATGCCATTGAACGCGAATTCACGCTGCTGCGCGCGCCAAAGAATCGCACGGGTGATGCGCCATTGCGCTCCCAAGGCAAGGATGTGCCTGCAGAAGATCCGGCGAAATATGCCGGATACAGTGACATCATGATGAATGTGGTGCTGCCCAACGGCACCATTGCGGAAATCCAGATCAACACCCCCGATATGCTGGCCGCGAAGGCAGAGCAGGGGCACGTGCTTTATGAATCGCTGCGCGTGGAGCCCAAGGGCAGCGAGCGGGCGATTGCCATCAATGCCGCGAGCTTGGAGTTTTACAGCGTGGCCCGGGCCGCTGCCAAGAATTCCTCTTCCGACATTTTGGACCAGCGCAGTGGCCACCAAGTGGTTGGGAGCATGCCCTCCCAGGGCGACTTCTCATTGAGCACGAACCGCTTGCCGTCGGGGAATTCGACGTACACCAGTTCAACGCCATCGTCGTCGGTCAAGTCCATTCCGAAAACGCAGCCTTCTGGAAACTTGTCTGGCACTTTCATGGAGCCCCCTTTCGCTCCCATTGTAGGCGACGGCGCGCCGGATGGCGACAATTCCTCTACCACAAAAGCCTCCAGTGGTGCCAATCCATCACCCGGCGCCGGCCAGATTGGTGATTTTGGCGAAAAGATCGGCGGCGCCCGCAAGGACGTGTGGTCTGGGTTCAAGGAGGATCTGAACAAGATCGGTGACGCGGACATCGCAGCGCAGCCCCTGGCCAAGATCTGGCCGCCACCCGACTACCAAAAGTTGATTGCGGGCGGCATGGATGCCAAGGCCGTGGCGGCCGTGCGTGCGTTGCGCGATGAGGTGCCCGCCAAGCCACGCAGTTCGTGGAAGGTCAAGCGCTGGGCCGAACAGGTGAAGACGCTGCGCGGCCTGGCCAACGAGTTGATGGACGGCACGATCACCGTGCAGGACATGGAGCGCATGGGCGCCAGCAAGGGGGCCAGCCTGCGCGGCATGCTGGGCCGGGTTGAGCTTTACGAATTGGTCGGCCACGAAAAATCCCTGGAAGGCGTGCGCTTCTCACACCACCACTACAGCCTCTACAAGGGGCGCGAAAACGTGTCCCTGTGGGTGGTAGAGAAGGATTCTGCCGCCACGGCCTTTAGCAACTGGCCGACCGAGATTGCCATCGGAGAAACCAAGGCGCAGGCGCTGGCCGCCTTCAAGGAGAAATACGCTGCGCTGGATCTGGACAAGGCGGTGCGCAAGGCGTCGTTTGACATTTTCAGCGAGCGCGGTGTCGATGGGTTCTTGGTCGGCAAGAAGATTGGCCGCAACATCGCCACGCTGGCGGGGCCATTCAAGACGGTCAAGGAGGCACGCGAGTACCGCCAGACCAATATTGCGGCCCTGGAGGCCAAGCTGGAGAAATACAAGGAAATTCCGCGCGAGCGCTCCGATGTGAACCAGCCGCGCGTGGGCCAGGACATGCGCAATGCCCAGGACGTGACGCCGCAGATGTTTGGCGATACCTTTGGCTTCAAAGGGGTGGAGTTTGGCAACTGGGTGGAGCAGAAGCGCCGCCAGAAGGATCTGAACGACGCCTTCGATGCCCTGATGGACATGGCGGCCGTGCTGGACATTCCGCCCAAGGCCATTTCGCTCAACGGGCAGCTGGGCCTGGCGTTTGGTGCCCGGGGCAGCGGCGGCGTGAACCCTGCGGCGGCGCACTATGAGCCCGACAAGGTGGTTATCAACCTGACCAAGAAGGAGGGCGCCGGCAGCCTGGGCCATGAATGGTGGCACGCGTTGGACAACTACTTTGCCAAGCCGCGCACCCAGGGCGACCGCTTTATGACCACATCCACGGATGTGAATCTGTCCTCGCGGGGCGCCAGCTATGTGCCCTACGCTGGCGTGCGCAAGGAAATGATCGACGCCTTCGGGGCTGTGGTCAAAGCCATCAACCAGACGGCCATGAAGGCCCGATCCTTGCGGCTGGACAGCAAGCGCACCAAGCAATACTGGACCACGGGGGAGGAATTGTCGGCGCGCGCGTTTGAGTCGTACCTGATTGCCAGGCTGCAAGACCAGAACGCGGCCAACGACTATCTGGCCAATGTGGTGAGCCAGGCGACGTGGGACGCCATGGCGTCCCTTGGCATCGAGAACGAGGACAGCTACCCCTACCCGACGGCGGCAGAGATTCCGGCGATCCGCGCCGGCTTTGACCATTTTTTCCAGACGGTGGAAACCAAGGAGACGGATCAGGGCGTGGCCATGCTCAGCCGCAGCGCCAACGCTGCCACGGGCATGCCGGTGGCCGACCTGCAGGCACTGGCCGACACCATTGCAGCGCAAAACCCGCGCATGCCCAAAGTGCATGTGCTCGCTGGCGTGTCCCAGGCGCCCCCGGCGCTGCGCGCGTACATCGAGCAGCAAGGCGCGCAGAGCGACACCGAGGGGGCGCTGCACGGCGGCGAGCTGTACCTGTTTGCCAGCGGCTTGCAAGACGCGGCGCGCGCCGAGCACGTGCTGGCCGAACACGAGGTAGCGCACTTTGGCCTGCGCGCCCTGCTGGGCCAGCGCGCCTTGGACGCGGCCCTGCGCGCCATCTGGCTGGACAACGCCCAGGTGCGCAAGGCCGCCACCGCGTTGCAGCAGCGCGGCAAGCTGAGCAACACCCAGGCCACCGAAGAGGTGATTGTGGACATCCCCACGGCCGAGCTCGCCACGCTCAAGGGCTGGCGCAAGCTGGTGCAAGCGGTCAGCAAAGCCCTGGCGCAGCGCGGCTATGCACGCCTGGCCCAGCGCCTGCAAGATTGGCTGGCGGGCACGCTGACGCAGCAGCAGCGCGCCGACCTGTTCGTGGCCGACCTGGTGCGCGCCGCGCGCAACTACGTCAAGGGCGCCGGCCCCGGCGCGGCGCACAGCACGGCCGGCGCGGCGCTTTTGTCCAGCAGCATGGCGCAGGACGCGGCCCGGCAAGAGCGCTGGCTCAACACCGAGGCGCGGGCGCGCGGCTTTGCCGACATCGACGCCCTGGCGGCCAAGGACGCAGCCTTGTTTGACAAGCTGGCGGCGCTGTGGCGCCAGAAGCACCCGGCCGATGCGGGCGTCTTGCTGTCGCGCGCCGCTGCGATGGACAAGGCGCAGACCGAGATTTCCAGTCGTGGTAAAAATGGCGGCATGGCTACAAACGATGTCGTCGGCAACACACAAGGCGGGCGCTCTGCCGACGACAACCAAATGGGCGACGCTATCGAATTGGCACGCTCCGCTGCTACGCGAGTCCGCGACCTGGTTAAAGAGCATGGCACGATTTATGTGCGCTGGGCATCCAATGCGAAGCACGATCTGAGCCCAAGCGCGAGAAGCAAGGACCATCAGACGGGGGCCTACCATGCAGGTCTGAGCGCCGTGGCCATTGACAACTCCATGTCGCCCGCTCGCGTAGCAAGCGCCTTGATGGAGTATGGGTTCCACCGAGCGACCGAGCCCAACAGCAAGCCACGGGTTTATTTGGCGCGTCGTGTTGGCGAGGACTCTGACGGGTATGACTCAATCCAGCCGACTAAATTGCTGTGGGAGCCTACAGTTAATGAGTTGCAAGCACTGGGCAAGTCGAGGGACTTCTTGCGCTATGAAGAGCGACATCTGGATGCTATTGAAAGACTGAGCAGGATCACCGACCCATTCGGGAAAAAGATCACCGAGAAGACCAGGGATGAGGCCGCAAGTGCCATGCGCAGCATCTTTGATCCAATGCTAGAGAATGAATCCACCGCGTCAGATGGCGCTGACGCACCTATGCTAAGCCGCGCCGCCCAGGCTGCTGCACCCAGCAAAACCGCAGCCACAGCCGCCGAGCGCGCTGATCAGATCATCCACGACAGCGCCGGCGGCGTCTCGCTGGTGGACGCGGCAGCGCGCGGCATCACGCGCGGGCTGGGCATCGAGCGCCTGAGCGGCGCCATCTACGACAAGGCGGCGCAGCTGCTGGACCGCTACACGCCCGAGCGCGTGAAAGCCGGCGTGGTGGCCGACTATGGCGTGCCCGAGGCGGTGATCGACCAGCGCACCTTGCTGCAGGCACGCCAGCGTGTGCAACTGCGCAAGGCCGGCACCCTGGTGGAGAAGCTGGCCACGCTCACGCGCGCCGAAAGCCGCGTGGCCTACGAGTGGATGAACATGGACGGCTCCGACCCACAAGCCTATGTATCGCTGATGCACGGCTTGCCCGAGGAATCGGTCAAGGTGCTGCAGGAGGTGCAGGCCATGATTGACCAACTCTCCAAGCAGGCCGTGCGCCTGGGCCAGCTCGACCCCGAGGCCTTTGCGCGCAACCGCTTTGCCTACCTGCGCCGCAGCTACGCCAAGCACGCACTGGAGCAGTCCGCCGGCGAGAAGGCGCGCCGCTCGCGCACCATTGCCGTGCTGGGCGAACAATACAAGGGGCGCGGCCTGTCCGAGTCCGCCCCCATGGCCAGCATGCAAAACAGCGCGCCCGAGTGGTGGGGGCGCAAGCTCAAGGCCGGCAAAGCCGATACCGCGCTCAAGGGCGAGAAGTTCGTGCGCCTGGAGCGGCGCGCCGCATCTGGCCAGGGCACCACGCCGCTGCCCGGCATGGCGGGCAAGGCGCTGGGCAAGCTGCGCGAAGTGGCCTACCTGCCGGCCGGCGAGGCCGTCCCGGCGCGCTACCGGGAATGGACGCCCGCGGGCACCTGGGAGGTGCGCGACGTCAAGGGCGGCAACGCGATCCTGTGGCGCGACTTCACCAAGGAAGAGCGCGAGCAAATGGGCGAGATCGACGAGGCCCGCTTTGCCATTGCCAAGACGCTGCACGCCATGATCCACGACGTGGAGGTGGGGCGCTACCTCGATTGGCTGGCGGCCAACCAGGCCAAGAAGGAGGGCGAGACCATTCCGGGCGAAGTGGTTGAAGCCTCCGACCGCATGCGCGACACCTTTGCCCTCGACCAGTGGGTGCGCGTGCCCGACAGCAAAATTGCCGGCACCAACGTGCTCAAGTACGGCAAGCTGGCTGGCCGCTACCTGCCCGGGCCCGTGTGGAACGACCTGCGCCAGGTGGTGGGCGGACAGTTCCAGCCCTTTGGCGAGACCTATGCCAAGGTGCTCAGCCTGTGGAAGACCAGCAAGACGGCGCTCAGCCCCGCGGTGCACATGAACAACGTCATGAGCAACTTTGTCATGGCCGACTGGCACGACGTGCGCGCCGCCCAAGTGGGCAAGGCGCTGCGCATCCTGCTGGCGGCCAGCCAAAAGCCCGGCGGCATGGCCGACCGCGAGGCGGCGCAGGAGATTTTGAACCGCTACAAGGACAGCGGCGGCGATGCGGGGTCGTGGGTAACGCAGGAGATCTCGCGCGAACAAATCGAGCCGTTGCTGGAGAGCCTGCAAAAGGAGCTGGACGCCACCAACGGGCACAGCGTGGCGGCGCAAACGGGCATCTTCGCGGCGCTGCAGCACGCCTCGCAGCTGCGTTTCCCGCAGGCCTGGGACGCGGCCAAAGCCGGACGCGGGGGCAAGACGGTGGCGGCCACTGCGGGCGCGCTGATTGACCTGTACCAGTCCGAGGACGATGTTTTTCGCCTGGCCGCCTGGCTGGCAGCGAAGGAGGGCGGGGCCACCGACCTGGAGGCGGGCAAGCGCGCGCGCAAGTCCTTCCTGGACTACAACATCAACGCGCCCTGGATCAACGCCATGCGCAAGTCCGCCTGGCCCTTCCTGTCGTTTACCTACCGCGCCGTGCCCATGCTGCTGGAGACGGCGGCGCGCAAGCCGCACAAGCTGATGAAGCTGATGGCGCTGGCCGGTGGCCTCAACGCCCTGGGGGCGATGCTGGCGGGCGGCGGGGCGGGCGACGACGACGAGCGCAAGCTGCTGCCCGAAGAGAAGGCCGGCAGCATCTGGGGCATGGTGCCCAAGCTCATCCGCATGCCCTGGAACGACGCCCACGGCTCGCCGGTGTACCTGGACATTCGCCGTTGGATTCCGGTCGGTGACGTGCTCGATGTGGGCCAGGGCCACGCCGCCGTGCCGATCCTGCCCGGCCTGATGCCCGGCGGCCCGCTGGTGCTGATGGGCGAGGTGGTGCTCAACCGCTCGGCCTTCACCGGCAAGCCGATCACGCTGGAAACCGACACGCCGGCGCAGCAGGCCGCCAAGGTGGGTGATTTTCTCTACAAATCCTTTGCGCCCAACATTCTGGGCCTGCCCAACACCTACGCCAGCGAGGGGGTGGTCGGCTCGCTGACCGGGCGCACCGATGCCTTTGGCCGGGAAATGTCCACGGCGCAGGCCATGGCCTCGTCGGTGGGGGTCAAGCTGGGCAGCTACCCGGCCGACGTGATGCGGCGCAACCTGGCCGCTGGCACCCTGGCCAAGGGCTCGGAGATTGACAAGAACATTTCCCAGCTCAAGCGCCAGCGCCAGACCGGGCGCCTCGATGACGCTGAATTTCAGCGCTTGGTGACGATCGAGCGTGACAAAAAAGCCAAGCTGATGCGCGATTTTTCGGAAAAAATCAACTGAGGGAGGGCGCCATGAGTGACACCTGGGGGGCGCGCGAGCACGCCGACATGGACTACCGGGAGCGCTCGGGTCTGCGCAAGGCCCAGAAACAGGGCGCTGAGCAGCGGCGCGAAGAGCGCGCGCGCGCCCTGGAACTGCGCGAGCTGCTGGAGGGCGGGGCGCCCGAGCACGATCGGCTGGCGCCCCTGCCGCGGGTGGATTAGAGGCGCGCGGAAATTTGCTCTGACGACTCGCGGTAATAGCGGGACATGAGCAAATTGAGGTTCTTGTGCCGGCTGATGCGCGCCAGCGTCATCACATCCATGCGCCGCGCCAACCAGGTGAGCGCCGTGGCGCGCGTGTCGTGGAACGTCAAGCCCTCGATCAGCAGCTCGGATGTGAGGCGGCTAAACAGCGTGCTGCCCTCGTTTGCACCCACGGTGAAGGGCTGCATGGCGCGCAGCAGTGGGCGCGAGCGCGCCGCCGTGGGCACAGTGACCGGCCGGGCCTCGGTTTTGGAAATAGGCAACACCAGCACATTGCGCCGCGCGTCAAAGCTGCAGGTGAGCACTTCTTGCAGGCGCAGGCCGGTGTGCAGCGCAATGCGAAAGGCGCGCTGCATGTCAGCCGTCTTGCCCACGCGCGGGGCGCGCAGCACGCGCCGGATCAGCTGCCAGGGCCAGACCGGCTCACGCGCCGGGTTCTCCTTGGGCAAGCGCACGCCATCAAAGGGCGAGGCCTGAATCCATTTCCATTCGCGCATGGCCAGCTTGAACAAATTGCGGTACAGGTTGACCTCACGCAGCACGGTCGAGCCCGAGACGGTTTTGAGGCGCGTGTCGCGCCACTGGCCAATGGCCTCGCTGGTGATGCTGTCCAGCGCGATCGGGCCAAAGTGCGCGCAGAAAGCAGCAAAGCGGCGCTGCTCCCAAAGCGTGGCGTTCTTTTTGGTGGTGCTGACGGTGGCCACATAGTTCGCGCATGCCTGCGCGAGCGTGCGGTCATTGCGCAGGTTTTTTTTGCCCTCTTGCTCCAGCGCCCACTTTTGTGCCTCTTTTTTGAGGTCGAAGGTCTTGGAGACGCGCACGCCATCGCGCTGCACCTGGGCGCGCCAGCCATCCCTGAATTTCCCGATATAGGCCACTTGTTCGCTCCGCGTGTTCGCACCGTGTGTGCATTCTTGTTCGCAGAGCTATCCAGTGTGTTCGCCCCGCTAGAGGGAGAAATACTATCCTATACCGATATAAACCGCCTAAAACCTAAGCAATGGTGCCCGGGGCCGGAATCGAACCTATTGGGGATGTTGCGTGTTGTGGGAAGAATGTTCGCTTTCGCCCGTGAAGAATTTTCGCACCGCGTCTTCTGGCCAGCGCGGCTTGCGCGGCCCTGTGCCGGGTGCGCGCGCCGGGAAATTCGGTTCCTTCACCACCACGTCGCGCACATGCGCGCGGCTGAGTTTGGTGATGGCCGTGATGTCGTCAATGGTGAGTAGATTCATTGCGCGCCTCCATTCTGCGCAGCAGTGATGCCGTGGGCGGCCTCAATCTGCCGCTTCAATGCCCACATTCGGCTGTCCCACGTCTTGAATCCGGCGCGATTGATGCAGCCCACAAGCTGCTCATCCGTCAGCGGCTCCCGCGCCGGCCCGCTGGGCGCTGCTGGCCGGGGCGCTGCTGCGAGCGCGTCACGCCAAGCGACAGAAAGGTTAAAAATTCGCTTGTGCTCGCCAACATAGTCTGCGCCATCGCCGTCCCATGCCGCTTCCACCATTTCGTCGGTCGGCTCCACCGGCACAGCCTGCCATCCTGGCGCCAGCCCTGCGGAGAGCATGGCCTGTACCTGGGCTGCTGTGTAAAAACCGATAACGTCAGGCTGGTCGTCGAGCGCATCTAAGACAATCTCGTAATGTGGCTGGAACCCATCTGGCGCTGCGTCGATAGCAAACAATTCGGGCTCAGGCATCCCCGCAGGCGCTGCACGCAGTTCAAGCGCCACGGCATCAGCTTACTCGGCGTGGGCGCGCATGTTCTCTGCGCTGGGCGCTTTCCCTGCGGCGGAATGCAAGCGAAGCCATGCGGCCACTTCGCGCAGCTGGCAGTGCAGGCTTTGCTTTTCGTGTGGATGCGAGCGGCAGCACAGTCGCGGGTCGTTTGCGAGCGACTGCGCGCAATCCGGCCCATCGGGAACTATCGCCGCCTGCGCGAAATTCTGCTCATACGCCTTACCTTCTTTGCTCACGGCAGGTACTGCAACGGGCGGCTTTTGATTGGCGGCAGCCTCCAGCAGCGCCGCCGCGCGTTCGGCGCACAGGTATGCGTGGCTGTGCAAATCAACCAGCTCGCGCAGGTCTTTTGCAGCTTCCAGCATCTCTGCATGCGCGTCATATGGCGCTGCAACGGGCTCGCTGCTTGCAGGGGCGGGCGCGCGGCGGTTCCAGGCCTCGATCACGCCCAGCTTTGAATCTCGGGTGACGCGCGCTGTGCAGCCCATGCTGTCGCTGCACTCAATCTGGTAGCTGTGGTGTTCAGGAATAAAGTCGGTTTCAGCGCGCTCACCGCAGAACGGGCAAGTCGTCAGGGTGGTGGAATCAGTCATTTGTGCCTTTCTGGAGTGCATGGCGCGGCACTCCAATCCGAATTTCGATTGCCGGCTCGCCCGTCACGTCACGCAAAAGCGCCTGCGTCAACGCGATCAGCCGCGCAATGTTGGCTTCAGTAGGCATGCGGATTGCCACTTCGCGCGCGGTGTCGAGGTAGTCCCGACGCAGGGAGGTGGGGTTTGTCGGGATGGGTATTACAGGCATCACGCGCCCCCTTGTGCAGCGCGAGCTGCGATATGGGCGAAGCCGCACAGCTTCCAGTTTTCGGGCGCAATGTTCTTTGCGTAGTTCTCCACCTCCTTGCGGCCTGCTGCGTTGAGGATTTCGCGCCAGGCCGTGCTATCTGTATCGCCAAAACCACGCAGCACCTGAAGGGCGACACAGGTAGCCGCGTTGAACCCGCGATTGAATTCCCCTTGATCCTGCTGCACGTCCGCATCTACAGGCGCAGCCTGGGCGGCCCCACGCGCTGCGCGGTCGGCGTCAACGTAGGCGCGCATCTGATCGGCGCTGTACCAGCCGAAGTCTTTGATGTCTCCAGACTGTGCGTATTTGCAGTCAGGCAGCTCTGGATACTCGCCCGCCTGGGCAGGCGCTGCTGTCACGCCCGCTGCTGTTGTTGGGTCGGCGTCGTCGTCGGGCTCGGCGCCGAGAAATGCAGCCCCTTCTTCTGGCATGTCGCTCCAGAACGCATACAAACCAGCGCCACTGTGGCTGTGCTCACCACCAAGTTGCAGCGTCACAAGCCCTGGCTCACCGCCGAACATACCCAGAAGCTCTGTCGCCATCTTGAAGTCGAGCGTGATGGACGGATCGCTCGGAGCCACAGGCGCCGGCGCCTGTGCGGCAAGGGCTGCGCGCAGCCGGTCAATTTCGGCGTCTGCGCGGATGGCCCAGTCATTGAGCCTATCGACTTCCTCGGTGTCGTAGTTGCTCATGTTCAGCTCGGGGCAGTCTTCAATTTCGCGCTCTGCCGCCAAGCTGGCAGCGGCTGTGTTGGTGTTGGTGTTGGCGGTCATGGGGCAGCTTTCTTTGCTGCGTTGCGCAGCTTTGTTATCTGACCTTTGGCCGCAGAAAGGCGGCGCTCCGTGGTCTGGGCTCTGGCTGTGGCAGTGCGCCACATGCGTTCGTAGTTGTCGCGCTCGCGGATCAGTTCGGTGTGTCGTTTTGCCATCAGCTCGGTGGCATCAGCAATGCGCTGCAGGGAGCCGGCGTTTATGTGCTCGACGGTGTTCGCGCCATCCCAGTTCTGGCGGGAGGCTTCACGGAAATTAGGCATTTGCGCCTCCTTGCTTGGCCGCGATGGCGGCTGGCGGAGCTGGGATCGGCATCCAGTGCGTGACTTTGCTGTCGTCCGCTTCGTCGTCGTGCGGCTCCCAGCCGAAGCCGGACAGGTTTTCCACATATTCGCCTGTGGTGACATGCTTTCCATCCAGCACAAGCAAAAGGCTGACGTATGGATCTGGGTAGCGCTCACTCAGTGGCACCCAACGCGCATCCAGCGCCTGGGCGGCTGGCTTGGGTGCGGCGGCGCACCCATGCGGTGCTGTGAGAGGCATCCAGTGCGTGTAGGGCGCGCTCTCTTTTGGACCATGAGTTCCAGGCGGTGCTACGGCACAGAAGTGCTGATAGTGTTCGTCATGCTTTTGCCACACGCCATCTTCAAGGAAATCGAAATCGTGGCGTTCCGGGTTCTCTGAATCTTCTTTGTCCATCCAGAACACGACAGCCAGACGGCCCTCGGGAGCTGTATCAATCGTCTGCCATTGCGGAGCCGCCCCCACTTGCTGAGCCTGCGATGCGAGAGCCTCAAGCTCTGCAATGCGCCGACGCACAGGTTCCGCTCCGTGCCAGTTGCCCGGCTCCCCGGTCGCGCCACTCACGCACTGATAAATATCCGCAATCGTTGCGTTGGCTGTGCGCCCCTCCTGGGCGTGTATTTGCGCTTCTTGTTTGAGTCGCTCGGCCAGCGTGCGCAGGGTTTCGTTTTCTGCGTGCAGGCGGCGCAGTTCGGTGGCGGCCAACTCCCGCAGCAGATCGCCGGGACGGTTGGTGTATTGCGTGATACGACCAGCTTCTGCGTCCAAGTCGTCTGCAAGCTGCATCGCCTCGGGTTGTTTCGTACCCATGATTTATCCTTTAAATTTGCTTCAAGCGCTTTACAGATAAGCGCCTGGAGCTATCTATTTAGTAGCAATCCACGGCATAGATCGCGCTTCATGCCGCACTTGCGCCAGGGCTTCGTAGCGCTCCATTCCATCGGCCAGCAGTTGCTGCATCCGCTCTGCGCGCCAGCGGGATTCGGCGGCGGTCATGAGGCCCGCCGAACTTCTGCATCGATCCGTCGACCGAGCCATGCCACGTTCGGGACTGCCCAGCTATTGCCCAATGCCTTGTAGCGGGGCCCGTCCGGGCACTGGTCGGCGGGCTTGCCGCGCCAAGGGATAGCGGTGTAGCAACTGGGGAACCCTTGCAGCGCTTCGCATTCCTCGGGGGTGAGGCGGCGCACCTGCATGCCAACCAGCGCGCCGTTGTGTCTGCGCGGGCCGTTGTTCGCGTCCAGCGTGGCGTGGGTTTCGCCGATACGGACGCCAGATTGCGATGACTGGAAGGCAACAGCGGTCGGGTTCGAGCTCCCCATTGATGGGGCCAAATCCTCAGCGCTCGCGAACTGCGTACCCGACAGGTTTGCCGGAAACGCGATGGCAGGCGCGTGCTGCCCGGCCGCAAGCGGATGGCATGGGTCACCAGGCTTCGGGTTGCTGCGGTTGGCTTGGCTAGTAATCTGCGTGGTATCGAATGCAATAGCGGCGACGTGACTACCGCTCAGCGTTGGCGCAGGATCTCCGGACTTGCCGATGCCAGTTCCTGGCGCGCCGCCACTGCTGCCATCTGCTCGGTTATTCGTCATCGTCGCGCCACGGCTTGCCTGACGCATGTCAATGGGGATGGGTTGTTGTGCCACCGGCACCAGCGGCGTGCCGCGCCCCGTGCCGTCCTCGCTGGCGTCAAAGCCTTCGCCGCGCAGCGTGTGCGTCGGCTGGACAAGGAACGTTTCCGTCTCGAAGTCCATCCGGCCGCTGGCGCTGGCGCAGGCGTTGCGTGCCGTTGCCACATCGATGGGGCCTGATTGGTTGTTGCCGCCGAAGGCTACTGGAATTATCAAGTTGTCCTTGGCGCTTCCACTTCTGGCGCCGTGTGCCTTGCCACCGTTTGCAGCGCCTGCAGTAACGCAGGGGGCAACTGCTTGCCCCGCTTCTCGGCTCGGCGCAGAATCCCGGCGCACGCCGTCCCACTCAAAAAGAACCGTTGCGGGATCGAACCCTTTTCGAGCACTTGCGACAACGAACACACGGCGGCGTCGTTGGGCCACTCCGAAATATTGGGCGTCCAAGGTCCGCCAGGCAATTGCTCGCGTTGGTCCATACACAGCACCAGCGTTCGCCCACTTTCCCCCTGGTGGTTCCAGCGGGCCATCTTCTCCGGCAAGGCCGCCCAGAAAGCACCCGAATGCGTTGTCTTTGGTGCTGAGGACGCCCGGGACGTTTTCCCAGAAGACGATGCACTCATCTTCACCGCGTCCAGTTCGAACATGGTCAATTGCATTTGCTATCTCCACAAATTTCAATGTAAGGTTTCCCCGCGCATCGGCCAGCGACTCGCGCAGCCCTGCCACGCTGAATGCCTGGCAGGGCGTGCCACCGCAGAGCACATCGGGCGCCGACACTTCGCCGACCAGGATGGCCCGCGCGATCTTGGTCATGTCGCCCAGGTTGGGGACTTTGGGGTGGTGGTGCGCCAGCACTGCGCTGGCGAACTTGTCGATCTCAGCCAGCCAGGCGGCGCGCCAGCCCAATGGGGCCCAGGCCACGGTTGCGGCCTCGATGCCGCTGCACACGCTGCCGAACATCATTGCGCCACCGCCTTCGCAAACCTGGATGCTGCCCGCTGCAGCCGTGCGTTAAACCAGCGGCGCAGCACGTACTGGCGAGCAATGGAAATGGCCGTGTAGATCATGCTGATTGCCACGTTCTCGCCTACCGTGGGCTGGAAGCCGAAGCGGGGGAACACGATGGCGTTGGCCGCCACGCTGACCATCAGGCCGATGACAACATTCATCAACGCCTCGATCAGCGATCCGATTCGGGTTTGATTCATTGGAGATCCTTTGTCAGTGTCCGCACGGCATGGGCAATACAGGCGTGCCATCCGGCTTGTAGGGATGTCGGGCGCCGCAGCCAAGGCAGGTCTTGGGCTCGGGCTCGGGCTTCGGGGCGGGCTGGGGCGCGGGCTGGGTCATGTGGCACCGCCTTTCTCGCGTGCCACAAGCATGGCGTCGGCCACTTCGTAGGCGCGATCTGGAGCCCATTGATCTACATCTCGCCAATCCGGTGATAACCCGGGAAAAGAGCCTATGTAAGCCTGCATCGCCTTGGCCGCGAAGTAGTCGCGCAGCGTCATGCCTCCGACGGCTTCTGCCCGCGCTTCCAGGTATCGGCGGTCGCGTTCGCTGGGATCTTCCAGACGGGCAGTCTGGCCTGCTGCATAGGCGTGGATTGCCTGCGGGTCTTGCATGGGAAACGCCGTCCCTCCCGTGTTGATCGTTTTCATGCGGCACCGCCTTTTTTCAGCACGGTGCGCGATCCGCTGGAGCCCATGGGCGACACTGCGCCGGCCTTCTCCATTTCCTCCAGCAGCCGGGCCGCGCGGTTGTAGCCCAATTTCAGGTTGCGCTGCAGGTAGCTGGTGCTGGCTTTGCCGCTTTTGCACACCAATGTGACGGCTTCGGCGTAGAGCGGGTCGGGCGCTTGATCGCTCAGGGGGTATGGCGGCAGCGCTTTGGCGCTGGCCGGGGCGGGCGGCGCATCAAACAGGTCGGGCGGCCCCTCGATACTGGCCTGCTCCTCGTCCTGCACCAGCTTGGCCAAGCTCGATACATCGGCCGAATTGGGGTACAGGGTGACGCTGCAGGTGAGTGTCATCACTCCACCATCGGCGGGTTTCAGGCTGAACTTGCGCACGTCGCAGTTGGAAAACTCGCGCGTGCCGATCTTGACGCTGGCGCCGATGACGCTGTTGTCGTAGGTGATGGTGGCCAGCCAAAAGTTGCGTGCAATCAGTGCGTTGGTGTCGCCGCGCCACAAGAACGCCTCCAGGGCGTCGTCAAAGTAGGCGCACAAGCGGCGGTCTACTTTTTTGAAGGACAGTTTCACGTCCACGGCGAGTATTTTTTCGTCTTCCGGCCCCTCTTTGCGCACGTTCAGGTGCTGGATGGCCGCAACGCCGGCGAGCTTGAACGGCGGGCGCGGGGGTGTGGGGGTGGTGGCTTCGGTCATGGGCAGGTCTCCGGGTGGGGTTGCGGGGTTCATGCGGTCTGCAGCTCTTGCAGGCGCTCCAGGTGCGCCATCAGCGCGGCGCGGATAGCCGGCAGGTCGCACGCCCGGAACTGCTTCGATGCTTTGACCACGGCCACTGGCGTGAAGCCAAGAGACTCCAGTCCAGCGGCATCCAGCTTGATCGGCGCCAGGTGCTCGTTGATGGCGCCCAGGTTGATGCGGGCGCCGTCGTCGAAAGCGTCTTTCACCGGCACCACGGAGACGCTCCCGCAAGAATGCATAAACACCACACCCGTGCCATGCGTCAGTGCATCCCGGATTGCATCCATTCCGGCGTCGGGGCTTGCTACTTTTTCAATAGCTTCCAGCGCACATCTCGTAAGCGCTGGCGCCTGATTTGATTCAGGTTCTTGCGCTGCTGCGGCCTGGGCGATGACGACATTTGCGGCGGCCACGGCGTTGGCCTCTGCCAGCTGTCGTGCCTGGTCTTCGCGCCGCTGCTGGGCCAGGGCTTCGTCTTGCTGACGCGCAAACTCGGCGGCCTCGGCGCGGGCCTTGGCCTCTGCTTCGCGCTGAGCCTTGGCCTGTTCTTCGGCGCGGATGCGCTCGCGTTCGGCCTCCAGGCGTGCGGCCTCGGCGGCTAGGTGCTCAGCAATGCGCGCCTTCACCAGCACCGCGCAATCGTCGGTCGCCTTGAGCACGATGGTCGGCGTGTCGGCGAACAGGAAAGCGTGCTGGCTGGCCAGCTCGCGCAGCGTGGTCAGGTTGACCTGGATGCGGTCGGCTACCTCGTTTGCGGCGATCTTGGCGCGCGCCAGTTCGGTGTTCACGGCGTCGCGCAGGCTGTCGATGTTGCGCTTGCCCTTGACGCAGCCGGCGAAGTCGGCAGCAATGGCGGGCATGTAGGGCTTGCCCAGGCGGGCATTGAGCGCGGCGATGTGCTGGGCCAGCTTGGTCTGCCCCTCCTGCACGCGCTCCAGCTTGATCTGCTCCTTGCGGGTGGCCAGCAGCTTCTCGGCAGCCAGCCGGTTGTCGCGCGTCATCTTGTGCAGCATGTCCTTGGTGCGCTTGAGCGCGGCCACCGTCTCCACCTGCGAAAACGTTTGCTCTTCCACGGCGTCGAGCGCGGCCTCGGCGCCCTTGAGGGCCTTGATCTGCAGGTCCAGGTCGGCAAAGTCTTGATCGGTTTCCGGTGTGCGGATCAGGCGATGCTCGATGAAGTCGCGCAGGGCCACCTCGAAGGCCGGCAGGTTGTCCTTGATGGCGATGGAGCCGGTGACCTGGGCAAACACGGTTGGCAGCGCGGTTACGGCCTCGGCCACCACGGGCGCGGCAGACGCCGCAGGCACGAACGCCGCCACGTCCTTGTGGAACTGCTCCCAGCCCGCAACGATCTTGGCGCGCAGCTCCAGGTTTGGCGTGTACCAGCAGTGCAGGGACTCGACCAACTCCCATTCGCCCGTGTCCTGGTTCAGGCGCCAGCTGCTGGCCATGAACAGCACCTTCTCGCAGAGCGAAACGGCGGCCTGCTGCTCCATCTGGATCTGGTATTCGATGGGTAGGTCGGCGCCAGTACAGCCGGGCACGGATAGCACGGCGCGAAGGCGGGCATTGAGGCTTTTATGTTCAAAAGCCACGTCATCCAACATCGTCAAGCCATCAAAGCTGGCTGACAGGCGACCCTCTGAGCCCGTCACCGGGCCGAGGTCTTCGCCGATGATTTTCTCGGCCAGCGGTCGGGCCAGGGCCTCGAAGCGGTGGCCATCGTCGAATCGGCGTTGCATGGCGGCGTCCACCTCGGGCACGATGCCGGTGGCGTGCTCGGCCACCAGCTGGTCACGGCTCTTGTAGCTGCTGGCACCCATCATGGCGGGTGCGTCGGAGGCGTTGTCGTGCTCTGCGCGGTAGGCGTGCCACTCAGGCGTGCCTTGGATCAGGTCATGGGTCTGCATTTTGTTTCTCCTTGATATTGGCGGCCGTCGCTTTATGGATAAGCGCGTGCAGCTATGTTTGTGATAGCGGTTACTCGGGGTTGAGCTCGGCGTTGCGGGCGTCGTAGATGGCGGACAGCTCGGCGCGGTGCTGTGGGTCGACCACTTCGCCGATCAAGTCGGCCGCTTCAAACAGCGCATCGATGTCGGTTGCGCTGGCGAGAGCCGTGTTGACCTGGGCGAAGGTGATGGCCGACGTGGCCGTGGCCAGCGGCGCTGCCGCCTTGCCCTTGGGATTGGCATCGGTGGCGCCCGCGTTCTTGACCGGCTTGATGGCGTGCAGCGTGGCCTTTTGCTCTTCTGTGAATGGCGTGTTGCGCGACTGGGCGAACACAATCAGATCGTCGGCCGTCTTGCGGTTGCCCTCAATGACCTCGCGCCATTTCTGCAGGTTGGCTTCGAACTGGTCGGCCGGGTAGGGCGTGGTCTCTGGTCCCACTTCGTCCACCGGGCCCATGAACTTTTCACCGGTCTGTTCGAGCTCCTCGGGTGTGTAGACGCCCAGCAGCACACCGGGCTTGTGCAGGCGCCCCCACTTGCGCACCGCCACATAGCAGATCTGCTGTTTGGGGTCGGTGGCCCACTGCGTGGAGAAGCGCGGGTAGCACTGCGTCAGCATCACGGTCAACTCGCGCGGCTTGCTTTCTCCCTTCAGCGTGGCGCGGCAGATGACGCCCAAGTCGATCTCGTCCTGCTTGGTGTAGGTCGCAACGTAATATTTGCCACCCTTTTCAGACTTGCGCTCTTCCACTTTGCCAAGCACCTTGGACCAGTCTCCCAGGAACTCGTATTCAGGGTCTTCCTTGAGTGCGCCGCTACCAGAGAGGGCGGCGCTAATCAGTTGCGCCTCGTAGCCCAGTGCACCGCTTTGAGACACATGGGTCTTCTGGGCCACAGCAAAGGGGTTCATGCCCCACTGCATGGATTGCAGCACCACAGCGAAGCAATCACCCTTGGAGCCGCGAAGGTGCTGCGGCACAGTGGCGCGGCCGGTGAACATCATTTCTGCGATGCGCTCCAGGCGGTCCATGCTGTCGCCGCTCATTAGCAGGGCGCCGGCCGATGCGCTGGATAGCGCCATGGCGGTGTTTTCGGTTTGAGTGATGGCGTTCATGTGGATCTCACGAAGTAAAAAATGCGGTGGCCAGTCCGGCGACGGATAGGGCGAAGAAAATCACCAGAGCGCGGACCAGGAAGGCCAGCAGCTGTATGGCCGAGTCCACCGGGCCCAGCCTGGGGTGGGCCTGGGCGATGGACACGCGGGTGGTTGTGGTGCGGGCGCGCATGTCAGCACCACGCCCAAAAAGCACGCGCCGCGCGCACCAGCAGCGGCAGCGGTGCGGCGGTGCGCGGGTCAAGCAACGCGGCCTGGATGCGCTCGCCGTCTTGCGTGGTGATCGGCAGGGCCGGGGCGATGGCGCCGCCAATGACGATGCCGGCGCAGGTCTGGTAACTGCCGCTGGGCAGGCGGCGCGGGGTGCTGTAGCCGCCGCAGGTCAGGGCGCCGCTGGGCAGGCGCAGGGTGGGCGCGGGGGGCGCGAAGTGGCGCAGAAAGAGGCTGTTCATGCGACCTCCACATGCTCGATGGCCAGCAGCGACTGGATCTGGCGCTCGATCTGGGTGATGCGGGCCTGGAAGGCGGCGCGGCATCGGCGTTTTTCTTCTTCCAGTTGCGCCACTTGCGTCGCCACCGGGTTGAAGTCGTCCGGGATCTCGAACTCGATGGTGTGCGCAATCACCGTGGCGTAGCCCAATTCGCTCATGTCGCACACCTGAAAATGAAACTCCGGCCCGCCGTAGGCGCATTTTTTGTACGTGACAAACCCTTGGATCTTGGTTTTCATACATCCTCCCGGAGTGGTTGCAGGGCGGTCTGTTCGATGCGCTCGACCAGGCGAAAGCCCTCGCGCAGCAGCGGCAGGACGTTGACGCCGCGCAGGTAGGCCGCCGACAGCGCGCACAGGCCTGGGTCGCCGGGTTCGTCGCGCGTGGCGCGCTCGGGCGCCTCGTATTCCAGGTGGCACACCAGGGGCTCGTCCAGTCCGGCGTCGAATTCGATGGCGATGTGGTCTTGCGGGCAGGGCGGGGCGCTAAAGTGCAGCGCGCCCTGCGGCACAGAGCCGAGGAGTTTTGCTGCCACGAAGGGGGCGAGCGCCTGCTGCATCACGGCGTTCATGCGACTTCTCCTTGGGGCATCTCGATGAAGAAGCGAGGGCCCAGCACTTTCCATTGCGTCTGGATGGGCGAGCACAGCAGGCCCGCCGCCACCAGGATCTGGCGCGCCGCCATCAGCGCCTCGATCTCGCCGCCGTAGACCTCGCCGCCGCCCAGGTAGTCGTAGGAGCGGACCCGGACTGACTCAATGCGCCCGCGCAGCGCTGCGTTGGCTTTGCGGCTCAGCGCGCTGGCGTTGTTGGTGCGTTGCCTCATTTCTTACCCCTTTCGTGTGTTGCCTATCAACACCTGCAGGATAGCAAGAAAAACTAGCTATAGCAAGAAAAACAATCCATAAAGATAGAAATAAAATCGTTTATGGTGGTTTTAGAAACAAAAAAGCGCCCCGAAGGCGCTTGCTGTTACGTTTTTCGGTGCCGGCGTGGCTACTCGTTGCAGATGAACCCCTGGGGGGAGGGTTGGCAATCGCCGGGCTCCATGTCCGAGCTTGCGCAGCCCCGGCCCCCGGTGAGCAGGGCAAACACCAGCACCACGGCCACAGTGCCCAGGGCGTCGGCGCCCAGGCTGCGCAGGGTGTGCGGCTTGCCACTGCGCCAGCCGCGCACCACCACCCCGGCCAGGCACAGTGCGCCCAGCATGCCGCCTTGCAGCACCAGAGGGGAGAGCAGGTCAGTAATCACCGCCACGCCACGCCTTGATGACGCGCCCGAACACCTTGAAATCCATGTGCGGCTTGATCGTCCACTCGCGGTAGGCCTTGTTCTCGCTGATGGCCACAATGCCCTCGTCGGGGATGCGCTGCAGGCGCTTGACAAAGCCCTCGCCGGCCACCGCGAAGAAGTAGATGCCGTCGTGGTCAACGCTGCGCACGCCGGTATCGACCAGCAGGGGATCTCCTGGGTGGAACAGCGGCATCATGGAATCCCCAAAGCCCGTGACCAGTGCCAGGTTCTTCTCGGCGCTGTACGACTTGGTGTTTTTTTGCAGCCATTCTTCCGACACGACCATCCTCTCTATGACGCCCGGCTGATCGCGCAGGACCAATGCGCGGCCCAGCATTCCATCGCCAGAGTATTCGGAAATACTGATGGATTTTGGAGTGTTTTCAGTGATAGCGCTATCCATGTAGGCGTAAATACTGGTTTCGTTTCCGTGCGAGTCGACCACCTGCAGCGCGGCCAGCCCCATCAGTTCGGCCACTGAGATACCCAGCAGCGCCGCCACCGCGCCCTGGTTGGCGCGCTTGGGCGCCGTCAAGCCCTTTTCCCACTGCTGCACCGCGCCGCGCGAGACGCCGACGCGCTCGGCAAACTGCTGCTCGGTGAGGCCCAGGCGCTCGCGCCCGGCGCGAATGATCTTGCGTGTGTGCATGTCGCGGATGCTACAGATTGTTTTTCTTGCTATGATAGAAAAACTAGCTAGAATGCGTTCCATGAAACACAAAGACGCACTGAACCGGGCCATTGCGCTGGCGGGGGGGCTGACCGCCTTTACTGCGGCCGTGGGCGCGCCCAGCACGCACGCCGTCAAAGCGTGGCGCATCGCCGGTGTGCCGGAAAAGTATTGCCCCACGATCGAGCGCATCACCGAGCGACAGGTGCTGTGCGAGGAGCTGCGCCCCGGCGTGGAGTGGGGTGTTTTGCGCGAAGCGACCCACCCAGCCTGAGACCCACAGGAGAGACCCCATGGACAGTGAACCCACGATGTTGTCTCGCTCGGGCGGGCACGACGAGCTCCAAGGAAAAAAAATATACCGGCTTGACATCCCGGTGTCCGAGGAAACGCACGACGCCGTGATCGCCCTGGCCACCCTGGCGGGCATTCCCAAAGCGGAATATGCGCGGTCGATGATTGAGCGAAACATTTTTGGCGAGCTCCATTTGCTGCGAATGATTTCATGCCGCAAGCGCGGTGTCCAGGGGAGCAATCTGGGAGGAAGTTCGGAATGAGCAGCGCGGCCTCCTGGATGGCCCAGCAGCTGCAAAGCGCGGCCGACGGTCGCCGCGCCATGCACTTGGAGCAGCCGCGCTACAACCCGCGCCCCGCCGGTGTCATCTTGACCGGCTCGGCCACCCACGCCGTCCTCACGTCGCTGCGCGAACGCAACGGCATGTGGCTGACGCACGCCCAGATCCTGGTGGCCACCTGCCGCAGCACCAAAGCGGTGTGCTGGGCGCTGCTGTACCTGCAGGCCCAGGGGCTGGTCGAAAGCACGCCCGATGACTCGCGCAATTCGCGCTACCGCCGCTACCGCGCACCGAGAACTCTGCCATGAGCGCCACCAAAACCACCCTCAATGGCCTGCTGCGCCGCCCCGCGCACCTGACGCAGCCGCCGCACTTTCGCACCCTGGCCATTGCACCTATGGCGGCCATCGGCGACGCGCAAAGCCAGGCGGCGCAGGCCGCTGAGCGCTCGCAGCTGCAGCGCATAGCGCGCGCAAACACGCAGCGCGTCCGCAAGACAGGGGGCTGAGCGATGAATTACTACCCGTTCCATGTCGGCGATTACACCGCCCACACCGCGCACCTTGAGCCGATGGAAGACCTGGCTTACCGCCGCATGCTGGATCTGTACTACCTGCGCGAGTCGGCGCTACCGACTGATGTGGATGACGTGTGCGCCCTGGTTGGTGCAAAAACAAATGAGCAGAGCGCTGCGGTTCAATCCATTCTCATCGAATTTTTTAAACAAACCGACAGTGGTTGGTCGCATTCGCGGTGCGAACGTGAAATCGCGATCTATAGAGCCAAAAAGGCAAGGCACTGGGCAGCAACGCTAACCAAGCCACAGCGCGCAGAGATGGCCGGTGAACGCCGCGCCGCAAAGATCAGCGCAACCCCTGACTGGCTGACCCAAGAAGACCGGAATGCCATTGCATCCGTGTATGAGCGCGCTGCAACGCTGACTGCGCAAACGGGCGAGAAGCACGAAGTCGATCACGTTGTCCCGCTTCGTTCCAAGGCGGTCTGCGGCCTGCATGTGCCATGGAATCTCAGAGTGATGCTGGCCTACAAAAACAGGGCGAAATCGAATTCGTTCGAGGTGGTCTGATGCACTACTACAAGCGCAACCTTGGGGACTACGCCAAAAAAGCAGGCCGCCTGACCATGCTGCAGCACGGTTCGTACACGCTCTTGCTCGATGCGTGCTACGACCGTGAACAGTTCCCCACGCTGGCTGAAGCCATCGACTGGACCTGGGCCTCTTCGACCGCCGAAATCGAGGCTGTGGAGTTCGTTTTGCGCAAATTCTTCACCCTGGAGGGCGAGCGGTACGTGCAAAAGCGCATTCAGGAAGAGATCGAAGAGTACCGCACCAAGGCTGCGACAAATGCACGCATCGCCCAAGAGCGTGAGACGAAGCGTAAAGAAAACAGCACGAAGCGTGAACGAAGCGTTGACGCCTCTGCGCAAAAACAGCACGAAGCGCCACCTAACCAAGAACCATTAACCAATAACCATAAACCATTAGAAGAGGGGAGAGCGCCGCGCAAGCGCAGCGCACCCGCTTTGCCGCCCGACTGCCCCGATGGCGTTGATGCGCAGGTCTGGTCGGATTGGCTGACCTTGCGGAAAAAGAAAAACGCCCCGGTGACGGAAACCGTTCTGAGCGAGGCCGGGAAGGAGGCGACGAAGGCGGGCCTCGACCTGGAGGCGTTTCTGCGCATCTGGTGCGCGCGGGGGTCGCAGGGGCTTTCTGCCGACTGGCTCAAGCCGAATGAGTTGGGCACGCCACCAGGGCAAGCCCCCTACCACCCACAGGCCCACGGGCGCCCATCGCACGCCGCTGCCCGCAACACGGCGGCATTCAACACGATCCTGGAGGCGTAAACCATGCAGAGCATTGCCACACTGGCCCCCATCGCTGCGCAGCAGTTCGACGAGGTGGCGCCGCCCTCGGGCGTGAGCCCATCCGTGAAGAACCTGTTTCTGCTGCTGCAGGGCTCCTACGGCTCGCAGTTCCTGAGCAAGTTTTCCACCGGCGTGATGGACCCGACTGGCAAGCGCGACCTGGGCATCCGCGCCGCCATGGTCGTCTGGGACCAGGCGCTGGCGCGTTTCCCGGCCCCGGTGCTGGAAGACGCGGCGCGCCGCGTGCGCCAGGAGCACACGGACTTTCCGCCCAACCTGGCGCAGGTGGAGGTGCTGTGCGAGGCCTGCATGCCGCGCCAGACCTACGCCGAAGAAAACAACCTGCCGCGCCTGGCCGCGCCTGCGCCCGTGGCGCCAGTGGTGGTGTCGTTTGCGCAGCACAACGACGGCAAGGACTGGGCGCGCCGCCTGCTGGCGCGCGAAGCCGCCGGCGAGACCCTCAAACCGATCCAGCAGCGCTTTGCGCGCGAGGCGCTGCGCATGAGCGCCACGCAAAAAGGAGGTGTTGCATGAACCGCGTGTACCTGTCTGGCCCCATGAGCGGCATGCCCGAGTTGAACTACCCGGCCTTCAACGCCCTGGCGCAGCGCCTGCGCCTGCGCGGCCTGGTGGTGGAGAACCCGGCCGAAAACCACCCGCCGCACTGCGGCAGCTGGCTGGGCTATATGCGCCTGGCCGTGGCGCAGCTGGCGCGCTGCGATGCCGTGGTGATGCTGCCCGGCTGGCAGCAATCGCGCGGCGCCAAGATCGAGCGCCAGCTGGCCCTGGGCATGGGCTTGCGCGTGCTCGATGAGCGCAGCCTGGCCTGCCCCGAGGACTTTGGCGCCTGCGGCAACGTGGGGCATGGCGGCGCATGAGAACCCTTGAAGACATCCGCGGGCGCTGCTTTATCACCGAGGATGGCCACTGGCTGTGGCGCGGCGCGCTGCGCCCGGATGGGCGCCCCAACATCTATGCGCCCGACTACACATTCGACCCGGCGGGCACTAAGCTGCGCTCCCAAGCGGGGCCGCGTGCCGTCT
>ERZ724504.314-NODE-314-length-27445-cov-5.337824_pt1 | contig 27445 bp, 40 predicted proteins | sample MGYA00376037_ERZ724504 | MGnify/ENA primary metagenome ERZ724504 (study PRJEB28724, sample SAMN07190888) | wastewater metagenome | isolation source: influent of sewage treatment plant in Hong Hong | place: USA: Christiansburg, Virginia | collected 2016-03-01 ... | reverse complement strand
GGTTACCGAACGCAACCTTGCGGCATTCGAGGCAGCGGGTACAACCCCAACCCTTGGCCAGGCTACTGGCGGGCGCACTGTGCAGGCCATTGAGTCAATGCTTGCCAAGACTCCAGGTGGCGCCGGCGTCATTGCAAAGAAGGCGCAGCAGCAGGCCGACGAGATGGCTACGGCGGTGCAACGACTGTCTGACGACCTGGCGCCCAATGCCAACGCGACAAATGCCGGTGAGGCCATTGAAAAAGGGGTGCGACAATTTAAGGAAAGCACCAAGTCGGTTCAGAAGAAGCTCTACGCCAAGTTGGACAAAAACATCCCAGAAGGGACGCCAATTGCTGCCGCTAACACGTTGGCGGCGCTGGCTGACCTGAACGCCGATATTGCCGGTGCGCCAGCGCTAAGCAAGTGGTTCAAGAATGCTCGGATTCAGGGCATCGAGGGCGGTTTGAAAAGCGACACCGGCGGCATTGAGGCGGTATTGAGCCGCCCAGGTGTACGCGATCAAGTCTCCCAGATGCAGAGCCAACTCGAATCAGAGGCGGCGCGCATCGCGGCTGCAAACGCAGAGCGCCGACAGCTTGGCATGGTAAACCTTGAGCCGGTCCCGACCCCTGCTGAGATTCAAGGGAAAATCGAAAGCTTCTTGACCCAGCAGATTGACAGCAATCTGCCTTACGAGAGTATCAAGAAACTGCGCACGTTGGTAGGTCGGGAACTGGCTGATAACTCCCTGGTCGCTGATGTTCCGCGCAGCAAGTGGACCGCTCTTTACTCGGCACTGTCAGATGATTTGGGAGTGGCCGCCAAGAACGCAGGTCCAGAGGCGGAAAAGGCTTGGAATCGCGCGAACAAATACACCGCGCGGATCATGGGCCAATTGGAGGAGCTGCGGCCGGTGGTTGACCGTGGAACGCCTGAGAAGATTTTCAGCGCAGCGACAAATGGCACGGCCGAGGGCGCAACAACGATCACCCGCGTAATCAACGCCTTGCCTGAAAAAGAGAGGCGTGAAGTTGCAGCCGCTGTGCTACAGCGCATGGGGCGCGCCACTGCCGGACAGCAAAATGGCTTGGGTGACGCATTCAGCAGCGAAACCTTTCTGTCCAACCTAAGCAAATTCACGCCCGAGGCAAAGACGGCAATCTTTGGCCGCACCGGCTTGGATGGCATTGAGGCCAGGCTTGGCGACTTCGCGAGGGTCGCTGAGTCGCGCCGGGAGGCTGGCCGGGTGTTTGCGAACCCGTCAGGGACCGCGCCAGCGATGGCGCAAATGGGCGTGGGTGGTGGTATCGCCGGTGGCGCAGCTACCTTGGCAATGGGTGGCGGGGCGGTTCCTTTGGCTGGGGCGCTGGCGGTTCCTGCTGGTGCAAACGTGGTCTCGCGGGCTACGACAAGCCCGTTGGCGGCAACATTCGCCGCTGAGCGAACTCAGCTAAAACCCGGGGCACAAGCGGCGATGGTTGGCGCTGCCGCGCGCGCTGATGGCGCGCCGCAACCCACGCAAGATATCGATTATTCGCAAATGAGCGATGCGGACCTGATGTCGGCATACGAGGCATCCAATGCAGCGCAGCCACAGAGAGACATGCGATTGGTACCCTTGTCGCAGCGGCCAGGATTCGCTCCACCGCCTGGCGACCAGCTAGATCAGCGATTGATACCGCAGTCACAACGAGAGGGTTTTGTGCCTCAACAGGCGCAACCAGTCGAGCCCGACCAGCGCTTGACCCCGATGTCACAGCGTCAACAGGTCGAACCACCGAAGCCAACCATTGCTGATATCGGCAAGGCAAAAACTATGGATGAAGCAATCGACGCCTTCAGTGGGTCCCTGAAAAAGGACCCACCACCGGCTATTGAGATGCGCGAACCAGAGCCGCCTCCGCAGCCAGTTTCCGTGATGCAACCAATGGAATCGCAGCAGTCTGCAGAGCTACCGCCAGAGAAGTCTTGGTATGGTCGGCGCGGAGATGGGTACCGAGGTTTTGGTGATGCAGCCCTGGCCCTGAGGACGCGCCAGAAGGCTGAACCAAACTATGACTGGTCGGTGGAGCAAATGGAGACTGGGAATTACAGGCTGTACGGCAAGGTTATCGATGGGGCGCGGCAACCAACATCAGAAAGTCAATTTTCTGGATCCGCCCCAAATGAAAGCGGTACGGTCAACATTCCAGGTGATCCGAGCGCTTTGATGCAACGCTTGGCGCAGTATGGGGTTCAGGCGATACCAACCAGGGGCGGTGTAATGGTCGGTGCAAACCAAGCTCAGAAACTCATGTCCATGATGGCGTAGAAAGCCTCTAGCCCTCGCAGAACATGCGCAAGCAGCTATCAAGAATGTAGCAAATGCAAGGAAACCGATGTCCGCACACCTGATGGAGTTTTACCCACCGATACAGGACGCGGTAAATATGATGGCGCTGCACCCGGTGAGAGCATGGGAAATGGAAATCCTATTGAACGACCCAGCGGAGTACAGCCGGGAGAATTGGCAAACGATCCAGTGGGTGAACCTGGTGAATACACCCGCCAAGCACCTGCAGGCCCAGTAGATGCACGACTTGTACCAAAGTCAAAGCGCAATGTCCAAAACGCACCACAAACACCAGCCAACGGAAAAGAAACCCAAGCCCAGGCAGTTGAAGCGCGAGCGCCAGTTGCAGGCGATGCAGCCGGAGCCGCTGGAATACCCGCAGCCGGAAATGCAGCAGCGGTACAACCCGAGGGGGTGAGCGGCAGGCCTACGGCAAGCTGGGTTATCAGAGACAAGGCAAGCGGCAATGTCCTGATGGAGACATACGACAAAGCCAAGGTGGACGCGCTCAACACCGAAAAATATGAGGCCGTGCCGATTCAGCAGCACCTCATAGAGTTGAACGCGAAGATCAAAGCCGATGCTGCGCAACCAACGCCGGCAGACCAGCGCCTAACCCCAGTTTCCCAACGCACAGAAAGCGCCAATGCTCAAACCCCAAAAGCCATCGAAGCAAGCCCGCCAGCGCAGACCAGCCAAGCAGAGGTAATCGGACCAGTCGGGCGCAACAACGTCCCATTGTCAGAAGGCGGCAAACCCTACAAGACCAAGTTAGGCGCAGACACAGCCCGCAAGACCCAGCCCATGATGCGGGTGCAGCGGGTGGCCGGAGGGTATGCGCTCATTGAAAAGACACCGGCCCAGATCGCAGCCCAGGAAAAAGCCGCCAAGCGATTGAGCCAGCCGCGCACCAGCCCGAAAGGCGAACCCATCCCGGCGCACGCCATGATTGCAGCAGCCGGTGGACTTCACCCCGACACCCGCGCCGACATGGGCATGCAGGGCAATGTGGCTGTCGGCAACCGCAAGTTGTTTGCCGGTGTTGGCCGTGGCTTGACGATTGAGAAAGCCACCGAAAAGCTGATCGAGGAAGGCTACTTGCAAGAAGGCGCGAGCCACGACCAAGCGCGTGACCTGATCAAACGCAGCCTGACCAATCCGCAGTACACGCCAGAAGGCACCGAGCGGATGGCAGAAAAGGAACTGCAAGAGCGCGAAAAAGCATTCAACGACGAGCAGGAAGCCCTTGCATTGGCGCAAGAAGCTGACGATACTGAATATGAAGCAACGGTGGCCGCGTTTGAAGCCGCCATGCTGAACGAGCCACAGGCCGAAGCCCAGGGCGACATGAGCATGGAAGATGCTCTATTGGCCGCAGGCTACACAGAACAGGAAATAAGCAATGAACGCAGCGAAACAGAAGCTATCGGCACTGACGCCGCAGCAGCGGGCGCACTCGCTCAAAACGGTCAAGGCGCTGCTGAAGCTGCCCCCGGACGTGGCGCGCAAGGTGATGCAGGACGAGACAGCGCGGCGAACGCAGATCAGGGCAGCGGAGGCGAAGGGCTAACCCTCACCGCACCGTCACGCCAAGAAGTATTGGCGCAACAAGCTGCAATCGACGCCGAAGCCAAGCGCAAGGAAGAAGGCGGGCAATCCAAATACACCGGCCTAACCCCCGCCCAGTTCATCGCCGAACTCGCCAAAGCCTTCGGTGCCAAAGTAGCCGAGCGCCTGCAAGCAAAAGGCGTCGTAGTCCCGTTGGCCGACCAATCCAAGCTACCCGCCCACGTTGTCCCATTCCTGCGTGATGGCGACATCATCTATGGCTTCTACGATCCCAAGACGGACCGCACCTATGCCGTGCTGGAGAACCTGACGCCTGAAATGGTGAAGGGCCTGGTACTGCATGAGGTAGGGGTTCACTTCGGCTTTGAGGCCATGCTCGGAGAGGCCAAGTACAACAGCGTCATGAAGCGCCTGGACTTCATGCGCAGGGCTGGTAACAAGGCGGTGAAGGAAGCCTACGCCGAAGCACAGAAAAATTCGGTGCGGGATAGCCAAGTGCCCGAGGAACAGTTGGCCTATCTCGTCCAGAATGCGCCTAAAATGGGCATCATCAAAGAGATCATCGCCAGAATCAAAGCCTTCCTGTTCAGCGAGTTTGGTATCGGCGACAAATATTTGACCGAAGCAGACCTGACCATGCTGGCACGTGCGGCGGTGGATCATTCGAGCCGGGTGGAAGATGGCGGGAGTGTTGTGCCGGCGTTCATGCGTGGTACAAGCGAGGCCATGACGAACAGCAACGGCGCGCGCGGGCTAACGAACATGGCCCAACAAGACAACTTCGATCCAGACCAAGCCGAAGCACAGGAAGTGCAATCTGCTATCGAAGGCGGTAGCATGAAGGATGCTGCCAAGTGGCTTGTCAAGAATGGTACGCCAGTACAAAAGGCCATTGCAGAGCGGATTGTCTTGCAGCTTGATCGCCTGACAAAAGCAGGGATTCAGTTGGATTTGCGCGTTGTTCACCGTGGCGAATTGGCCCCTATTGACCTGCTTAACGCCCGTGGTCTTGCCTCCTTCAAGTTTGATAACAAGACCGGAAACAACATAACCGTCATTCTAAATGGCGCAGATGTGGAGGGAAAGATTGGGACATCGAAAGAGATTCTGCTGCATGAGTTGGTACATGCTGCAACCATGGGTGTTGTTCATCTTGGAAGGTCGGATGCTTCATCAAGAGTAGCGCAAGACGTAAAGGATTTGCGTGCAATTTCACTTCACATAGCAAGGCATTTCGATGGACGATTGAATGAAGCAAGCTCTGGCGGTAAGCCATTGAGTGCCTTTGAAACGCGCATTCGTGACCGTGCGAATAATGCATTTACATCGCTGAATGAAACTCTGGCGTGGGCTCTGTCAAACCCTGATGCTCAAGTGTTCCTTGAGGGGATACCGTACAAGAACAATCAATCTACATGGAGTGCGTTTGTAACAACAATTCGCAATCTGTTGGGATTACCTGCAAAACTGGACTCTGCGCTGTCAGAAGTCTTGCGCGTTGCCGACAATCTGATGAGCGACCGCATTGATGATGTTATTCGGATGCCCGGTATTGGTGAGCAAATGGCTTACCAAACTGGCATCAATGAAGGAATGACTGAGGCGATAGACAGCAACGGCGCTTTCTCCCGCAAGGTAGACCAGACCGGAGCCGAAGCGAACCCGGATATTCGGTTCAGCCGCACCCCGACTGATGACATTGGCTTGGCCTATCCTGGAATGAAGCCTCCAAGTGATGGCGCTAGGCTGATTGACAAACAAACCGCCAAACCAAACCCGCATTCATGGGATGCACCCGAGCCATCGCAATTCGATGACCTGGTGTACAGACTCCAAGACAAGCAGATCGACACCAAGCGCGTAACGCAAGCAATCCGCGAGCTGTCTGGCCAGTTGGCAGACGAGAAGGATGTTTACCTGCAGGAAGAGCTATTTCATGGCCGAGCAGCCGCGCGCACCGAAGACTTTGTGAACAAGGAGCTTGGGCCGCTGGTGATGGAAATGAAAATGCGCGGCATCGACATTCCAACACTGGACGAATACCTGCACGCCCGTCATGCCGAGGAAGCCAACGCCCTGATAGCCTACCGTGAACCAAGCATGCCGGATGGTGGCTCAGGGATGACCAACAAGGCAGCGCGGGACTATATGGCGAAGTTGCCAGCAGCCGAGCGCCAGCGCCTGGAAGCTGTTGCCGCAAAGGTGGATTCCATCTTGGGCAAGACCCGCCAGATGTACGCCGATTACCACCTTGAATCTGACGCCACGGTGAAGGGCTGGGGCCAGATGTTCAAGCACTATGTGCCCCTGATGCGCGAGGACAAGGACGGCGGCATGGGCATTGGGCAGGGCTTCAGCATCAAGGGCAAGGAAACCAAGGGCCGCACCGGTTCAACCCGCAAGGTTGTGGACATTCTGGCAAACATCGCCATGCAGCGCGAGCGGGCGATTGTGCGCGGAGAAAAGAACCACGTGGCGACCGCCCTGGTGGGTTTGGCTACAGCCAATCCAAACCCGGAGTTTTGGCACACCGGACCACCGCCCACAGAGCGCGTTTACGACCCCAAGACAAACAGCGTAGTGGACCGCGCCGACCCGCTATACAAGTCCCGTGAAAACGTGGTTGTCGCCAAGGTCAAGCAGCCAAGCGGTGAAGTCAAGGAAGTTGCCGTGTCGTTCAATGAGGACAACGAGCGCGCGATGCGGATGGCCGCAGCTTTGAAGAACCTGGATGCATCACAACTCAACGGGGTTTTGGGTGTGTCGGCCAAGATCACCCGGTACTTTGCCGCGATCAACACCCAATACAACCCAATCTTCGGCACCGTCAACCTGGTGCGCGACTTCCAGGGCGCATTGCTGAACCTGTCAACCACACCGCTGAAGAACCACAAAACGGAGATTGCCGGTCACACGCTGTCAGCACTGAAAGGCATTTATCTGGATGCACGGGCAGCGCGCGAGGGCAAACCGCAGACATCAGCATGGGCAACCCTTTGGGAAGAATTCCAGGCAGAAGGCGGGCAGACCGGATACCGCGATATGTTCGCCAGCAGCAACGACCGCGCCAAGGCCATCGAGCATGAACTGAACCCGACAAAGTGGATGGACAGCCCGTTAGGTAAAGTGTTCACCGCTGGCGGGGCGCTGAAAGTGCCATTGTCGATTGCCCAGAAGAAGGCGGCCGGTCTGTTCAACTGGTTATCAGATTACAACCTGGCCATGGAAAACGCCGTGCGCTTGTCGGCCTACAAGGTGGGGCTCGAACAGGGCATGAGCAAGCAGCAGGCCGCAAGCCTTGCCAAAAACCTTACGGTGAATTTCAACCGCAAGGGCCAGGTGGGGCAGCAGGCCGGGGCGCTGTACGCCTTCTTCAATGCATCCATGCAAGGATCGGCCAGACTTGGGAAAACCCTGTTCGACATGGACGGCCAGGATGTGAAGTCCATTAGGCTGAGCAGCACCGGCAAGAAGATTGTTTACGGCGGGATGCTGCTGGGCACCATGCAAGCGCTGTTGCTGGCAGCCGCGGGCTTCGATGACGAAGAGCCGCCAGACTTTGTGCGCGAGCGCAGCCTGATCATCCCCACCGGTGGCAAGAGCTACATCACCATTCCAATGCCACTGGGTCTGCACGTTCTGCCAAACATGGGGCGCATCCCGACCGAGTTTGCTTTGGGCGGGTTCAAACAACCAGCCAAGCACATCGCAAAGCTACTGGGTCTGACGGCCAACGCATTCAATCCCGTGGGCGGCGGCGCGTCCCTGGTGCAAATGCTGTCCCCGACCGCAATTGACCCGATTGTTGCGCTGGCAGAAAACAAGGACTGGACAGGAAAACCCATAGCCAAGACCTCGTACAACAAGGCCACTCCCGGCCACGCCCTGGTGAAAGACACGGCCAGCGCACCATCCAAGGTGCTGTCTGAGGCGATCAATCTGATGACCGGTGGAACCAAGTACACGGCTGGCGTGTTCAGCCCTACACCGGACCAGATCGATTACCTATGGGGGCAGGCAACCGGTGGAGTGGGTCGTGAACTGAGCAAGGTTCAACAAACCGCGTCGGCAACCATTACAGGCGAGGATTTGCCGGTACACAAGATACCGCTGGTGGGGCGCTTCTACGGAAATGCAGAAACCCAATCGGCCCAGTCGAGCAAGTTCTACGCGACCATCAACCGATTGAACGAGCATGAGGCGGAAATCAAAGGACTGCAAAAAGACCGCAAGGGTGCAGAACTGAGCGAGTACCTTGCAGAGAATCCAGAGGCAAGGCTGTTCAAGATGGCCAATGCGGTTGAGCTGGAAGTGCAGAAAATGCGCCGGATGAAGCGTGAAATGTTGGCGCTGGGTGCGCCACAGGAGCGCATCAAGACCTTGGAAGAACGGATCACCGCCAGGATGACACAGTTCAATCAGACGGTGGCAAGACTCAAGACAGCGCGCGAAACAGCAACTGCACAATAGGAATGATGGCGAACAGCGCGGCACCCAGCCAAGCAAACGCCAGCAGTCCCTTCATGACTTCTTCGGGCGCCCATGCGATCAAACCGAAGAGGCATAGCATGAAGAGAATGGCGAGTTCCATGGCGGGATATTACAACCTGCCAGCAAAAACGCAAAATTCCGTGGTTTGATCCTACTCGCCGGCATCGCCTGGTTCTTGACGATTGATTACCGGAAGTAGGGCGCTGGATCATACCTTTGCCTCGTAATCCTTGAAAACTGTCCCTTTGCTGGCGTCACCCTTCCAGCAATCCTTAATCCACACACGTTTGCCTGACTTGCAGTTGCGCCAGTGCCCACGGCATTGATGCCTGCGGGGTGTTGCGTGGGTTCCGCCCTGGTGCTCTGTATTTGGTTTGTTTGGTTCCAGCTTTACCGTGTGCCAGTCATAGATCAGCGGCGGTTTGCCTTTGGCTAGGCGTCGTTTGTTTGTGATGCTATTGGCCCTTACGGTCGGCTGATGCGCTTCTGTGCATTCATGGAGTTTCAGCAAGCACGCGCATACCATCCGAAAACCTTGCTTTACTTCATCGTCGCTAACCTGAGAATCACCCTTGAAATACCTCATGCCTTCTGGTGTAGCCATATAGGTGAAAGGCTCAAGGGTTTTGCCGAATGCACCATGGGCACCGATTCCCCGGTAATCTGTTTTGGTGAACCCGGCCACAGTCACGCTTTCATTGCCCAACTTCAACAGCAACGCAAACTTTTCGCCGTTCTTGTCCCTACCGACAATCGAGGTTAGGTCGTAGGGCAATCGCAGCACTTGATTGGCTTCAACCCTACGCCCCTCGGTGTTGGTGACGTTGCCAAGGTCAAACCAAGTTGAAAGCTCTGGTTTGTCAGCCCATTGAATCATTTCCGTTATCAGTGGGGTCACGTTCTCATTCCCTCATATCTGTGGATGGCCGCTCTTGGCCGGGCGTCCATTCAAACCAGCCGCCTTCATTGATCGCTTCGTCTCGCATCACATCGAAGCATTCCGGGTGCATCTTCACGGTCCCTGCATCGCCTTGGTTGAAGAACCGATACCGCTTGTATGTGTCACCTGCGTGGATGAACTGCCAACACCAACTGCAACGATGCAACTTTTGCGCCTTGTGCGTTTCGGTTTCAGTAGCTTGCATTGCTTCCTCCGTGTCTGTTTTGCATGCTGTACGGGTCGTAAACCTTCCGGCCTGACCACTCCAGCCCCAACATTTCCCACGAATGCGTGACCGGCTTCGGCGGCTCAATCTTCACCGGATCAGACTTCTTTGCCTTGGCTCTCCGTGCAGATTGGGACTCTGACATTTGCGCCAACTTTGCGTTGTTCTCGGTGCGACACTGACGGCAATCAGCGGTGTAGCCGACTCGCGCTCGGGTGCTGTCACGCTGCAACACAAAGTCACGGCACAGACCTTTGACAACGCCACAGCACGCACATTCGCGCATCTGGGTAAATCGTGGCGCTGCTGGCGGCTTTGTTACCTTGGCTGGCTTGTTTCCGCAGTGGACGCAGTTCGGGTAGCGCGATCCGTCCGAGCGGTGGTTGTAATCGTTTGTGATGCGCGGCTGTTGGCATGCGGCGCATGTGTGTAGCTTTGTCATACCGTGCCTTTCTGCACCATGGCTTCGCGTCCAGCATCGGCAACAACCTTGCTACAAATCGTCAGTCCGTCTGCATCAAGCTCTTGGCCGCGTTGCTCTGCAAAAACCATCGGCAGTCTCCATGCAAACCAGCCAATGACCAGCCCGCCCATGCAGCCGATAAACACGCCAAGCATCAGGGCATTTAATGGTGTCATACCGTGTCTTTCTGCGCAGCAATGGCCGCGTCATAAATATCAGCAGGCCAATCGACGCGGCAACTGTTTGCAATAAAGCCGTTGAGCGCACTGCGCAGTGCGGCCACTTGCGCTTCAAGCGCATCGATCCTTGCATGCAGACACCCGTCCCCTGCTGCGAGTGCGTCTGTCATTGTGGGTAATGTGGTCATTTGCGTGCTTCCTTCAGTGGACGCCAAAGAATCGGGCGTGAAGGCCATAGGTCGTTATCGCTGTGTATCCACCAGCCCCCGCGCGGCCATTCACCCATGTAGTGGCAGCGCCCTGGCACAACGCATCCAGCTTCCAACGCCTCAAACACCGATCCATCCTTCGGGCTGTAAATGGCTTCTACCCACCCAAGTTCACGCAGCCGTTGGAATGCGCGGTGCATTGCACGCATGGCATCATCTTCGGTCGGCATGTCGATTGCGCGCTGTTCCTTTGCATTGTCGGCAGCGCGGATTATTTCGCGCACTTGATCTTCATTCATCCCCGTATCTCCTTCTCAATCGCCCGTGCAAAATCAACGATATGGGCTTTGCTGAACGTGAACGCAGGTCCACCCGTAACAAGTACCGCGTGTGTATATTTGGTTGCTTTGCGGTGCGCCAGTTCTAGGATGCGCTCGTCGGTCAGTTCGTCCATCGCCTTCGCCTCCTCGGCAAGTCCCACAGCGTCAAACAGGTCGCACATAGCGATCTGCGTGTGGTACCGACCCTTGGCTTTGTGGACTTTGTTAATCAGGTCAACCAGTGTGTCAGCCTGATCCATTGCAATTGCAGTACACCGTGCACAACCCGTGCTTCCTTCTGCCGTGGCGTTGCATGCGTCGGTGTCACTGCACGATGTGCGGTCATGCGTTGGGTAGTATTCGGCGTTGGTGCTCATTTACTTCACCTCCGGTGCGGCTGGCAGTGGTGGCAAATTGTTCTGCGCAACATTCGCGGCAATGTATCGCTCGGTCATTCTCACAGCATGATTCACTGCGTCGTTTGTACTCCAGCCGTTGTAAGCGTTGTCGTGATTTACGATACTTACCCACTGTGTATCCCATAGCCGGATGGAACCGGCTGGCACCTGTGCTGGCTGCGCGGCCATAGCCTTGTCCCATGCGCGTTGAGCCTCTGCGACATCAACATCACGCGAACCAATTGCGCCGAACTTCGGACGAGGGCCATACGGTAGTGCAGCGGCGAGTTTGGCGGCTAAGGCGTCGCGCTCTGCTTTAAGTTCAAACCACGTCTGGTCTTTTGTGATTGTTTCAATAACCCCTTGTGCCGCATTACGTTCCGCCTCCACTTGACGCAGAGAAGATAGGCGCTGGGTATCAAGATATTCAAGCTCCGCAACACGTGCTTGCAGGGCTTCGCGCTCTTTCTCTGCTGCAATGCCCCTGTCTGCGTTTTCGTTCATAGCTACCATGCACTTTTCAACCAGTGCAACTTGCCTATTTAGCTCGGCTTGCAGGGCTTCAATTTCTTTTAAACATTCATGCGGCGTGGTGGATAGTGGCGATAACCGCAGCCGTTCAATCAGTTCTTTTCTAGCGCCGTTACACTCCGTGGTTAAATCCCCTTCAGCCTTGCCACACTGCTTGCACAGAGCAAGAGCCACCTGCCCGTTCCTGTCGCAGATTGATGTAGGTATGTTTGTATCGGCGTCGGTGTAAAAATCATGGTTCATGTACGCTCCTTAGCATTGATTGTTTCTTTATGCCGCACGTTCCAATGAAGCGCAGCCACCAACTTTTTATCCAGTGGGGGGATTGGGTTCTTCTCATCATCTAGATCGTTGTAATAGGTGGAGTAAGAAATTTGCTTACTGCTCGCTCCGCAACTCAGACACAGCACACGCAGCAATGCTGTGAAGCCACTCTCGTAAGCCGAGAATCTGGGGGCGGCCCCGCAGAAAGGGCAAGTCTCAAGTTGTACTTGTTTGGTCATGCCCCAATCTCCTTGGTGATGGCTTCCATCGACGTTTTGATGCGCGAAACAATCGCCATAACTGGATCGCGTGGGATGGCATCAAGGTCAAACAGCTTGTCGGGTGTGTGGACGTTCACAACATCAGCAAGGCCGCGTATCACTTCGCTGTAGCATTTCTTGATTGCCGCGTCCTTGCGCTCCAGTGCGTCCAACAGGGCCAGCACAACATCGGGCGAACAGGCTGCGATGTAGTCGATATTCGCTGCTTCTTTCTGTGTAGGTGGTGAATAATCAGAGCGCACAATTGCTATGCCCCGGCATCCATCTTCCATGCGGTCGTAGACAGTGCGCTCACCGAATAGGCGCATCCAAGGCCCAGGTGTCGCAGCTTCCGCCAGCGTGCGCAGGTGCTTTGTGTCGATCATGGTGTTTCCTTTTTCTCGCGTTCAAATATCTCCGCCAGAGACATAGGTTTGAGCAATCTGTGATGCGGTGCCAGCACTGCGATCATTTCTTCTGGCGTGCCCTGCCACGCTCTTGCGTCGGGTGATATGAGCGTCCACTTGCTATCGAACTTCAACTTTCCAACTTGCTCTATCGCCCGGTTGATGTCGGCAAGCGTTGGCAACGGCGTTATACCTGTAGAGAATGCGCTGGTCATTTGGTTGCCTCCGCAGCGATGACTGCTGCAATTTCCAACATCTGCCCGGTGTGCGGTGGATCAATCAGCGCTATGTGCTGAACACGTTTGATAACCGCCCGCAGAGCCTCGACCTCGCCATCACGGCTCGCAGCACCGTCCTTGAATGCTTGCTGCATTTGTTCGGGTGTGAAACCGTGCACGATAGTGACTATGGGCGGTGGCAATGCATACGGTGTAGTCATATCAATGCTCCGAGTAAAGATACCCAGCACACTGACCCGTAGGCCAGCAGTGGGACAATGATGAAGTCGATGAATGCTTCGCGGCATTCCTGATTCCAGTTCATGTAAGCACTCCCGCAGCAAAGAAGATCGCAACCAGAATGCCGAACACTGCGAACACAATCGCACCATCAATCGCAAATGCTTTCACTTCCTGTAGCCAATCCATGTCTTCATCGTTCATTTCGATGCTCCTTCAATGTGCTGTTTCAACCGGTTGATGCGCCGGGTGTTGTACTCAACGCTCATTTCAGCCCAGTCTTTGCCGGTCTGAGCGACCAATAGCGCATGCTCTGCGTCTACCAGTTCGCGGGCTGCAAGCTCAAGCGGCGAAGGCTTGCGGAATATCTGTTTCAGCCAGTTCATTTCACGACCCTTAAAACTGTTGACAGCACAAAATTCCCGACTCGAAACGCTGCGTAAATTGCGATCCAGAATGGGAACACCAGCAGCGTGACGAGGATTAGGGGGATGGTTCGCATCAGGAAAACGTCATGCGCTGGTAGACGGCCTTTGTTGCTGCCACATCACGCATACAGTACGCGGCTACTTCATCAATGCGGCCATCGGCTACATACTTCGCGACCATCGATCCATCTATTTCACCCTTTGGCGATTCAACGCCAAGCGCCAGGCACAGCTTGTCAAGACTGATGCGGTTTCCATACCCGGCAAACTGCGTCATGGTGTCATAAGCTTTGTTGTCCCATGCTTTGCTGTTCACGGCGACATTGATAACCGGGTGTGGCGGGATGCCGTTGACCATGTGGCGCTGAACCAGAAAGCGCAGATCGAACGATAGGACGTTATGCCCGACAACCTTCACCGCTGAATGCATAGCGCGGGGAATGTCGTTGTCCAGCATCGTGTTGAACCGGGTCAAAACCTCGGCTTCATCCAGCCCGTAAACGACCTGCGACGCGTTATCTTCAAACTGGTAGCCAATGACACAGACATGGCCGAAAGCGCCGTCCAAGCCTGTTTTAGCCATTGCTTCGTCAATCGCAGCGGGTGCCTGTTCTTTGTACCACTCAGCGATTGATTCTGGCTTTTTATAGGTTGCTGGTGGCTTGACCGTGGCGGCAATGTAGGCGCGGATAGCTTCGCTATTGGCCGGAATTGTTTCAATGTCTAGATAGAGTTCGTTCATGATTGTTTCCTAAAACGTAGTTCGTGATCTTGGTCGCCGGTTACATCAATACACAGCCCGCCGTCATAGCTGCTTTCGTAAATTTCTTTGGCTTCATGCTGTGACTGTGTTTCGATGTAGCTATCACTTTCTGAGTGATACAACAACCGGCGACCATCCATCAAAAAGGGATATCTGAACCATCATCAAACGATGGATCGCCAAAGAACTGATCGTCTGGCATTGGCCCACCATGCACACGCCCAGCTTGCGGCCGTGCTGCTTTCAGCGGGTGATGGCGCAAAGCTGCGACCATTTTTGGCAATGCTTCTGGCGTTGTCTTGCGATCCAGAATCTCACTGGCCGTCAGTTCGGTGCTTGCCTGGAACACGCCACGCAGAACCATCCTGGTTCCAGTGCTTCCGTCTTGCTTGGCGAAGTCCTCTGTCTCCAGCAGGATGCCGATGGGCTTGCACAGATCGGGGAACACGTTGCCGGGTTCGACAACTTCCTTTTTCGTGTCGTAGTCGTAGTGTGTGACCTGTCCGGCCTTGGGTGCGATGTTGCGCAGTTGCAGGCAAGTCATGATGGCGTTCAGCATGGAGAACCCGCCGATTTTGGAACCGTCAGCCTTCATCGTGTAGATGGACAGCTTGGTTTTTTGGCCGCTGTTGCTGGTGAAGCTCAAAGCAATGCCCTTGGTGCCAGTCTTGGCGGTGATGTCTTCGGCCTGCGTGATGGTGCCGACATACTTTCCAATCTCTTTGATCTGGTTGCCTTGTGTGTCAGCTTTGCGGGCTTCTTGAGTGTCGAGTGCGTACATGGTTTACTTTCTAGGGTTGTGCTTTATTCAAGCGGTTGTGATGATTTCGTAGTAGCTGCAAATGGCCTCATCTACAGCATTCAAGTCATTTGGGATATGCTCGGAGTCGAACATTCCCATTGGCGTTTTAACGGTGTCTGACCCGTTGTTTTGAGTGCTAAACAGGTACTGCCCATTGATGACGGCGGTACGCATCACAATGGTCAAAAGACCTTCAATCGTGATCTTTTCGTCCAGCAGTTTCCCGATGGTCTTAGCCTTGATTCGGCCTGATTCATCCTCCTGGGTGTGAGCCAGGATGTAGACACGGGTATGGTCTGATAGCTTCCCGGCGCACATGAGAATGTCCCAAGCGTTGCGGGCAATTTCGTTGTACTTTGCAAACGCTGCGTTGCCTGTTTCGTTGTCCAGAACCCGGCGCATAAACTCGTTTGCCAGGATGTACTGAAAATCATCAATGATGATGATTGGCTTGGTTGTGCGCTGCATTGCGCCGACAATCGTTTTCGCGTTGTCCGTGACGATGATTGCACCTTCTGGGTGTGCCTTGGTGCAAGGTATCCAGCCAGTTGCCCGGAATGGCAAAGGTTTTTTAACTGCCTGGATCAGCAGTACGTCAGCAGGGTTTAGATTGCGTAGGCTTGTGGTTTTGCCGGTGCCAGATTGTCCGAGGACCATTGTTGCGATTGACATTTTGTGCTTTCGTTGAGTTTGTAAGAGTGGTTGTTGAGTTCGTTGAAATTGACGTTAGCCAACTGGCACAGATTCACCATGTCAGCATCCTTCACTCCGTACTGACAACCAACGCGGTACAGCACATCAAGTGCCATTTGCTTCTGTGCAGCGGCTTCGTCTTGGCTTTCTGCTGTGTCGAATGGCTGATCCACGATGCCGTCTACGTAGCTCATGTCGTTACCTCGAATGTCAACGCTGTGAGCTTGCCAATCTCTTCCTTCAGCTTCGTCACGCGCTTAGAGAATTCCTTTTCAGCGAATTGGATTTCCTTTTGCAGCATGTCAATCTTGGTCGCCGTCGGGTCGAAGTCATCGGGAATATCAAGCGTTACCACTTGCTTGTTTACCAGCACATAGCCGCTGTCGCTGGCGTCAAAATCGAATACAACGTATTTCTTGTCGTTGTATTTGTTCAAGTGAACATAGAGTTCGTGTGAGACTTTCATACTGACCTTTCTGTGCTGGCAATAGCCATTTGGATAACCGTTTTAAGAGGGCGATTCCCGCGCTTGTGAAAGTTGAAGAACCGCATGAAAATGATTGGGTGCAGAATGGCTTTCATGGTTGGCAAGCCCACTCAATAAGAACCCATGCAAGGCCGACAGCAATAGCCGTGGCAAGCAGCATGTCGTACAGGTGGCGGAGATAGCGGGTCATGCTGTTACTCCTCGAAAGCGGGCTCGTCGCAAACGTCGAACTCGGGTTCCTGCTCCAAGTAAGCCAGTTCAATCTCGCGGCGCTGGTCATCGGACAGCAGTTCCACAATGTCCACATCACCGCAGAAGGCTTCGCACAAGTAGGCGTTAGCTTCTTCGTGTGGTTCATTCCATCCGTCGCCAGATGCGGCTTCGTAGTCCAGTTCGCAGACCAAGCCGACACCGCAGAGCGTGTAATGAAACGTCTCGGTGGACTTGCGTGGCTTTGGTGCGAACGGTGCCAGGGCTTGCGCCATGATTGGGTGCAGGGTGTTCATGCTGCTACAACCTTGCGATTCGCATCGAGCTTGTAAGCCACGTTCGGCAAGATTCCATCTTCACCGACGTAGGCAGTTACAACGCGAGTGCGCTTACCGTCCCAATATTGGAAGTTCATAACTGCGTAGTCGCCACCGGTCATCGTTGCGGAGTAGCCACCGGTCATCTTTGCGTAGTCGCCACCGGTCATCTTTGCGGAGTAGCCACCGGTCATCTTTGCGGAGAAGCCACCGGTCATCGTTGCGGAGTCGCCACCGGTCATCTTTGCGGAGTCGCCACCGGTCATCGTTGCGGAGTCGCCACCGGTCATCGTTGCGTAGTAGCCACCGGTCATCTTTGCGTAGTCGCCACCGGTCATCTTTGCGGAGTCGCCACCGGTCATCGTTGCGGAGTCGCCACCGGTCATCGTTGCGTAGTAGCCACCGGTCATCTTTGCGTAGTCGCCACCGGTCAATACCGACAGCGCACCGCCAAGCAACGATCCGTTTTCACCACACTCCAAGACTGCGCCAATGACAGCAACCGTAGCGGCCTTTGGTTCATTCGCAATGATGTAGTCTGCGGCTTCTGACTTACCACCAACAAACACCACTTCGCCGGATTTGAATTTGCACTTATCGCCGAGCATGCGAATGTCTGAATCTGCAACACGGACAACAAGCCATTTCGCCTTGTCGTTTTTCAAGTAGTCGCATGAACCGTGATCGCCTTGGCCGTACAACCAGCCGTGCAGACCGTTTCCACATTCGGTGTTGTCTTTCCAGTCCGGTGCGGTTGCAATTCCGCCAACGTCAGGCCACACAAAGCTGTTGCGGCTGGTCATGTCTGGATTGCAGCAGCGTAGAACCAATGACGTTGCTACGGGTGCTGCAACGGTTGCCGCTGCTTTCTTCTTTGTTGCCATCTGCTTACTCCTGTTGGGTTGTCGCGGTTTGTTTGCGATTGAAATAATTACACCCCAAAGCAATTGCTCTGTCAAACAGTTTGTGTACGATTGCCAAACTAAAACTACTTACCCGAATACGTAGATTTAGTTTTCAAAAGCAGTTGACGATGACACCAACAAGCTGTGTAATATCGGCATGAATGATGCACAACTGATTGAAGAACTTGGGGGGCCGGCCAAACTTGCGAAACGGCTTGGTTTTACAGTGCAACGGGTTACAAACTGGCGAGTGCGCGGTATCCCGCCAAAGGTGAAGATTGACCATCAAAGACTGTTTCTCAAGCGCCGCAAGGTAGGGGGTGGCCGGAATGAATGATTTCAACTGGCGCAGGCCGATCACCATCGGCGCCCCCACACCAAAGCCCATCCGCGCCAAAGCTCCACAAGCAGGCCGCGCCCTGGACATGCAAGGCAGGCGCACCGTTGATCTGGCACCGCGCACGGTCGGGGCTATCTCGATTCATGGCGTGGTGGATACGAACAAGACGCAGCGGATTGCGCGGGGACGATCAATATGAGCGCGATTGACCCCGTGGAGCAATCCAACGTTGATGCCGTCGAAGAGGCCGCACCCAGGACGCGCCGCGTAGAGCACAAGATTTTTCACGACCATTTCCAGAACTACAAGCGCCATTCAATCCAAAAAGCACAACTAGTCATTGCTGATATTCCTTACAACATTGGCAAAGACGCCTACGGGTCTAACCCGGCATGGTACGAAGGCGGTGATTCTGCCAACGGCGAGAGCAAGTTAGCCAACACCGAATTTTTCGATACCGACAAGGATTTCAGGATTTCCGAGTTCCTGCACTTCTGTGCTTCGATGCTGGTCAAGGAGCCCAAGGAAACGGGTAAGTCACCCTGCATGGTGGTGTTCTGCGCCTTCGACCAGCAAATGGAATTGATCGAAGAGGCCAAAAAGCATGGCCTAAATCGTTACATCAATCTGGTGTTCACCAAGAACTTTTCAGCGCAGGTTTTGAAGGCAAATATGCGCGTTGTCGGCAACTGCGAATACGGCCTGATCCTGTACCGCGACAAGTTGCCAAAGTTCAACAACGGCGGTCGCATGGTGTTCAACGCCATGGAGTGGCCCCGCGACACGGTGAGCGAAAAGATTCACCCAACACAGAAGCCGGTCCAGCTTTTACAGCGCCTCATAGCCCTGTTCACGGACCCTGGAGAGGTCGTTATTGATCCGTGCTGCGGTAGTGGCTCTACGGTGATTGCAGCAGCCAGAAGCGGGCGCACCGGTTACGGGTTCGAGATCAAAAAAGACTTCTACAAATCGGCCTGCGCATGGCTTGAACGTGAGCAGCAGCAGACAAGCCTGTTCAGCCAACCAGCGCGCCAAGGCTTTCAACCATCTTTGCTTGAGGCCGCGTAAATGTCCACCTACTACGCCACCCCCACGAACGAGCCATGCAGAACCGGCCCACCAATAGGCCGCGCCCTGGACATGCAAGGCAGGCGCACCGTTGATCTGGCACCGCGCACGGTCGGGGCTATCTCGATCCGTGGCGTGGTGGATGCGGATAAGACGCAGCGGATTGCTGCTGAAAGGGCGATATAGCCATGCGCTTCCTATCTGTCTGCTCAGGCATCGAAGCGGCAAGCGTGGCCTGGTCCCCGTTAGGTTGGAAAGCCGTCGCGTTTTCCGAGATTGAGCCATTCCCCTGCGCCGTGCTGGCGCATCACTACCACGATACGCCCAACTGGGGCGACATGACCAAATACAAGGACTGGCCCGATGTCTCAATTGACCTTCTTTGCGGAGGAACCCCCTGCCAGTCTTTCAGTGTCGCAGGACTCCGAAAAGGACTGGATGACCCGCGTGGCAACCTCATGCTTACCTTTGGTGCCATTGCTGCAAAGTATCGCCCCCAGTGGCTGGTTTGGGAAAACGTCCCCGGAGTCCTGTCATCTAACGGAGGACGCGATTTTGGTGCCTTCCTCGGGATGTTGGGGCAACTCGGGTATGGGTTCGCCTACAAAGTTTGTGACGCTCAGTACCACGGAGTGGCCCAGCGACGCCGCCGTGTGTTCGTTGTCGGATGTCTTGGAGACTGGCACAGTGCCGCAGCGGTACTTTTTGAGCGCCACAGCCTGCAGGGGCATCCTGCGCCGCGCAGAGAAAAGGGGAAAGCAGCTCCCACCATCCCTAGCCGCAGCACTGCGGGCGGTGGGCTCGGGACCGACTTCGACTGCGATGGGGGACTTGTGATGCCGACCATGGATCAGCGGGCGGGCCGATCCGGGGCGAATTCATTTGCAACGTCTGGCGGACTTGTTCCAGTGCCGCACGCCGCCATATCGCCAGCGCTTAAAGCCCGTGATAACAAGGGCGTATCAAGCGATGGCGATGGCGATGGCGCAATTCTCGTGCCAATGTTGGCCCATTCGCTTCGCGGTGGAGGCTTTGACGCCAGCGAAGACGGCACAGGCCGGGGCACGCCGTTGGTGCCTTGTGTTGCCGGAGCGATGTCGGCATCCGGAGGTACGCAAAAGAAACACGGGTTCGGATGGGGTCAGCAAGATTGGGAGAACGGGTACTGCGTGCCTGTGGCCTTCGACACAACCCAGATCACCAGTCCGAAGAACGTGAGCAATCCGAAGCCCGGCGACCCTTGCCACCCGCTGGCGGCTGGTGCGCATGCACCGGCCATTGCGTTCCCGGCCAACCTGTCGGGCACGCAGTGCGCCAGCACGGAAGACCTAGCCCCTAGAGCAGAAACACCAGAAGCCGTGCCAAGTGCGGGGATGCAATGCGAAGTATCACGCGAACGGGTACTGCACCAAGCATGCGCAGCAGGCAAAGCGAGGGACTCTCGGGAAGGAGCAACTGAACAAGAGCGAAGCGGCAAAGGCCGGGTGGGAGAAACGCCGTTTGCGGTACGCAGGCTTACCGTAGAGGAATGTGAGTTTTTACAGGGATTTCCTCGCGGGTATTCAAAAATCCCGTGGCGCAAGAAGCCTGCCGACCAGTGCCCAGATGGCCCACGCTACAAGGCACTGGGCAACTCTTGGGCTGTGCCAAACGTGCGCTGGATCGGTGAGCGAATTGACGCCGTAGCTCTCATAAACAAAGCGCAAGCAGCTACTAAAGATGTAGCAGAACTGGAGGCCGCGTAAATGTCCATCTACTACGCCGTTCCATCGACACCAAACCGGAAGCGGAACAGGCTTTCGCGCACGGAGTACCAAAGCCGTCGCACGGAGTTTGCAGCGCGCGGGCAAGAGTTGCCGCAAGCGAAGTTGCTGGACATGGATGTGATTGACATTCGCAGCGCGCATAGGCAGCGGCTGAAGTTGTTGCAGTACATCCGCGAAAACCTCAGCAATGAGGCCATCGCCAAACGACATGGAATCTCGCTGCGCGCTGTTGAGGAAATAGTTTCCAGAAGGGCCTGGTGCCATGTTGCATAAACAAATTGGGGAATTGTCTGGTGGTCGTGACCACCAAACGGTTGCGACATCTGTCAACAGAATCGCTTGTATGACTTCTTCACCCCAACCAACCCCACCAAGCACAGCCATAGACGGCCCTATGGTGCCAGCAGAAGGCGCTGGTTGTACGTGCGCCGACCAACGCCTAGCGCGACTGATAGAACTTGCCGACATGCGCGCCGCAGAGAAACTGAGAACGCAGGACTTTGTGCGACGGGCGGCGCGGGAGGCTGGGTGCTTTGACTCTATGGGCGATCGGGATGCGCTGGCGATGCATGGGAGGGCTGCTTGATGCGCACCAAATTTAAGAGCTTTGTGATGACGGCCTATTGCGCTGGCTGGATGCCTGCATGGGTTGTTACCACAGTGTTTTTCGTTCTTCGATTGAAAGCACTTTAGGTTTCACACGGATAGGAAATGGTTAGCTACCTGATCCGAAAAGCAGACTTTCCCGCTGCCTGCCGCTTGTGTTTTAACGGGACATGAAAGGGAAATCATGAAAAAGTCTGACTGGAATGATTTTAGAGAAAACGGGCTTCTTGTTTTAGACCTTCCGACAAGAAGGCTTGGTGTGTTTGCAAACACATCTGGTCAAGTCGTTTTGGTATCAAAAGATGATGGTGAATCTGTGTTTTGTTTGGACTTGGATGAAGTTGGCCCTGTCATTGCTGCGATTCAGTCTTCTTTGAAAGATGCACTTGAAATTGATTCTGAATTGACGGCTGAATATGTTGCTTTTGAGGCAATTTCAAATGCAATGAAGGGCCCTGAAAATGCGTGATTTTTGCAAGATCAGTCCTCAGTTTTGGATCGGGAAAACTGGTAAGGAAATGCGTGGAGACATGGAAGCGCAGATCGTTGCAATGTACCTAATGACCAGCCCGCACAGCAACATGATCGGCATCTTTTCTTTGCCAACTATGTACCTTGCACACGAAACAGGGATACCCATCGAAGGGGCTTCGAAGGCCCTTCAAAGGGTATGTGCAATGGGGTTTTGCACCTTCGAAGCGGATTCTGAACTGGTGTGGGTCCATGAAATGGCGAAATACCAGATTGGTGAGCAGTTGGATGTGAAAGATAAGCGATGCAAGGGGGTGCAGAACGAGCTTGCAAAAGTGCCTTCTCCCCAGCTACGCAAGGCATTTTCAGTGAAATATAAGGATGACTTTCACCTGATTATTGAGGGCAAGAAAAGCAAGCCCCTCCCAAGCCCCTCCCAAGCCCCTAGGAAGCAAGGAGAAGGAGAAGGAGAAGGAGAAGGAGAAGGAGAAGGAGAACCCTCTGTGCAGGAATTGTTCGATTCAAAGTTTTGGCCTGCTTATCCAAAAAAAGTCGGAAAGGATGCGGCATTCAAGGCATTCGAAAAACGGAGTCCCGATTCTGAACTTGCCGGCTTGATGGTGAAGGCAATTGAAGATCAAGCGAAGACGCCGCAGTGGAAAAAAGATGGAGGGCAGTTCATCCCAAACCCGGCAACGTGGTTGAACGAGGGCCGCTGGCAGGATGCGCCGATTGTTGTGAACAGCAAGAACGATGATTGGTGGTCTGCTGCCGGGTTCGATACTGAATGGGATGCCAGGAACAACCAGTGCGCACCAAGTTCGGCCAAGTTCTTTCGTGATGGAAAACGAATTACGGAGGTCGTATGAGCAATGCCCACGACATCGCGGAATTGTTGGCGAAGGATGCTGCAAACGTAGCTGCCTACCTGCTGCGCGACGGGAAAAAACACGGTTCGGAATGGAAAGCCGGGTCCAAATCTGGCGAAGCTGGTAATTCGCTTTCGGTTCGCTTGACTGGTGCAAAAGCTGGAGTCTGGAAAGACTTTGCCACCGGAGATTCTGGCGACCTGTTGGACCTGTTCATGGCCGTGCATGGGTACTCGTTTCCCGAGGCGTTGGCTGATGCAAAACGGTTTCTGAACGTGGTTGACTCAATGCCCGAGAAACCGCCAAAAACATTCACCAGACCGCAGAAGCCAAAGAACTCAAGCGTACCCGTCAGCAGGGTGCGCGAATGGCTCAACGGGCGCGGAATCACAGACGAAACGATTGATGCATTCAAGGTCCGAGAGGTCCAGAGGAATGGATCGACCTGGGCGCTTTTCCCTTATCTGCGCGACAGTGTTTTTGTGAATGCGAAGTATCGCAACCCAGACGATAAAAAAGGAATGGGGCAGGAGCCAGACGCAGAACCATGTTTATTCGGCTGGCATTTGGTGCAGCCAAAAGAGCGAACCATCGTGATCTGCGAAGGCGAAATTGACGCCATGACGGTGTGGCAGGCCGGGATAACTGCGCTGTCCGTAAATGCCGGTGCAGGCAATCACCAATGGATTGAAAACGATTGGGAGAAGCTTGAGCGTTTCAGCGAGATTGTCATTTCGTTTGACCATGACGAGGCAGGCGACAAGGGCGCTACAGAGGTCATGAAGCGGTTGGGTGTTGAGCGGTGCAAGCGTATGAAGATGGGCGCGAAAGACGCTAATCAATGGCTGATGGATGGCGCAACACCAGAGGACTTTAAGGCAGCAGTCATAAACGCCAAGTCGCAAGACCCGGACGAGATGAAGTCGGCAAACGAGTTCATCGATAGCCTGTTGAACTTGATGTATCCAGAGGAAGGGAAAGACGAGTTTCCGTTTTTGGCACTGGATCAGCAATTCCCATGGTTCCAGTTTCGGCCAGGGCAGCTAACGGTTTGGTCTGGTTACAACGGGCATGGGAAGTCGTTGCTACTGTCTCAAGTGCAACTTGGACTGATGGCGCAGGGAGAGAGGTTCATTGTCTTTTCGGGCGAGATGCAGCCGGAATATTTGCTTGAGAGAACAGTAAAGCAAGCAACGGGTTTAGACCGCCCGACAAGGGAATACATACGGGCATCGTTGAATTGGTTGAATGACAAGTTTTGGATTTTTAACCAACCGGGAAGCGCGACCATCAAGAGGCTGCTTGAGGTTTTTGCATACGCAAATAGGCGCTATGGCATCCGGCACATGGTTATCGACTCACTGATGATGACCGATGTGCCAGAGGACGGGCCAGGCGCATTTACGGCACAAAAGGAAGCCATTCAGAAGCTGTGCAACTTTGCCAAAAAGAACGGTTGCCATGTTCACCTTGTTGCCCATCCACGCAAGGGTAAAGACGAATCAACCGGCCCCGGAAAGATGGATATTGCTGGTAGCTCAAAGATCACCGACGGCGCAGACAACGTGTTTATGGTCTGGAGGGCACAGAAGGACCAAGCCGAACCGAATCCATCCGATGAGGCAGCTTATGCAAAGTGGGTGGAGCTTCAAGGAATGCCGGATGCAAAGCTGATTCTGAAAAAGCAACGCACCGGGCGTACTCAAGATTTTACGCAGTTGCTTTGGTTCGATACCGACTCAAAGCAATACAGGTCGCAAAGCCGTAACTACAAAAACATTCGATACGTCGATCACACATCCAACAAATCAGAGGTTACTCAATGAGCCAGTACGTTTTAGAGTGGTCGAAGAAGTCCAACACATTCCACGTTCAACCAATCGAAACCACGCTTGCGAAGAATCAAGAGTGCTTCCTCAACGACACATCGCACGACTGGATTGTGTTGATGGTTGGAAGCCACGATGTGATTACGAACATGGCAGACCATCACCGGGACCGTCTGAAGGAACGCGCAGGGGTGGCAGCGTGAACCAATGGACGAACAGCATGAACTCACCCCATCAGATAAAGCCCTGCGTGACCGTATCGTCGCCCATTGCCGCTGGATGCACCAATACGACCCCGCAGAAGCACGCGCGGCCTACAACCGATACCGGGAGCTTTGCCAATGGCTGAATCTGCCGGCACCGCGCAAATAGTGATTGGCCTGGATCCGGGCGCAAACACCGGGGTCGCCTACTATGTTGGCGGCAAGCTGCACAGCCTGCAAACCATCGCCCCGCACCAACTGCGCGAATTTATTGAAGGAGCCAGCCGGGTGATCTTCGAGGACTCCCGCTTGACCTCGTTCGTGTTCACCACAGTCAAGAGCCGCCCGGTGGCTCTGAGCATGGCGCGCAAGGTCGGCCAGGTTGACGCCTACTGCAACCTGATTACCGCCATCTGTGCGGACCTTGGCATACCTGCCCATGGCGTGAGCCCCAAGAACAAGGGCGCGAAGTTGAACGCGGAGCAGTTTGCGTTGGCAACTGGGTGGGCGGGGAAGTCTAACCAGCATGAGCGCGATGGGGCGCTAGTTGCGTGGAAATACAGGGGTGCCAAATGAAAGAAATTGAAGTCGTTCGTGAATATCTCGATTACTCACCAGATACCGGTGAGTTCACTTGGAAAAAGGCTTCTAGCGATAAGTCAAAAGTAGGGTCGCGTGCAGGCCGTCCACGTTCTGTAAACGGGTACTGGCAACTGACACTTAAAGGGGTAACCTATTACGCGCATCGCCTCGCATGGTTCCATTTCTACGGAGATATGCCCAGCAAGCATATTGATCATGTGAATGGAGACAAGGGAGACAACCGAATTACGAATCTTCGGCTTGCAAGCCCATCTGAAAATGTGGCAAACACCGGAGCCAAACGCGATAACACTTCTGGTTCCAAGAATGTCCATTGGTGCAGCACAAAGAAGCGGTGGATTGCCAAAGTCAAGCGCGATGGAAAAACCCATCACGTAGGGACATTTCGGGAATATTTTCCGGCAGTTCATGCAGCGGAATCCGCTCGTCTTGATATTCATGGGGAGTTCGCAAGCCAACTTGGGTGCGAGCGGGACGCGGCCATTGTTGCGCGCCCATATCGCGGAGGGTTTCGGCTTTGACCCACGCCTACCCAGACCGCGAGGCCACTATTGCCCTACTGACCGATTGGCAGAAGCACCATGCTGCCATGGATCGCCTGTTCAAGGGGTTTGCAATGTATATCGGGCTGGAAGTGGAAGGCCCGATGTTTGAAACCGTCTATGGCCTATTTGACGCCTATACCGGGACGCTGGCGGTCGAGGTCGGCGACTTTGGAGAGTGGCTTGACTGGTATCGACTCGAAAACGACATGGGCGCAGGAAAAAAGCAGGCCGGTTATGACGGGCAGTTGATCACCATCGAATCGCTGGATGATTTGTGCCAGCTGATTGAGATTTCACGCGAGCGGGGGGGTGGGGTAGTGAGATTTAACGCAGAGGTCAGCGGCTTGTCCGATGGACCGCCCTGTTAAGTTGAATTACTGAGAAAGCCATGAACACAACACCACGCAAGATGCCATCAGAGTTGGCGATTAGGGCGCATTGGGCGAAAAGATTATGGGCCGTCAAAGGGTTCGACTCGGAGGCCGAATTTTTGGAGCGCGGGACTTGTTTTGCCTGCGGCATGGATGGCAATGAACGAGCACACATTGTGGCTAGGTCTGTCGGCGGTAGCGATGGGTGCGAGAACCTGCATATTCTTTGCGGCGTGTGCCACAAGGATAGCGAATACCTAGACGGTGAGCGGTACATGGCATGGTTGGTTCAGCGGAGCCCTGTTGATAGGTTTATGAGTAGCGCGATGCGTTGCGGATTCAACCCCGCCGCCATGATGCAACTTAACGCCGTTTCTCAGCGGGAGCCGTAGGCGATCCGATGCAGCAACTTGTTAGAGCGAAGACTAACCCGGAGAAAGACATGACAACACCTTGGGGAATGTACAAACAACTGGACGCACCAGAGGGACTTGAATTGTGCCCGTGCTGCGGGTCGGCTGCGCAACTGTGGCAATACAGCGAGTCAGCTGCCGCGCCAACCAGCAAGGCGATTTGCTGCGCCAACGGTGACAAGTTCGGGCCGCAAGACGGTGTTGCAAATGAAGGGTGCTTGCTGTACATGCCGCCCGAAAACTTCTACCGCGCCACGGTGCGCGAGGCCGTGAAGTATTGGAACGAATACGCCAAGGCACTGACCAGCCAGCAGCGGGCGCGACGATGGGACGCGGCGCAGGTTCTGCGCTCTAACGCCGTTGTGAACGGCTGAAAGTCCGTTTCGACATACCGTTATGCAGAAACTTTAGGAGTACCAAATGGAAACGATACAGCAAGAGCTTCGCAAACCTGCGCACTATTTGAGCATGCGAAAGCGTGAGCAAGCCGCCGACAAGATCGACAAGTTGCAGGCCGCTTTGCACCAGTACGGCGAAGACGATGTACTGCTTACGAGCCAATCAACTATTGCAGCGCAGGCCGAAAAAATCGAAGCCTTGACGCAGGCGATAGTTGATCGAGACGCGATCATTTCGCAGTACATCGCGGCACTTGGCTATGTTGCGGCATAGCGCAGAAATAACCGGCCTGTCCGGTTGATTGCCCGGTTATCGGGCTGACTTTGAC